>OMKS01000927.1_pt1 | contig 27125 bp, 25 predicted proteins | sample 1674721 | NCBI WGS metagenome assembly OMKS01 (sample SAMN06264996, study PRJEB25208) | sediment metagenome | isolation source: hot spring sediment | place: USA: California | collected 2014-09-02 | reverse complement strand
CAGCCCGGATATTTTGTTCTTCATCTTGGTGGCGCTACGAACCACCAGGTTACGATAACGGAGAATACGCCGCAGCTCACGCAGCTCCGGCGGCATCATGTGGCATTCGGGCAACAGGTTGACCCGCAGCAGGTCGGCGAGTTTTTCCGCATCGGCCCGGTCGTTCTTTTTCTTGGCCGCCGTAATCGCCTTGAGCATTTCCGGATGGGCGACCTTCAGCTCCACGGCATGAGGCTTGAGAAGATCGTAGATCCAGCCGGTGAAGATCGTCGCTTCCAGGGTCCCCATCCACGGGGTGTCCAGCTCCTGAAGCCACTGCCGCAAAGCCGGGCGCTGGGCGTTGACCGTCCCTTGGCGCACCGCTCGCCCATCGGCACTCTTGATACAGAACGCAATGGTTTTCTTGTGGACGTCAAGCCCGATGTAGTACATATTTTCCATGGGAGCCTTCTTGTGGGTCTGCCTCAGGGCGAACTATTCGGCCCTGCATTTGCGTTCATCATTATGAACCGTACAGCCACTTGGAGGCTCCCTTTTTATGAGCCCTTACTTATGCATTCAAACAGTTCAGCAAGGCCGCGGCCATCGTCGGCCTGCTGGGAATCGGTCTGCTCCAGATCGCTTTCGGCCTGCAGGTCTCAATCCTCTTTTGCGCCCTGCTCTTCGGCCTGGCCCTGGTGCTGGCCCTCCAGGTCGATGAGCAGCGGGGGCGGAGGGCGGCCAGGCCCAAGGGGAGTCCAGCCGGTCTCTAGGTCAGGGTCGACCCCTGACCATGGCCGTAAGCAGCCGGACCATCTCCTGCATATGCTCGGCCTGGCCGCTCAACTCTTCGGCGGCGGCGGCGGACTCCTCGGCGGTGGCGGCATTCTTCTGGGTCACCGTATCCATCTCGGTGACCCCAAGATTGATCTGCTGCACCCCGCTGGCCTGCTCTCGGGAGGCGGCCGCGATCTCCCCCATCAGGCCGGCAATCTTGACGACGCTTGCAGAGACCTGGTTGAAGGAAGTCTCGGTGGCGCCCACCAGGCCGGAACCGGCATTGACCTTGGTCACCGTTCCCTCGATCAGGCTGGCGGTACTGTTGGCCGCCTCCGAGGCCCGCATCGCCAGGTTGCGCACCTCGTCGGCCACCACCGCGAACCCGGCCCCGGCCTCGCCGGCCCGGGCCGCTTCCACCGCCGCGTTCAAGGCCAGCAGGTTGGTCTGGAAAGCAATCTCGTCGATGGTCTTGATGATCTTGCTGGTCTCCTCACTGGCCCGGGAGATCTCCACCATGGATTGGGTCAATTGTTTCATCGAGGTATTGGCCGTCTCGATCACCCGTTGGGCCTCGCTGACCAGAGCGTCGGCCTGGCTGACATTGTCGGCATTCTGCCTGGTCATCGAGGAGATCTGTTCCAGGGAGGCGGAGGTCTCCTCGATGGCCGCGGCCTGACTGCCGGTACCATCGGCCAGGGAGTTGCTGGCCGAGGCAACCTGCTGGGCCGCCGCCGCCACCTGGCTGGAGCCCTCGGTGAGCTGGCCGGAGATGCTTTCCAGGGAACCAACCAGGGTCAGGGCAAAGAAACGGGCCAGCAACAGCAGCAGAGCTATGACCACCAGCGCCGTCACCACCCCGACGATCAAGGAGTAACGGGCTGCGGCCATGCTCTCCTCGGCCAGTTCGATCACCCCGGCTGCAAGGCGGTTTTCCACCTCCTTCATCAGGTCGATCTTGGCGGTTATGGTGTCGAACCAGCGGGTCGCTTCGATTCCGAAGCCCCCGGTCTGGTGACGATCCAGGGCCACCTGCTCCATCGCCGCCACCTGGGCCACCGCGCCGTCCCGCATCTTCTCCTGGTAAAAACCACGGGAAGCGGGGTCGGCAAAGGCTAGGAAATTACCCAGAAACACCTGGCGGGCGGAGAGCAGCTCGGCAAAACGCCGGAACATGTTCTCCCCGAATCGGTCCTGGGCAAAGGTGTTGCTCAGGACGGCCCGGGTTATCCCCATCCGCTCCTTGGCTTCGACAAAGTTGTAGTAGGCGGTTAGGGCCCGCATGATCTCCTGGTTGGGGCTGTTGCCGGCGATCATCGGAATGGTGGTGATAAATTCATTGATCGCGGTCGTGTAAAAAGTGATCGCTTCCGGACCGGCAATATTGAAACTGTCCACCTGCTGCCGGACGGTGGCGATCCGCTCAATCCCGCTGAGAGCCCCCTGCAGCCTGCCCCTTAGTTCCCGGGACGATTCCCGACGAAGGGTGGCGGAGCCGGCGACAAATTCCCGCAACTCCCCGATGGCCCGATCGGTGACGCCGCGCTGGCCGGGCAGGCGATCGGCAAACTGTTCCCCCCGGCTCCCCAGAAATCCCGCGGTCATCCCCCGCTCCAGCTGGCCCTGATGGGCGACCTCGGCGGTCAGTCCGGCAATCAGGGCCAGTTCCCGCACCGTCCCGGCCTGATCGAGCAGACGATAGCGGTCCAGGCCGTTCAGCAGCAGGAGCGTCACCAGAAAAGCCAACGGAATAAAAACCAGGAGCTGCAACATTCTCGAAACCTTGAGATTTCTGATATATTCCATATAGTTCAGACCTCCAACGTTAAATAATTTAGCGTCTAATTCCTCACCAGCTGCTGCCACTCTGTCAGCAGAGATATTAAATTGTTGACGGAATGTAAAGGGATAATTGCTAACTGGATATTATTCCTACGTTTGGCCAGTTTTCCGGCAAACAGTGGTGAAAGATCACTTTCAGGCTTAACCCCTTCTCTGGTATGTTGCAAGGCATGAACTCGTTTCCGCCCCCAGACCAAAAATTGACCAAATGGATGGTGGAGATCAGGCGTCACCTCCGCCGTCACCCTGAACTCAGCGGCGAGGAACACCAGACCTGCCGCTACATCATGAACAAGCTCCAGGAACTGGGAATAGCTTCACGCCGGGTCCACCATACCGGGGTACTGGCCACCATCGGCAATCCGGCGGCAACCGACGGCATTGTGGCCCTGCGGGCCGATCTGGATACCCTGCCCATCGGGGAGGAAACCGGGCTGGCTTTTGCCTCCCGGGTTCCCGGGGTGATGCATGCCTGCGGCCATGATGGCCATGTTGCCATGCTGCTGGGGGCGGCGGCCCTGGCCCATGGGGCCCTCGTGGATCTGACAAAAAGAGAGGGCCCAATGGCCCGGCCCACAGCCCCCGCTTCGATTTCGACGAGAAGGTGCTGCCCATCGGAGCCACGTTTCTGGCCCAAACCGCTCTCACCGCCACAGAGGAGCTGTAAGAATAATGACCGCTGATCCCCACCCACTGTCCCCCGGCCTGGATTGCTGCCACCGGCCCGATGATCCCGCCAGCCGCTGCGAGGTATTCATCAATATCAGCCAACGATTCATCGGACTGCTGGGCAACGAGGCCAGCGCCGCCACCCGCAACGACACCAGTCGGGAATACCCCTTCGTGGCCATGGACAGCCGCCAGGTCTTCCGGCAACTGACCCTGGCCCGCCGCCACCTGAAGATGGACGCCTCACCCCCTCCAACCCTGCTGGATGTGGGCTGCGGAATCGGTAACGTGATGCTGCTGGCCGAGCAACTGGGTTTTGATGTCCACGGGATTGAGAAGGACCCCCATCCCTACCAAATCGCCTGCCGGCTTTTCGATCGGCAGCGGGTCAGGGACGCCGACATCTGGAGCTATGAAAATTATGCGAATTTCCAGGTGATCTACTATTTTCGCCCCTTTGCCGACCGGGAATTGCAACTGCGTTTTGAAAGAATGATCGAGGAAAGACTGCAACCGGGGGGGATTCTGATCGCCAACCACAAGAACAGCGAGGCGATCAGCGCCGATCTCCGCTTCCAGAGGCTGGATCCTGAGTTGCCGGTTTGGCGGAAAGCGGAACAGGCCTGACGAAATTATTGCGCAGGGCCCGCATCCCGGTAACCGGATTGGTGGTGGTCCTGCTCATCAGGGCCGCGTCGGAGACCCCCTGGTCGAAGGCCCGCCGCAACAACGGTGAACGATTGCCAAAACCATGCACCAGATAGACGCAGTCGGGCCTGATGGCGTCGGTCACACGCAAGCGCACCGGTTTCAGCGAACTCAAGCCATCCTGATTTTCCAGCAAAACCAGTTCACCATGGGCCAACCCCAGCTCGCCGGCAGCCTGGTCATTCAACCACAGCTCATTCTCCGATTGCTGTTCCATCAGTCGCCGATTGTTCTGGGTGCTGCTGAGGGTATGCAGCGGGGAGCGGCCGTAGAGCAGCCGAAAATACCCCGGAGGACCGGTCGGAGGCGGAGTAAACTCCGGCAGGGATGGCTGCCCGACCTCGGCCAGGTCACGGGAGACCAACTCGATCTTGCCGCTGATGGTGGGAAAACGAAACTCTTCGCCGTCCGGGGGGCCATCAAGCTCCGGCACCACCCGCCAGGCCCCGCCCTGGCGCAGCTCATCCAAGCCCAGCGGCAGATCGATCAGGTCCTGTTCCAGGCGGGTGGCAACCTCGGGTAACCGGAACCCCCGTCCCCGCCCCAGCCGGATACTCAACTCCCGCACGATCCAATAAGGATCACGGGCCTCAAAGGCCGGCTCCAGCACCGGAAAACCGGCGGTGAAAATGGGCGGATCCGCCTCGGCTCGGAATTCGACCCGGCCATGCCGCTCCAGAAAAGTGGCTTCCGGCAGAATGATATCGGCATGGAGGGCGGCCTCACTGGGCAGCAGGTCACAGGTAAAGATGAAATCAGGCTTCTGCCAGGCCAGGGCGGTGCGATAGGGGTTGGGGTATCCCTGAAAAGGGTTCTGCCCCCAGCAGCCCAAAAACCGGATCTTCTCCTGCTCCAGGCCTTGCAGGATAACGGCGGAACGGTCGCCACCGCGCCCTCGCAAAGCCTGGCCCAAACTCTCACGCCCCCTAGCGTAAAGGGATGGCGCGGCGGGCGGACCCGGCGGGGCCACCGGCAGCAGCAGGCCGCCGGGACGGCCCACCGCCCCCAGCAGGGCGCTGAGGATTGCCTGGGCTCGCAGGCGCTGAACATCATCGCCATACCAGTTGCTGTGGCGGCCGGGATGGATAATCACCGCCGGGGCGCTTTCCGCCAGCAGCAGGGCGCTTCTCTCGATACTCTCCGCGCTCAGCCCGGTCAGCTCCGCCGCCCGCTCCAAGGGATAGGCGGCGGCCAGTTGGCGCAGCTCCGCCAACCCTTCGACCCGGCTGGCGACAAACTCACGATCATAAAGACCCCGCTCTAACAGAAAGTTGCACCAACCCAGCAGCAGGGCGAGATCACTGCCGGGGCGCAACATCAGGTGCTGATCGGCCCGGGCGGCGATCGCGCTGCGACGGGGATCGGCGACGATCAGGCGGGCACCCCGGTCCCGGGCGGCCAACAGGCGGCCGAACTCGGGCAACATCAGGTTCTCTCCCTGGTGACAACCAAGCAGTACCAGGCAACGGGTGTTGCGATAGTCCAGACGGGGAGGTACTCCGGGAGAAAAGCCCAGGGTGGAGATGTAGGCCGCTTCACGGTTACAGTGGCAGTTTTCGTAGTGGGAATCGTTGACATGGGGGACCGCGAACTCGGCAAAGAGCTCCCGGATGTAGTGGGAGGATGGTCCGGCGGCAAACAGGGCCAGGGCCCCGGGCCCGGAAAGGCGCAGAGCCTCCTCCATCTTCTGGGCCACGGTATCGATGGCCTCAGCCCAGCTGATCCGCTGCCAGCTTCCGCTGCCCCGGGGCCCTCTCCGTTTCATGGGATACTTGAGCCGGTCGGGATCATACAGCAGATCGATGGCGGCCTGCCCCCGGGCACAGATCCGGGAACCGTTCAGGGGGTTGCCTTCAGTGCCCTCCAACTCCACCACCCTCCCCTCCCGCACCGTGGCGGTGACCAGGCAGCGGGCCGGGCACATCCCGCAAACCGTCGCCACCCGTCGCGGCCCAACTCCGGGAAACTGCCCCGACTCCGTGGCCTCGGCCCGGGCCACCAGACCGGCAAGGGGCAGGGCAGCAGCGGTCAGGCCGGCTGTTTTAAGGAACGAACGACGGCTGCAGCGATGATCATCAGGCATAACCGGACACCCCCAACTAGGTCATAAAACGTTGCCGCAGGCGCTCGCAGACATGATCCGGCACCAAGCCGCTGACATCACCGCCGTGGCGGGCCGCATCCTTGATGATGCTGGAGCTGATAAAGATCCAGCGGAAACCGGTCATCAGAAAAACCGTCTCCACCTCCCGTTCGATCCGCCGGTTCATCAGGGCCAGCTGAAACTCATAATCGAAATCGGAAACCGCCCGCAACCCCCGGATCAGGGCCATGGCCCCTCGCCGGTAAGCGTAATCCACCAGCAGACCGGAAACCTCGTCCACCTCCACCCTCTCCTCGTTGGGGCCGAAGCAGGCCCGGATCATCTCCTTACGTTCCTCCAGCTCAAAGAGAGGCTGTTTACCGGGGTTTTTGGCAATACCCACGATGATTTTATCAAACAGGGTCAAGCCCCGCTGGATGATATCGAGATGACCCATGGTGATGGGATCGAAGGTGCCGGGGTAGACCGCGATTCGGGCTCCGGTTTTTTCCCGCACCAGCGGTTCATAGCTGCTCATGGGCTCAGAGTTCCTCCGCTTGGTAAAAATGAAACAGCGCCTCGCCGTAGCGACGCGGTTCCTTGACCGTCCGCAGTTCCCCCTCCTCCGGCGGCAACTTTTCCTCGCTACCGGTCTCCAGAACCACCAGGGAACCGACCGCCAGCACCGCCCCCCGGGAAAACAGGGTGGCAAGCCCACGTAAAACACCGGCGGCCAGCCCCCGGCCATATGGAGGATCGGCCATGATCAGGCTGAATCCGCCGGGCGGAGCCAGATTGTCGAGGAATCTCAAGCTACCGCTGCAGTCACGGCGAACGGCGCGAGCCACGGGATCGGTGAAGCCGCAAAGCTTCAGGTTGCGGACCAACAGTCCGTAAACCTGGGGATCATGCTCCAGGAAGAGGGCCGAATCAGCGCCCCGGCTCAGGGCTTCCAGCCCCAGGGCGCCGGTGCCGGCAAAAAGATCGAGGAGCTTGGCCCCGGCCACCCGCTCCCGGATAATGTTAAACAGCCCCTCGCGGGCCCGATCGGAAGTGGGCCGGACCTGGTGGACAAAACGGCGGCCCGGCGCCAGCAGCCGCCGCCCCCGGCAGGAACCGCCGATTATTCGCATCGACTACCAACACCGGCCGTGCGATCTCCACCAGACAAGGTGGCCGGTTGGCCAACCGCAACGGGCCTTGTTGCATGAAACAATATCACAGATAATCGCGCCCCAGGATCTCGGCAATCTGCACCGCGTTGAGCGCCGCCCCCTTCAGGATATTATCCGCCACCACCCAGAGATTGATCCCGTTGGCAATGGACTCATCCTCGCGGATCCGGCCCACCAGGGTTTCAAACTTGCCGGCACAGTCCAGCGCCAAGGGGTACTGGGCCAGGGTCGGCTCATCCACCAGTTTAACCCCCGGGGTCTTGCGCATCAGCTCCTTGACCTGGGCGGCGCTGATCTTCCTCTCGGTCTCGATATTGACCGCTTCCGAATGGCCGTAGAAGACCGGCACCCGCACGGTGGTGGCGGTGACCCCGATGGTGTCGTCCTCGAACATCTTGCGGGTTTCGTTGACCATCTTCATCTCTTCCTTGGTGTAGCCGTTATCCAGGAAGGAATCGATATGGGGCAGGCAGTTGAAGGCGATCTGGTGGGGATAAACCTCCCGGGGGATCGGCTTACCCTCCGCCCAGGCCCGCACCTGGGCCTCCAATTCTTCGATCGCCTTGGCGCCGGAACCGGAAACCGCCTGGTAGGTGGAGACCACGATCCGCTTGATCCTAACTGCGTCGTGGATCGGCTTCAAGGCCACCAGCATCTGGATGGTGGAGCAGTTGGGGTTGGCGATGATCCCCCGTTTTTTATACCGGGCAATGGCGTGGGGGTTGACCTCGGGGACCACCAGGGGAATCTCCGGGTCCATCCGGTAGGCGCTGGAGTTGTCCACCACCACCGCGCCGGCCGCGGCCGCCGCCGGGGCAAACTCCAGAGAACGGGCGGCCCCGGCGGAAAAGAGGGCGATATCGATTCCCGCAAAGGCGTCCTTGTCCAGCAGCTGGACCGCGATCTCCCGGCCTTTGAAGGTCAGCTTCCTGCCCACCGAGCGGGAGGAGGCCAGCAGCCGCAACTCGCCCAAGGGGAAGTTGCGCCGTTCCAAAACATCGAGCATCGCTGTGCCCACCGCTCCGGTGGCTCCGGCCACCGCCACATTGAATGTTCTTGCCTGATTCATTTTGCTTCCATGCCCCTTTTGCTCTCTTTTTTCAAGTATTCCAGGCGATTTAAACCTGTAAGGTAGGCCTTGGCGGCGGCGGTGATAATATCGGGGTCGGCCCCCTGGCCCACCACCACCTTGCCGTTATCTTCAATCCGTACCATCACTTCCCCCTGGGCGTCGGTCCCGCCGGTGATCGAACTGACCGAGAAATAGAGGAGTTTGCTGGTGGTGCCGGTGAGCTGGACGATGGCCCGGAAGGTGGCATCGATGGGGCCGATCCCCAGCGAAGCGGTCTCCTTCTCCTCCCCATTGACCAACAGCTTCACCGCCGCGGTGGGCAGGGAGCGGCTGCCGCTCATGGCGCTGAGGTGGAGCAGCTTAAACGATTCCGGCACCCGCAGCACCTCATCCATGATGATCGCTTCCAAATCCTCCTCGAACATCTCCTTCTTGAGATCGGCCACCACCTTGAAGCGGGCAAAGACCCGGTTGAGCTCATCTTCGCTCAGGCTGCTGTAGCCCATCTCAGCCACCTTATCCCGCAGGGCGTGACGGCCGGAGTGCTTGCCCAGCACGATATTGCTGGTGGAGATCCCCACATCCTTGGGGCTGATGATCTCGTAGGTGCTGCGCTCCTTGAGTACCCCATCCTGGTGGATGCCCGACTCATGGAGAAAGGCGTTGGCTCCGACAATAGCCTTGTTGGGCTGCACCGGCATGCCGGTGATGGTGCTGACCAGCCGGCTGGTGGGATAGATATGCTCGGTGACGATGTCGGTATGCAGCCTGGCCCGCTCGGCCCGGGTGCGCAGGATCATCACCACCTCTTCCATGGCGGTGTTGCCGGCCCGCTCCCCCAGCCCGTTGACGGTACACTCCACCTGGCGGGCCCCGTTGTTGATCGCCGCCAGCGAGTTGGCCACCGCCAGCCCCAGGTCGTTGTGGCAGTGAACACTCAAGACCACCTTGTCGATACTGGGAATATGCTCCATTAGATAGCGGATCTGGGCCCCATACTCATCGGGCAGGGCGTAACCGGTGGTGTCGGGAAAGTTGAGGGTGGTGGCCCCGGCCTGGATTACCGCCTCGAACACCCGGCAGACGAAATCAAGGTCGCTGCGGGAGGCATCTTCAGCGGAAAACTCGACGTTACGGGTATATTTGGCGGCGTGGGCCACCATGGCGGTGGCCTTCTCCAGCACCTGCTCGGGAGTGAGCCGCAGCTTATGCCGCATATGGATCGGGGAGGTGGCCAGGAAGGTGTGGATCCGGGGGTTTTCCCCGTTCTTGATGGCCTCCCAGGCGGTATCGATATCCTTGACGTTGCAGCGGCACAGGGCGGCGATCTGGGCGCCCCGGATATGGTCGGCGATATTTTTCACGCACTCGAAATCGCCGGGGGAGGCGGCGGGAAAACCGGCCTCGATCACGTCCACCCGCAATTTGACCAGCTGCTGGGCCAGACGGAATTTCTCATGGATATTCATGGTGGCGCCCGGGGACTGCTCCCCGTCGCGCAGTGTGGTATCGAAGATAAAAATTTTCTCGGACATTTTGCTTGCTCCCATCCATTTGCCCGGACACGCCATCCGGGCCGCGTCCATGATCTCTTTATTTTTCCTGCTGGGTCCGGTTATCGGTGACCGGGGAGATATCTACCTCCACCTTTGGCTCCGGCTCCGGGCCGGCCGGCTCCGACGGAGCGGAACCATCCTGGGCAGTCTGTTCCGGCTCCGATGCAACAACCTTTTTCGCCGGAGCCAACAATCGGTAGGCCGCCGCCAGCGGCCCGGACAGCACGTAGATCAAGGCCAGCAGGAAAAGGGTGACCCTGGGCTCGGTGGCCAGGACCATGATCAGCACCACCAGGCCTACCATCATTTGGAAAACCTTTTTGCGCTGGGTTTCCGGGTGTTTGAAGCTCTGGTAGGTGATTGAGCTGACCATCAGGTAGGAGAGCGGATAGACCGCCACCATCACCATGATCTCCATCACCCTGCCACCGATCTCAAAAAAGTGGCAGAAGAGATAGGAGGTGGCAATCATCCCACCGGCAGCCGGGCAGGGCAGTCCGGTGAAGTTTTTGCTCCCATCGCCGGGGGACTGGGAGTTGAAACGGGCCAGGCGCAAGGCGGTGGCGGCCACGTAGAGGAAGGCGGCCAGCCAACCATAGCGGCCGTAAGAAAAAAGCACCCACTGGTAAGCCAGGATGGCCGGCGCCACCCCAAAGGACACCAGGTCGCAAAGGGAATCGTACTCCTCCCCGAAACGACTGGCGGTACCGGTGAGCCGGGCCACTCGCCCATCCAGGCCATCAAACACCCCGGCGATGATGATCGCCACCGCGGCATGGAAAAACTGGTGGTTGATCGCCGCCACAATGGCGTAAAAACCGCTGAACAGGCTGACGGTGGTCAGAATGCTGGGCAGCATGTTGATCTGGCCCTTGCCGGGAAGTGTCCCTTTCGGTCCAAAATATCGTCTGCGTCTGCTACTCATTGGCGACCGCGCCGACCTCCTCTACCATGGGTTCACTATTAAGGAGCAGCGGGGTCAAACCCGGCGTAACGATCTGCCGGCGCTTTACCGCCCCGCTGATTCTCACCTTGAATATCCCAACTACACTACTAAATTTCCCGCTAAATCGAAACGGGAAAAGTAATTGTAACAGGGGCGGCCGTCAATGGTCGGCGGCAACGGCATTAAAAGCGCTTGCACCCAACCAAATGTGCCGGAATAATAAGTTTCGTTCCACCGTGGGCTTTTCCGCCGCGAAACCACACAACCAGGCATTTTCCCTGCCGCAACCGATATCCGGTCACGATGCAGACCCCTTTTCCTGTCCATCGGCAACGTTTCCCCTGGCGCGGCGGCAACCACTTTCAGTTGCTGGTGGATGGCGAAAATTTCTTTCCGGCCATGCTGGCCTCCATCCGGGGAGCCCGCCATTATGTGCTGCTGGAGATGTATCTGTTCGAGTCGGGGGCCGTAGCCGATGAATTTATTTCCGCCCTGACCGCCGCCGCCACCAACCGAGTCGGGGTATATCTGCTGGCCGATGACTTCGGAGCCCAGAAGTTGAACCAGGCCGACCGCCGCTTACTGCTGGCCGCCGGAGTGCGTCTGGCCTTCTACAACCCCTTGCGTTGCGGCAAATTGCGCCGCAACCTGTGGCGCGACCACCGCAAGCTGCTGGTGGTGGACAACCAGGTGGCCTACACCGGCGGCGCCGGAATCACCGACGAATTCGCCCCCGGCCACCCCCTGCCCTGGCATGACCTGATGCTGGCGGTGCGCGGCCCCTGTGTCGGCGACTGGCACACCGCCTTTGCCCAGCTCTGGAATCACACCAAGGGCGGCAAAGTTAGCCCGCTGCCCCTGAAACCGACCGTAAGCCCGCCGAGGCCCGATCAGGAACTGGGGTCAGGCCAGGCCGCCGGAAAGGGCCGGGTTACCCTCAACAACCCCATCCGCATGGAGATCAAGCGCTCCCTCCTCAAGCAGCTTCGCGCCGCCGAGAAGCGGATCTGGATTGCCAGCGCCTACTTCATCCCCTCCTGGAAAATCCGCCGCCGCCTCTACCAAGCCGCTCGCCGGGGCTGCGACGTGCGCCTGCTGCTGCCGGGGCCGCACACCGATCACCCCAGCGTGCGCCATGCCGGACACCGCTATTACCGCAAGCTGCTGGCCGCCGGGGTTCGGATCTTCGAACACCAACCCCGCTTCCTCCACGCCAAACTGCTGCTCTGCGACAACTGGGCCTCCATCGGCTCCAGCAACATCGATCGCTGGAATTTCCGCTGGAATCTGGAGGCCAATCAGGAGAGTGCCGATCGGCATCTAAACGACCAGCTGGTCGCCCTGTTTGAGCGGGATTTCGACCAGAGCCAGGAAATTTTCAGCAACCAATGGCAACATCGCCCCTGGTACTGCCGCCTGCAGGAACGATTCTGGGGGCGGATCGAACTGTGGCTGGAGCAGTTCAGTCAGGGCAAACCCTAACCGTGACGATTGCGGCCATCGGGGTGGGATGCTATAATCCGACGAGGGTTGGCAAAACTTTAAGGCAGTACCACCTAGTGGGGGGGGACCAGGATGCCGGGCAAACCGTTTATTTTTCTACTGATCTGGTGCTGGCTGGGAACCGGGATCGCCCTGGCTGACGGCCCCCTCACCCTCTGGATCCACCCCTACCTGCCGGCCACCGAACTGACCAGCCGCTTTCTTCCCCTCACCCAATACCTCAGCCGGGAACTGGACCGCCCGGTGGAAGTTCGGGTCCAGCGCAGCTATCAGGCTCACCTGGAGATGACGGGCCGTGATCTCGCCGATATCGCCTACCTGGGACCGGCAATTTATGTTAATCTCACCAGGCAGTACGGACCCAAACCGCTGCTGGCCAAGCTGGAGATTGAGGGCACGGCCCATTTCCACGGCATGATCATAGCCAGGACCGATGCCCCCATCCAGACCCTGTCCGATCTCAGGGGCAAAAGTTTCGCCTTCGGAGACCTCAATTCCACCATGAGCCATGTGGTCCCCCGGGCCATGCTCAAGGCCGCCGGCGTGGACCTCCATGACCTGGCCCACCACGATTTCCTGGGCTCTCACCACGATGTCGCCCTGGCGGTGCTGGGGGGCTACTTCGACGCCGGGGCCGTCAAGCAGGAGGTGTACGCCATCTACCAGCCCCGGGGTCTGAAGATCGTGGCCCAAACCCCGGAAATTCCCAACCACCTCTTCCTGACCCGGAAGGATCTGTCCCCGGAACTGGTGACCCGGCTGCGCCAAGCCCTGCTGGCCATCAACCAGTTGCCCGACAAAGATGCACTGCTGACCACCCTGGAGGACTCAGCCACCGGCCTGTTGCCGGTGGCTGACGCGGATTACGATGATCTCCGCCGGGTCATCACGGAAGCGGTCCCATGAGTCCGGACCTGCCGACCGCTCCCCGCTTTTCCTACAGCCGAGTAATCATCGCCTTGGTGGCGCTGATGCTGGCCAGCCTGACCCTGATCGACCTGATGGTCCTGAAGCAGCAGCGCCAGAACCTGCTCAGGAATATCAAGGTCCAGGCCGCGGTGGAACTGGAGCAGGCCGCGACCTTTATGACCGAACCCCTGCTTCGCTACCGTTTTGCCGACATCGAGCAGTTTATCCACCAGTGGGGGATCAACAATATCGAGGTGGTGCATTTTGAAGCGATCACCCCCCAAGGCCATCTCCTGACCGAATTCAAACGCCCGGTCACCTCCCCCCATCGTTTGAGGCTGGAAAAAGCTATCGAGGTTACCGGCCGCCATCTTCTGACCCTGCGGCTGGAAAAGGATTACGCCCATACCGTGGAGATCCTGGCCCAGCTCCGCAACCGGCTGCTGCTCGCCTCCCTCTTCATCTCCGCCGCCCTGGGGATCAGCCTGTGGTTCATCTTCCGCCTGTTGGCCATCAGACCCCTGGAACAGGAGATCACCCGGCGGCGGGCGGCGGAGGCGGAGTTGGCCGAACTAAACCGTACGCTGGAGGAAAGGGTCCGGGCCCGGACCCGGGAGATCGCCAAGCTGCTCGACCTGGAGATCTACCTGCGCGAAATCATGGGCACCGTCTCCGACATCAACGGTCTGCTGCTGACCTCTCCCGACTTGGAAATTTTGTTAAACCAGGCCTGCGCCAGGTTTGTTCGCCACGGCCAGTACCGATTCTGCTGGTTGGGCCTGCTAGACCGAGGGGCAATCGGCACCGTTTATCACTCCGGGACGCGGAACCCTTCTTCCGCCGCCCAAGCACCCCTGTCCACCCCACCCTACGACCTGAACGACCGGCGCTCCCCCTTCCATCTCCATCCGGCGGCCCGCTGTGGCCGGGAAAACAAAATTGTCATTGAAAAGAGCTCCCGCTATCCCCGGGAGTTGCCCCCCTGGCAGGATTCACGGGTTATCACCGACTTTCAGCAGGTGATCGCCCTGCCCCTGCGCCCGGAGAGCGGCCAACCTCCCCTGGGAGTGCTGGCGGTTTACACCTGGCGCCCCGAAGGGTTTGAGCCCGAAGAGATCGCCATGCTGGAAGAGCTGTCCGGGGATCTGGGCTTTGCCATCGCCTCCTTCCGCCGCCGGGAGGAGTTAAACCGCCTCACCGCCGAACGTAACGCCAACTACGAGGAGACCATCCTCACCTTTGTCAAAATGATCGAGCAACGGGACACCTACACCGCCGGCCACACCCAGCGGGTGGCCGATTACAGCCGGTGGATCGGCGAAGAGATGGGCCTGACCCAGCCGGAGATCGAACGTCTGGCTCAAGCGGCCATCCTGCACGATATCGGCAAGATCGCCACGCCAGACGCGATTCTTTTGAAACCGGGCCAGTTCACCCCCCTGGAAAAAGACCTGATCAGGTTGCACGCCGTGGCCGGTTACGAGATGCTGGCCGGAGTCGAGATCTATCAGGATCTGGCCGAAATCGTTCTCCATCACCATGAACGACACGATGGCACCGGCTACCCCGACCATCTAGCCGGAGAAGAGATCCCCCTGCCCGCCCGAATCCTGGCCGTGGCCGATGCCTTTGACGCGATGACCACCAACCGCATCTATCAGCCCCGCGGCGATGTGGCCAGCGCCCTGGCCAAACTGGAGCAAGAGAGCGGTCGCCAGTTCCATCCGGAGGTGGTGGCGGCGGCGAAAATCGCCCTGGCCGCGGCCCGGCCCCCGGATAAACCACCCCGGGAAATCGCCCAGGATCGTTTCTGTGCCGACCACCGCGGTCTGTGCCGGATCAGCCGAGCCCCGACCAACGATCTGGAGCGGGAGCGTTTCGCCTACTTCTTCAGCGACCAGCTCACCGGACTCCACAACGAAAATTACCTCAAAAGCACCCTGCAGGAACCCGGTTTTCAGACCCTGACCCTCTGCCATCTCCAGGGCCTGAACCGCTTCAACAAGGAACACGGCTGGGAACAGGGCAACTCCATCCTCCGCCTTTTCGCCGATGAGCTGAAAGGACGTTTTCCCGAAGCCCTGCTCTTCAGAGTTTACGGCAACGATTTCGTTATTATCACCGATCCGAACCAGGAGTTGGAGCAGGAAAAGCTGACGGACTTCATCTCCCTGACCGGAACGGAAATCGTCCCCCAGGTACGGCATTTGAACCTCAGCGATAAAGAGAGTTATTCCATCGACAAGCTGAGAAGGGTGGAGCTGCTGGCCACTGCAACGGGAGCAGACTAGCGGTTCAAATCATCTTCTCCCGTCGCAGGGCCAGATACCACTCTTGGACCGAGGCCCAGCCCACCTCGCCGGCTCGGGCTTCGGTCCAACGGGCCAGGGCGGCAAATCGCTCCCGGGCCTGCCGGCGGCGTTCAGGCTCCAGCGGCAAGAGGGGCGCCCCCGCGTCACTCTCGGAGTCAAAAAGAGTTTCCAGGTGGCTAAGGCCGGCAATCAGGCGGTCGGGGGTAACCAGCCGGCAAAGGCTCTCCCGGTGCAGACGGCGGGTGGTCAGTGGTGGGCCGGCGGCGAAACCGAAGGGATAGAGCCCGGCCAGTTGCAGAAAAAACCCCCAGTCTTCCCCCAGCTCCCCCGGACTGAAACCGCCGCAGCGGCGGAAGGCCTCACGGGTCAGGGCAACCGAGGAAGGGACCAGAAAACACCAGCGCAACAGGGCGGCGAAACAGTCCCCCTCGATCTCCTCTCCCGGGGCCGGGATGGCAAATTCCCCGCCGCTGACCTGGTCAATGTTATGGGTCGGGCCGTAGGCCACGGCGAAACCCCGCTCCAGGACAGCCAGCAGCCGACCGGCATGATCCGGTCGCCAATAGTCGTCGGAATCGAGAAACATCAACACCTCGGCCGAAGCCGCCTCCGCCCCGGCATTGCGGGCCGGTCCCGGCCCCCGGCCATCGAGACGGACCAGCCGGACTTGGGGGAAACGGGCGCGCAGCCGGGCTCCGGTACCATCGCGGGAACCATCATCGACCACGATGATCTCGGCGGCCGGCCGCTCCTGGGCCAACACCGTCGCCACCGCCTCCTGGACCATGGCGCGGCGGTCACGGGTGGGAATGATGCAACTGTAACCGGATATCATCGGCTCCCGTCATGGTCGCGGCCCGGCACCGATTCAGGCCAGCACCCGCAGGGGCACCTCGGTCTCCACGCCACCATTGATCTTGAAAGCCCGCACCGGGGCCACCCCCGCCATCAGGCTGACGATAACATAAACCATCTTGGGATCGTGGGCCAGGCGAAGATCTTCCAGGGAGGGACGGGCCGGAGTGGCGGGATGGGAGTGATAGACCGCCACCAGATGTAAGGCAGATCCTCAGCCTCGGGGCGCAGCGCCAAAGCCCGGTTGAAATGACCGAGCCTCATCGTGGCGGGCCATGGCCGCCTTCTTCTTGCCCAGGAAAAACTCAATGAAGTAGGCCTCAGGCAGGATGGCCCCCATCTTGTTGAGTTGCCGGATCAGGGCGTTGTTGGGTTCCGGGGTGGTGCCGGCGGAGGGGCCGTTGAATTCGTTGATCGCGTAGAACCAGGAGAAGGGCACCAGCACCATTTCCCCCTGATTGAGGTTGGTGGCCCAGGCCCAGCGGATGGGGATCTCGGCGATCAACTGCTCCCAGGTCTCCGCGGAGGTGGTCTCGTCGTGAACCGACTGCAACAGGACCGACAGGGGCAGCAGGGGCAACCCCTCGGCCTTGAGTTCGGCGTGAGTGGCCCGAATGAAGTTGGCCGGATTCTGCCGGAAACTGAAAAAACTGAAGCGCTCGATCAGTTCCATACAGGCGCTGGCCTGGGACTGGGCCGGGGTACACCCCTTGCCCAACTGTTTCTTGTTGCGGATCACCTCGAAGGCTTCCCGGCCGCAGACGCTGAAATAGACCGGAATATCCAAGCGACCGCTGTCCACCCGGCGCACATCATTCAAAATATCGAGTTTGACCTCGGCCAGTCGCTGCTTCAGTTTGGTGATAGTCTCCCCGGGGGTGCAGACCTTGTCCTGATCGTAGGTATAACTTTTGAGGCAATCCCCGTAGGTGATCGGTGCGGGAACGGGCGGGCGGCTGGCGGTTTGGCGCATCTTCATCCTCCGGCTGCTTTCAATGGGGTTGTTCAACGGAACATGAAAATGCCCAAGCCGTTTCAGCTTGTCAAGTATTTATAGTACAAAGTGGTATGGATGGGAGCGGGCGGAAAAAAGCGGGACCCAAAGAGGGAACCCGCAAGATGAGGGAGAGGCGGCCTCCAAAGGGGGAGAAAGGGCCGGGGGGCCGGTCAACTCCGGGCGATCTTGGTCGACAGCTGGGGAATATGGGCGTTTTCGAGAATGAAGTTCTCCAGCTTTTCCACCTGCTCATCTTCCAATTCGCCGAAGCGCACACAGCGTTTTCTGACCCGATATTTTCCGTGGTAATGGGGAATTACCACCAGGTCGGCGATCACCTCGAAGGGCAAGCCTTCCAGATAGTGATTGTCGGCGGTGACCAGCAGGCCCTCCTGGGGCAGCGGCGATTGCCGGTTGGGGTCATCAAAATAGGTGAAGCAGAGCCCCCCCATGCCCAGATTGACCACTCGCCCCAGTTCCCGATGCAGAACATAAAGTTTGTGGCGGGGCGAGAAACGGGGAAATTTCCGTTGCAGACAGAGCTGAGATTCCAGAGAGGGCTGGGCCGTCCACGACTCAAGGGAGGGAACCGGAGGTTCGAACCAGTGAAAATCGGTCTGACGGACAAGGCTGGAGCGCGCCCGAATCACTTCCTTCAGGGTGACGGGGGCCGAATCATCGACCAAACACTTTTGTGTATTCATGGCTTTCTCCTAATTCTTGGTGATCCTGCATCTTTTTGACACCATTTCACTTGACACCATAGCCAATGCCAACAATAAATAAAAATGCATTATCTTAATAATTAACATAAATTTAACTGAAGATAGCGCAAACAAGATGAGTATAACATTACGGCAACTGGAAATTTTCATGGCGGTAGCTGAAACCAAGCAGGTCACCAGGGCCAGCGCCAAACTGCGGCTTACCCAGTCGGCGGTCAGCATGGCCCTGAGCGAGCTGCAAAACCAGCTCAACGGCCCACTCTTCGACCGCCGGGGTCGCAACCTGCTGATCAACGACCGGGGCCGCTACCTGTTGCCCATTGCCAAGGATATTCTCGGCCAGGTAAACAGCGTGGAAGCACTACTGAGTGAAAACGATGAAAAGGTGGCCGGCGCCTTGCGAATCGTGGCCAGCTCCACCATCGGCAACTATGTCCTCCCCTACTTTATCGGGGCCTTCAAAAAACTGCATCCCGCCGCCTCGATCAATATGCTGGTTTGCAATACCCGCCACGCCGAAACCATGATCATGGAAGGAGATGCGGATCTGGGTTTTGTCGAGGGCGAGATCACCAGCCCGCAGGTTGAAAGCCACCCCTGGTTCAAGGATGAGCTGGTGGTGATCACCGGCCCCTCCCATCCCCTGGCCGCCAAGACCGTTTTCAAAGTGCCGGACGACCTGGATCACTGCGACTGGATCATGCGGGAACAGGGCTCCGGCACCGCCCAGATCTTCAAGAAGAAACTGGCCGGCCATCTCTCCCGGCTGCGATTAAGCATGGAACTGGGCCACACCGAGGCGATCAAGAAAGCGGTGGAAGCGGGAGCGGGAGTGGGTTGCGTCTCCAACCTCACCATCTGCCGGGAGCTGGAGGAAAAGTGGCTGGTGGCCCTGCGGGTGCAGGGGGTAGACATGTGGCGTACCCTCCAGATTATCCACTACAAAAACAAAACCGCCACCAATCTGATGCGGGAGTTCGTCGCCTTCTGTTCCCGGATTAAAGATGGCGAACACGGCTGCGCCTGCCTGACCTCGCCGTGGACCCTCCAGGAAACCCTGCTCAAAGGGGTCTCCAAGCCTCGGCCAAGGGAATGAGGCCGACCTTGCCCTAAAAGCTGCTTGCCAGACCCCAAAATTTCGCGTATATTGGCCGGTTTCGCCCCATAATCCGAGCCAGTCCACGCGGAACCGGTCAAGGCCGGCCCCGCCCGTCTGCTCGCACCTCAAAGCCAAGGAACCAGTATGATCAGTGCCGCCAACATCTCCCTCGCCTACGGTAAGCGGATTATCTTCAAAGAGGTTAACATCAAGTTCACCCCCGGCAACTGCTACGGCCTGATCGGGGCCAACGGCTCGGGTAAATCCACCTTCCTCAAAATTCTGGCCGGCGAGAAGGAGGCCGACAAGGGTGAGGTGATCGTCGGGCCCAGGGAACGGATCGCGGTATTGCGGCAGGACCAGTTCGCCTTCGACGAGGAGACCGTCTTCGACACGGTGGTGATGGGCCACCAGCGCCTTTTCGAACTGATGGCCGAGCGCAACGCCCTTTACGCCCAGCCGGAACTTTCCGATGCCGACGGCATCCGGGCCGGAGAGCTGGAGGGAGAATTCGCCGAGATGAACGGCTACGAGGTGGAATCGGAGGTGGCGGTGCTGCTCAAGGGCCTGGGCATCCCCGAGGAGTTCCATGCCAAGAAGATGAAGGAGCTGGAAGGGGGCGACAAGGTGCGGGTACTGCTGGCCCAGGCCCTGTTTGGCAACCCCGACATCCTGCTGCTGGACGAGCCCACCAACCACCTGGACCTCAAATCCATCACCTGGTTGGAAGATTTCCTCTTCCGCTTCCAGAACACGGTGATCATCGTCTCCCATGATCGCCATTTTCTCAACCAGGTCTGCACCCACATCGCCGATATCGATTTCGGCGAAATCCGCACCTACGTGGGTAACTACGACTTCTGGTATCAGGCCAGCCAGCTCTTCCTCAAACAGAAGCAGGATGAAAACCGCAAGACCGCCGCCAAGGCCAAGGAGCTGAGCGAGTTTATCCAGCGTTTCTCCTCCAACGCCTCCAAAGCCAAGCAAGCCACCTCGCGCAAGAAGCTGCTGGAAAAATTGACCGTGGAGGAGTTGCCCGCCTCTTCGCGCAAATACCCCTTTATCCTCTTCAAGCCCGACCGGCCCTGCGGCGACATCATCCTGGAGGCCAAGGGCCTGGGCAAGGAGATGGAGGGGGCAACGGTGCTGGACGACTTCAGCCTGACGGTGCACAAGGGGGACAAGATCGCCTTCATCGGCGCCAACTCCCTGGCCAAAACCACCCTGTTTCAGATCCTCACCGGGGAGCTGACCCCGGACCGGGGCGAGTTTCGCTGGGGGGTGACCATGACCACCTCCTACTTCCCCAAGGATAACAGCGCCTTTTTCAACAACGACATGACCCTGGTGGAATGGCTGGGGCAATACACCCCGGACAGCGAGGGGGAAAGCTTCGCCCGGGGTTTTCTGGGCAAGATGCTCTTTTCCGGTGACGAGGCCCTGAAAAAGACCAGCGTCCTCTCCGGCGGGGAACGGGTGCGCTGCATGCTGGCCCGGATGATGCTCAGCGGGGCCAACGCCCTGATTCTGGACGAACCCACCAACCACCTGGATCTGGAATCGATCACCGCTTTGAACGACGGCCTGATCGCCTTTCCCGAAGTGATCCTCTTCTCCTCCCACGACCATCAACTGGTGGCCACCACCGCCAATCGGATCATCGAGATCACTCCGGGCGGCATCATCGACAAACGGATCAATTTCGACGACTACCTGGAGGACCCCGAGATCACGGCCCTGCGGGAAAGCCTGTGGCAAGGGCAGGTGGATCTGCGCCTTTAGTCGCTCGGTTGAAAAAAGGTGATCAACAGTGATTATTATCATCTTAAAACAGCAGGTTGGGCCACTGTAAAAAAATAAAACAGCCGCTTGCGCCGCCGCCGCGCCGGTGGTAGTTTGGCCTCAGGATGGAATACCTGAACCCTATCAATGCCCTGCGCTACTTTTCGCTGGTCGGCCGCTATCTCGCCTATGGTCTGGTCATAGGTTTGCTCGCCAACCTCAGTGCCCTGATTGGCAGGGTTCTTCACCCGGAAATCTCCTACTTCGACAGCGTCCACGTGATCGTCGGCGTGGTATTCGCTCTGCTGGCCGCCCTGCTTTGCGGTTTTCTGGAAAGCCAGATCAACGAGCAAAAAGACGACACCCAGTCCCACGCCCGGCCGGTTTTCTTTTCCCTGATCGTAGTCTTTATCTGGACGGTCCTGATCGCCGGCTCCCTCCTCTGGTTCAAGGACAAGGAGCGGCAGAGGATCCACACCGTGGCAATGAGCGAGGCCAGCACCATCTTCGACAAGGACCTGCTCTATTACCGTTGGGCCGCCAACCAGGAGGGGGTTTTCGTCCCCGTCACTGAAACCTCCCGTCCCAACCCGATCCTGGAGCATCTGGTTCCCGACAGCACGGTGGTCACCGATACCGGGCGGGTTCTGACCCTGGTCAACCCCGAGTACATGATCCGCCAGGTTTACGACATGCAGACCGGCACCGGCGGGCCCCGGGGGCATATCACCAGCCTTGATCCTCTCTGGGTCGGCAACACCGCCGATGACTGGGAGCGGGAGGTGCTGGAAGATTTTGAGCGCGGCAACCGCAATGAGGCCTGGGCCATCGAAGAGATCGACGGCGAGCCCTTTTTCCGGCTGATGCGGCCCATGGTCACCGAGGATGGCTGCCTGCGTTGCCACGCCAGCCAGGGCTACATCGCCGGCGACATTCGCGGCGGGATCAGCGTGTCGGTACCCATCGCCCTGCTCCACAACCTCTACCGGGAAAGCTTGACGGTGGTGGCCATCGTTCACTGGGCCCTGTGGCTCATCGGCCTGCTCGGCATCTTTCTGGGATCTTACCGGATCACCTCCTCAATCCGGGAAAAGGAGGCGGCGGAAGCCCGCTTGCGGGCGATCATCGACCATATGCGGGACGGGTTGGTGATCATGGATGAAGCGGGGGTAATCGAATCGGTCAACACCCCCACCGAAAACATGTTCGGCTATTCCGCCGCCGAAATCAGCGGCCGCCGGATCGATTTCCTGATCCGCTTCCCCGCCGCCACCGACCTCGACCAACTGGTCGAGGCCCTGGGTGAAGCGATGAATACCAACCGCCCCCTGAACGGCCAGCGCCAGGACGACTCCTTCTTCCCCCTGGCCTTCTCCCTCAGCCAGATGCGGCATGGGAGCAAACTGCAATATATCCTGATTCTGCGGGATATCACCGATGAGGAGCAGCACCGCAGCGAGGCGGTGCGGGCCGGGCAGTTCGCCGCCCTGGGGGAACTGGCCGCCGGAGTGGCCCACGAGATCAACAATCCGATCAACGGAATCATCAACTACAGCCAGATCCTGCTGGATGAGACCGACCCGGAGGTGGAATCCACCGAGCGGGAGATTCTTCCCCGGATCATCAAGGAGAGCGAGCGGGTGGCGGCCATCGTCAAAAACCTGCTCTCCTTCGCCCGCCAGCGCGACGAGATCGTGGGGGATCTGAGCATCCAGGAGGTGATCGACGACTGCATCTCCCTGCTGCTTTATCAGTTTGAAAAGGATGGGATCCGGGTGGATGTGGAGATTCCCGACGACCTGCCCCCCCTGCGAGGCAACCCCCAGCACCTGCACCAGGTTTTTCTCAATCTGCTGAGCAACGCCCGTTACGCCCTCAACGTCCGTTACCACGAGCGCCACCCCGACAAACGGATCAAGATCAAGAGCCAACTGGTAACCATCCAGGAGCGCCCGTTTATCCGTACCACCATCACCGATTACGGCATCGGCATCGATCAGGACACCATCGATCACGTCTTCGACGCCCTCTTCACCACCAAGCCCCCGGGGGAAGGCACCGGCCTGGGGCTGGGAATCAGCAAGGGGCTGGTCCGCGACCACAACGGCCAGCTCTACCTGGAGAGTGTACCCGGTCAGTACACCACGGCCACCGTGGATCTACCGGCCAATCCCCACTCGGCCAAAATTACTTAAGTCGATCCAGCCGCAACCGCTGCCGGGCGTCGAAGAGCCGCCGTCCTCCCAGCCAGGTGGCCAGCAGAATGGCGAAACCGGTTCCGGCGGTGATCATGAACATGATTAGAATCTGGTACTTCACCGCCTCCATGGGCGGGGTGCCGGAAAGGATCTGGCCGGTCATCATTCCCGGCAGACTTACCACCCCGGCGGCGGCCATGGCGTTGATGATGGGGATCAGGCCAACGCGGACGCTCTCCCGGACACTATCCCGGATGGCCACCCGCCACTCCTGACCCAAAGCCAGCCGGGTTTCGATCACGGCCTGCTGCTGCCAGGCGAAATTGGTCAGACGATCCAGGGCCAAGGCCACGCCGGTCATGGTGTTGCCCAGCATCATCCCCAGCAGGGGGATGGCGTACTGAGGATAGTACCAGGGCTCGTTGCCGATGATCACCAGCAGGGCGAAAAGGCTGGTGGCAAAGGAGGAGATAAACATCACCGCGGTGCCCAGAGCATAGCCCCAGGCCCCCTTGAACGGCCTTTTCTGCCGGGCCATCACCTCGTACCCGGCGATCAGCAGCATCACCAGGGCCATCAGGCTGACCCAGGTTAAACTGGCATGGGCGAACAGGGCCTGCAAGACCAGGCCGACCAGCAGCAGCTGGACGGTGGTCCGCGCCGCGGCAATCAGCAACTGTCCCTCCACCCGCAACCTCAAGAGCAGAGAGAGGGCCGCCAGGACCACAATCAACCCGGCGGCGATCAGCAGATCGGTATAGCTGAGCACGATGGGGTTCATAAGCTCACCACCTCCACCCCTGCCCCGGCAATCCGCAGGTGGCGGTCGGCCACCCGGGCCACCTGACCGGAATCGTGGCTAACCCATAACACCGGGGCTTGCCGCCGCTGGCTATAACGGCGGATCAGTTCCTCCACTCGGCCGATACCGGCCTGATCCAGGCTGGCTGTGGGTTCATCCAGCAGCAGGGCCGCCGGAGCCTGAGCCAGCAACCGCACAATCGCCAGCCGTTGCCGCTCGCCGGTGGAACAACGGGCAATTTGCCATGCCAACACCTCGGGCCCGAAACCCAGAGCGGCCAGCTCCGCCGTCATCGACTGACTGAAATGCTCCCCCACCCGGTCGGCCCACCACTGGGATTCCGCCGGCAACAGCCCCACCCGCCGCCGCCAGAGATGGGCCGGCATCCCGGCACACTCCTCACCGTTAAAAATCACCCGTCCCTCATGGGGAATGAGGTCGGCAATGGCCCGCAGCAGCAGGGATTTGCCGCTCCCCGATGGGCCGGATAAACAGACGATTTCTCCCTTTTCGATCACCAGGTCGAGGGTGACCTCCCGTACTCGGAGCCCTTCCATGATCAACATTTTTTCAGTTCGCTCCCACTCTTGTTGACAAGCCGATATTGACCGATGGCCGGAAGTAAGTTATCCCCATGACCAGAACTTCACAAACCTTTTTATAACGGCCGACAAAGTATGGACAAACAGCAAAAAAACAGGAGCGAGCAGCCGGGAAAAACGGGCGCCGACCAGCGAGCTGCTGGCCCCGGCTGATCGACCTGCTGGCCGCCCTGGAAGGGATGGCCTGCGACGGCATCATCATCCAGGATCTAGGGATCTGGCGCCTGGCCCACCGCCACTTCTCCGGCCTGCCGCTGCGCGCCTCCACCCGGATGACCATCCACAGCCCCCTACCGATCCTGATTTCCCGGATTCCCCTTAAAGGGGTGCGGTCTGGTAGCGTGCTGCGCTCCGACAAGGGGGAAGGATATCGGGTTCTTACCGACCATGACCTGACCGAAATAGAGGGGGAAAAGGATTTCTCCCTGGCCGGTTTTCTGGGCCGGATCAGAAACGTGGGGGCCGGCGAACTGCTGGTCGACCTCAGCCACTGTGGGGCCAACTCAGCCAAGGGGCGACAAATCCTGAGCGCCTTGGCCGCCGATCAACCCCTGTCGGCAACCACCGACTTTATTTCAGCCGGGGGTTAAAACAGAGGGATAAAAAAAGTCCGGGAGGGTTACCCCCCCGGACTCGACACTCCTGCCCTGCGTTGCTGGGGTGACCGCCGGCTAGCGGTTGGCCACCGCCTCGGTGGGCCGGTTTATGTACTTGAAGAAGGCGGGGAAGGCCACCAGGAAGGCCAGGCAGATGATATATTCAACCCCCTTGATGTAGCTGTAGAAGTCGACCAGGGTCTGAAACTCGCCGATGGCCCCCGTGGCAACCAGGTAGCTGCGGAGCAGCTCGGTAACCTGCCAGTTGTTCTGGGAGAGAGCGAAGAACAGGGTGCTCACCGCCCATACTCCGATGATTCCGCCCAAACCGGCCATCATGATGAGCATTACCCGAGCATTTCCTTTTCGATTGTTGGCTTCCATTGTCATATCCTCCGGTTTAGTGATTATTATTCATGCTGCTCATTTTTAGTTTCGCGCTAGCGCCCGGTTACCGCAGTGACCAAACCCCGAACCATCTCGGCCGCCCCGGCTTCCACGACTCCTCCGACCAGGCAGGCAAGCCCCCAGGCCCCGATCAGAGCGGCCAGGATAGCGATGATTCCGATTCCAGCCTGTCCGGAACCTTCGGCGATGGCGTTGCGATCGATGCGGGCCTCTACCTTTTCCTTTCTAATCTCCGTTGCTCTCTTCATGGCTTCCTCCTTATCTATTTGTCTTGCTGTATCTATTTGCATCACGATCAGCGTTTGACCACTCCAGCTTGCACGGGCCGTGCCAACCTGGAGATACTTTTTCGCCATTTGCCCTCACAAGGGCAGATAAACATAGCTAACATAATGATTTAATTTAATATAATTTTATATTATCGCAGCTAAAGAAACTTCCCCCCACACTACTGTGGTAAAATACTAATAAACGCGTTTAATCAGGAATAAAAAACGGACAAGGGGGAAAAATGGCCGCTGAATGTGATCGCCGCCGACCACCACAAACGTGCTGCATGCAACACACTGTTGCAACACCTCTGTCTCGCCAACCTGTTGCAACACGATTTCACAGCCGGGGGGATCAAACCGCTTGCGCTTTTGATGGGGATGGGGCAGCTTTGGCCGCTGTGGCGCTGAAAGGCAAAGGCTTTCAGCTTAATAAATGCAGGGTGATGACCGGGGAGTGGGGTGATGCAAATCTGGAGCGACTGGCTGACTCTGGCCGGGATCTGCGCCTTGGGGGCCATGTCGCCGGGGCCGAGCCTGGCGGTGATCGTGCGCCATAGCGTCCACGGCGGCCGCAGCCAGGGACTGATGGCCGCTGGAGCCCACGGCCTGGGAATCGGGATCTACGCCCTGCTCAGTGTGCTGGGGATTGCCGCCGTACTGTTGGCGATTCCAAACCTGTTGCGGCTGCTGCAAATTGCCGGGGCCAGCTATCTGCTCTTTCTGGCCGGCAAAGCCGGAATGGGAGCCTGGAAAAAGGCACCACCCCCCCGGCCCGCCAACGCCCGAACCGACACCCCGGCCTGGCGAGATGGTTTCCTGATCGCCTTCCTCAACCCCAAGGTGGGGCTATTTTTCATCGCCCTGTTCAGCCAGTTTGTCGGCCCCAGCTACTCCTTGACCACCAAAGGTTTGATGGCCCTGCTGGCCATGACCATCGACACCGCATGGTATGTGCTGGTGGCGCTGCTGCTCTCCACCACCATGGCCAGATCCCGTTTTCTTCACTTTCACCGCTGGCTGGATCTGCTGTTTGCCCTGCTGCTGGGTCTGGTGGCCCTGCGGGTGCTGTGGGGCCTGAGGTAGGAAGGAAGTAGGAAAGCTGGCCGCGATTGTAACCTGACCCTCATCCTTGATGGTCGTTGCGGGGCAGAATCCGCCGCAGCAGGCGCTGGGCGGCGGGCTCGTCCAGGCGGTGCAAGCCGGCCCGGCGGGCAAGATCAACGGCCCGAAGGTATTCCCGGCGGTCCAGGGGGCGGTC
>OMKS01000925.1_pt1 | contig 27146 bp, 27 predicted proteins | sample 1674721 | NCBI WGS metagenome assembly OMKS01 (sample SAMN06264996, study PRJEB25208) | sediment metagenome | isolation source: hot spring sediment | place: USA: California | collected 2014-09-02 | reverse complement strand
CTTGCCCTGAGTTTCTTTTCAGGCTTTCCCGGAAAAAAGCTTATCCTTACTTCAATCCGTAGACAGGCAAAAACCTTAGCTCGCTTATGTGCGCATAACCGTCCTCATTAAGTTGCCTTTCAAATTCTTCCTGCAACTGGCTGGGCACTTTGGAAACATCATAAACCTGCATGCCAGGAAGATCCTCTGGGCTTTTAACCAACTCCATTCCAAGTGCTTCTGCAATTTCCTTCTCAGGAACTTTTATCTTATAGTTATCGAAGCTAATAAAGCCAAAACGCACTTCCTCAATACAATTGGCAATCCTTTGCTCTTCCGGCATTTCCGGAGAAAAATGCACTAAGCAGTCGATGCCTTTAGGGGTTTCTTTCATCATCTTTCTCTCACCTTTTCTCTTTTAAATAAAATTTACTCTTTATCAATAACTCATAGTATTTAAGCCTTTGGTAACAGCCCTGAGTTTCTTTTCAGCTTCCTCTGCCAGCCAGGCAAGCTGGCTGTTGAGCTTCTTCAGGAAAGGGCGGAAGCCCTCGTCAAGCCTGCCCAGCATGATTCGCTCCTCTTCGTTGCTGTCGAACCTTGGAGCGCTTTCGAGCCTGGCCTTAAGGCTAGCTGTGTACTTTTCGTGCTCAAGGGAAAAGAGCAGCTTCCCAAGCGCAGCCTCGCGAACCTCTTTCAGCATTCCTGGCTTCTTCCCGGCTATCATGTAAGCATCTATAAAGTCCCTTGCCTTGATGCCCTTTCTTGTCAGGATCGCCCTTAGCTTTTCTGCAAGTATCTCTCTCCGGTCATAGCATTTCAGGGAAGGCTCTTCAAAAATCCAGCTGAAGCTTTTAGGAAAAAGAGCCTGGCGCGACTTGCCTGCCAAGCCAGCAAGCTTTCTTTCTCTTATTTTGAAAAAGAGCTTTTCCCTGAAATTAAACTGAACCTTAATGAACCCCTCTTCAATCCCTGAAGAATTGTAGAGCAGCTTCATGGTTGTAAAAATGTTGCCTGCGCCAAACTCAAAGAACCTGCCATCGCTTTTGTCAGGCACGAATACAAAGCCGTTTTTCCTGGAAAAACTGCCCAGGAAGGAAATAAACGGCGCCAGCTCAGCAGAGATCATCTTTCTTATGGCTTTCTTTGACTTTCCCTCAAACATTTCCTGCGGGATAAAAGTGAAGTCCAGATCTTCAGAGAACCTGTAGTAGCCAAAGTACGCCTTCACGAGGCAGGTTCCTCCCTTAAATGCATATTTTTCCCTGAAATCCCTGTTTTCAGAGAGCGCTATTAAGATTTTGTGCAGCAGAAGGTCTTTTTCAATTAAATGCCTAGGGGCGCTGATTCCCTCAGCCACCAGAGAAAGCAGCTCTTCAGAAACCAGGCTCACTTGAACACCTCGGCAATGGTTTTTGGGTAGTGTTTAAGGTATCTCTCCAGCTTTGCTCTTTCATAGCTATAGCCTGACACAACATTTCTAATCTCGCTTATAGTCCTTCGGTTATACCTTAGCAGGAAAGCCATATCAAGAAGAGTCCTCTCAGTGTCTGAATAAAAGATTTTCACTTTGTTTTCTGAAGCCTTTTCAATTATCCCAAAAGAGTAGCTTATCGCAGAAACTTTTGTAAGCTTTGTCTTTCTGCCAAGGACTAAAACCGGGCGTGAGTTCTTGGTTTTGTCGTTTATAATGGTTTCAACAAGAAAGGCTTCGTGGGTGAGCCTGTTCAGCTTTAGTGCTGACTCCAGCCCGAAGTACCAGTTGCTTATCTTTCTGATTTCCATTGCCTTTGACACACCCAGAAAATAGCTTATTCTCGGAACACCTGTCTTTCTCTCCTCCAGGGAATTAATGTAGAATATGCCGCGGAAGATTCTCTCAAGGTATTTATTGCTTAACAGGTAATTTACTGCGCTTTTGTAATCAACGCCAAGCTCAAGGCAGCATTCCTTAATCTCTCCAGATGTGATAATGCCTTCTTTCTTCTCCAGTGTCCTCAGGATACTCAGCTTTTTTGCTAATTCCTTGTATTTCATTTTAATCTCTAATTACATACTTTTTATAATATTAGAACTTAAAAGAGTTTATATATCTTTTTGTTTTTCAAAGCAATTTCAAAAAACTAGCCTGCCCGGCCCTGAATTCCTTTCAGGTTTTTCTAAACAACGCTTTTAAAGAACGAAAGCAAAAGCAATCCATGGAAAAAACAAAAAGCTTATATATTCTGTCAACCCACAGGTTGATAGTTATCAACAAAATGAAGACAGCTGAAAAGATTATGGCCATGCTGCTGAGGGAAGGCAGGAAAACCGCAACCGAGATAGCCGAAAGGCTGAGGATGAGCAGGCAGGCGGCGTGGAAAACACTGAAAAGCCTTATTCAGCAGAGGCTTGTCCTGGCAACCGCACTAAACTCAAAGCAGACAAGCGCACAGCTTTTTACGCTTAACTTCAGGAACCCTGTAGCAGAAAAAGCCCTTTCACTCTCCCTTACCAGACAGGCAGTGGAACACGAAAGGTGGCTTGACTTGTTTTCTGGGATAGAAGGACATGCCGAATTTTTCCTGCTGTTTGGAAGCATCCTGAAAAACCCGAAAAAAGCGAATGACATTGATGTAATAGCTGTCGCTGAAAAGAAGGAGTTCGCCATAATACAGGAAAAGATTCAGCAGATTCAGCTGGCCCAGGCAAAGAGAATACATGCAGCCCTGACCACAAAAACAGAGTTCAGTCAGGAGATTAAGGAGGAAAACAAAGCATACCTTGAAGCGATCAGCAAGGGTGTTGTGCTGTTTGGCCAGGAGAAATTTATTAATGCCATGAGGGAGCTGAATGAACGCTGAGAAAGAGCTGAGGGAATGCTTTAGGGCTGCAAGAAAGCTTGAGGAAAAAGGAATGAAGCACAAGGGGCTTATTACTGTTCCTCCTGACACTAAAGAAGCAAAGCAATACCTTGAAAAGGCAAGGCGAGAGCTAAGGCTCTGCGGGCTGTACAGGAAAGAAGGCTTCGACTACAAGCTGCCTGAGGAATGGTTTTATACGCTTTACTACTGTGCGCTTTCCATCCTGGCAAGAATTGGAGTTGAGTCAAGAAGCCAGAAGTACACTGCGCTTCTCCTTGAATACCTGAAACAAAAAGAACTTGTCAGCTATGACTACCGCTTTATTCAGATGATTAAGGTACACTCAAGAAAGGAAGAGGAATCTGAGGTTGACAGAAGAGAATATGCCAGGTACAGCTCTGCAATAAGAATTGAGGAAGTTGAAGAAAGGTATGAAAGGATGATGGATTTATGCAGGGAAGCAATATCCCAGGCTGAGGAAATTGTATATTTTAAAGACAGAATAAGCATGCCTAAAGAGATTTCTGAGTAAAGTAGCCTTGCCCTGAATTCTTTTCAGGTTTTTCTAAACAACGCTTTTAAAGAAAGCAGCCAGTTCAGGATGCATGGCCTTCGGAATGCCCAGGCAAGTGGAAAGATTTATATACTTGTGGTCATTTATTAACCACATGTTAAAAGAATTAACCATGCTGGCGCCTTTCTTTAGTGACCCTTCCAGGGCGTATTCTGCAAGAGAGATTGCAGCAAAGTCCGGTGCAAGCCATGTTACAATAAGCAAGAGGCTAAAGCGCCTTCCCTTCATTAAAAGGGAAAAATACGGGCCTTACCTGGGCTTTAAGGCAGAAATAACAGAAGAGTTCACCCGGCTGAGGTGGATATACAATATGCAGAAAATCTGGGATTCTGGGCTTATTGAAAAGCTTAGGTCTTTTTATGATGAGCCTGATATTGTGCTGTTTGGCTCTTATGCTGCAGCAGTTAACTCGAGAGACAGCGACATTGACATCGCTGTGGTTTCAACACACAAAAAAAAGCTTGACTGCTCCGGGCTTGAAAAGAAGATTGGCCACAAGGTGCAGCTGTTCATTTACACAAAAAAAGACATTGAGAAGATGAAGTCCAGCCAGCCAGAGCTTCTGAACAGCATATGCAATGGGATTGTGCTTAGTGGGGAGCTGGAGGTGTTCGTATGAGCCTGGGCTGGGCCATCAGGGAAGGCTTTGTAAGCCGTACTCCTATTAACAAAGCCCGGGCAAAAAGCCTTCTCAAGGCAGATTAGACTCTCTTGAAACAATATCTTCTATTGAGGTAAGTGAAAAAAGCGCAAAAACTATTGTCAGGGACCTGTATGAGTGCTTAAGGCAGGCATGTGAGGCAAAGGGCTATGAGAAAGGATACAGGTTTTCAAGCCATGAGCCCATTAAGCATTTTCTGCTGGAAGTGCTTTCTCTCCCAAGAACTGCCAGGGAGTTTGACAGGCTAAGGAAAATACGAAACGGAATTAACTACTACGGTGACAATGTAACTATTGAGACAGCAAAGAAAGCACTAAAGGATGTTCCTGAGATGATTGAGCATATAAAAAAAGCTTTGTAATGCTTCACTTTCCATAAGGATACATTTTTTGTGTTTTTTTGAAATAAGTAAGCCTTGTGGTTTTGGCGTAATGGGTGCTGAGTGCCTTAACTTAAGCTCTAATCACATATTTTTTGTGTAATTAGGATTCTTTTCAGGTTTCCCTGCCAAGGCAGGCCCATGCAATGCCTCACTTCCTGTAATACTGCCTGTACCACTCAACGAAGCGCTTCACGCCTTCCTCAACGCCAACCTTCGGCTGGTAGCCGAGCTTCTCTTTTGCCTTGGTGATGTCTGCATAGGTTTCCACTATGTCCCCTGGCTGCAGGGGCAGCATTTTCATTCTGGCTTTTTTTCCGAGGGCTTTCTCTATCTGATTTATGAATCTCATCAGCTCTACTTTGCTGCCGCAGCCAAGGTTGAACACCTCGCAGGGGAACTCCCTGTCAAGCGCCCTGGCCACGCCGTCAACGATATCTGAGACATAGGTGAAATCCCTGTACATCCTGCCATAGTTGAATACTTTCAGCTCCTTCCCCTTAAGTATGGCATCTGAGAAAAGGAAAGCCGCCATGTCTGGCCTGCCGTAGGGGCCGTACACTGTAAAAAACCTCAGGCCGGTCATGCTAATCCCGAAAAGCCTGTGGTATGTGAAGGCCTCGAGCTCGTTTGACCTTTTTGTTGCTGCATAGAGGCTTATTGGGGTGTCCACCCTGTCTTCCTCTGAGAAAGGCTGCTTTGTGTTAGTGCCATAAACTGAAGAGGAGGATGCGTAAACCACATGCTTAACCTTATGCCTCCTTGCCAGCTCAAAGATTACTGTGGTGCCCTGTACATTAGACCTGATGTAAGCAAAGGGGTTTTCCAGGCTGTACCTTACGCCTGCCTGGGCTGCCAAATGACAGATTTTGTCAATGCGATGAGATGAGAAAATATCGTCCATCTTCCTGGAATCTGCGATGTCTGCCTTGTAGAATGTGAAGCCTTTCCTGTCCTTGAGAAGCCGCCTTAGCCTTGCCTTCTTCAGCTGAGGGTCGTAGTACTCGTTGAGGCTGTCTATGCCTATCACTGAGTCTCCCCTGTCAAGAAGCGCGCATGCAACATGGCTGCCTATGAAGCCTGCTGCACCTGTCACAAGGATAACAGCCATTACCTCCCTACCCCGTAATACCTGAATCCGATTGACTCAAGGCCTAGTCTGTCGTAGATGTTCCTGCCGTCAAATATTAGCCTGTTCCTCATCAGGCTTTTCATCCTTGCAAAGTCCGGGCTCCTGAAGTCGTCCCATTCGGTAAGGATAACCAGTGCGTCTGCGTCCCTGAGCGCCTCGTACATGTCCTTTGAAAGCTCAATTCCGTCGATTGCTTTTTTTGCGTTGCGCATTGCTATCGGGTCGAATGCCCTTATGTTGGCATACTCGTGCTTAAGCTGGTCTATCACCACAAGCGAGGGGGCTTCCCTCATGTCGTCTGTCCTGGGCTTGAAGGAAAGGCCCCAGATTGCGATGTTTTTTCCGTCGAGGTCTCCTAGCTCTTTTTTTAGCTTTGGGAGTATGCTGCGCTTCTGCCTCTCGTTTACGTAGTCAACTGCCCTGAGGATGTTTGATGTGAGCCCGAGCTTCTCAAGCGTGTGGGCAAGAGCCTTTATATCCTTGGGAAAGCAGGAGCCGCCGTAGCCTATGCCTGCCTGCAGGAACCTTGGGCCTATCCGCGTGTCCAGCCCCATGCCTCTTGCAACCTCCTTGATGTCTGCGCCCACTGCCTCGCAGAGGTGGCTGATCTCGTTCATGAAGCTTATCCTGGCGGCGAGCATGGAGTTGGAGGCATACTTTATCAGCTCTGCGCTCTTTGCATCTGTAAACATGATTGGCCTGCCTATCCTGGACACCGGCTTGTAGAGCTGCTCAAGGAGCTCCCTGGCTTTTTTGCTCTTGGTGCCTATGATTATCCTGTCCGGGTTCTGGAAGTCTTTTACTGCTGCGCCTTCCCTGAGGAACTCTGGGTTGGACACTACATCAAACTGTGCCCCGGGATTTACCTGCCTGATGTGCCTTTTTACCCTTTCCGCGGTGCCTATTGGGACTGTGCTTTTGTTAACGATAACCTTGTAGCTGTTGATGTTTTTTGCGATGTCTTCTGCTGCTGAAAAGATATAGGACATGTCTGCATCCCCGTTTGCCAGCGGGGGAGTGCCAACGCAGATGAAGATGATATCTGAATCCCTCACTGCGTGGCTTTTATCCAGGGTGAAGTCAAGCCTGCCTGCCTTGAGGTTCTTGTGCAGCAGCTCTTTAAGCCCGGGCTCATAGATGGGCACAAGGCCCTTTCTCAGGGCGCTGATTCTTGGCTTGCTTATGTCCAGCAGAATAACATCGTTCCCGAAGTCTGCCAGGCAGACTCCTGAGACCAGGCCAACATAGCCTGTCCCAACCATAGTCACTTTCATAGTTAAGCCTCTCTATAAAAACAATCTTTTTGGTTGTTATTTATATGTTTTTCTGATTCACGAGTAGGTAAATAAAAAAAGGGTTTTTAATAAGAAAAAGGGAAAAAAAGAAAAAGCTCACCTGAGCGTGTTTTTGCTCTTGGTGTAGGATACCAGAAGCCCAAGCACTGCGATTATAATCAATGCTGCCAAAGCTATAACCCAAAGGCTTGCCCTTTGCTTTTCCAGCTCCAGCAGGTGCTCCTGCTGGCCTTCCTCTGAAGGCTCTATGCCTGCCTCTGGCAGGGTGTCTTCAGGTAATTCTGGGGCTGCTGCCTGGCCATCATCTTCTTCTGCTTCCTGGTCATCAAGAGGCTGCTCTGACGAGGGCTTCGGCATATCCTCTTCTTTTGGAAGGCCACACTGCCTCTCTTCATCCGGCTTCTCATCCCTTGGCTCGCACCTTGGGTTGGCAAGGGTGCAGTTTCTTACCTGCCTTGCATCAATGCACTCAGACCATTCTGTGCATCTCCACTCTGTCAGGCAGGTACCAAGGATTCTCCTGCCTGATGCTGCAGGAGTTTCTTGTTCTTCCTCTTCCTGTGGCTCAACGAGCAGCCACACAAAGTCATCCCTGTCATCCTGCCATGCTAGGAAAGGATAGCCGTTGTTCAGGTCAGCTTCTGCCAGTGAGATGTTCCATTCTGCGAAGGTTGCGATATTTCTCATTTGTGCTGTGGTTTTTGGCTTGCCCCTGCCGTCGTCATCGTCCTGTCCTGAGGTTTCTGTGTTGTAATAAGAGTTATTAATAAGGTTAGAGTCATAGAATCCTCCTACTAAACCCCCGAGGTATGTTGACCCGCTGACGCTTCCTACTGAATAAACGTTTACCAAATCCCCGCCGAGCCTTCCTGCAAAGCCGCCTACATAATTTATTGCACTCACATTGCCGACTGCATAAGAATCGTAGACTTCCCCTGTGTTTCTTCCTGCAAAGCCGCCTGTTTCATCCCTTCCGTTTACATTTCCGGTTGCATAAGAGTTATAGATGAAACCGCTGTAATGGTTGCCTATGAAGCCTCCTGTGTATAAAGAGTTTAACACAGTTGTACTTACATCCCCGGTTGCATATGAGTTATAAATTTCCGCGCCAGCACTATCAGAAATAGTTTGCTGGCCAGCAAATCCACCAACCCTTTGCCTTCCGCTTACATCGCCGGTTGCATAGGAATTGTAGATATACCCTCCGCTATTATAGCCAATAAAGCCCCCTGTAAAATCCCAGCCTTTAACAGTTCCAGTTGCATAAGAGTTATTTATAACATCATTTGCTCCGAAATAGCCAATAAGCCCGCCAATATAATAGTTAGAGCTGGAGCTTGTCCTGGTTACATTAGCAGAAGAGTAAGAGTTGTTAACAGAACCCGATAGAGAACCCAGTAAGCCTCCGAGGTAAGTCTCAGCATAAACCTGCCCTGTTGAAAAAGAATTTTCAACCTGAGCACCATAACCTCGGCCTAGCAAAGCGCCTACATATCTATATCCTCTTACATTGGCATCAATAATACCTACATTTTTTATAGATGAACTGCTTGATGACACATAGCCAAACAAGCCAACATGGAACTCAGAAGGCCTGTTGATGTAGAGGTTTGAGATGTTGTAGCCTGCGCCATCAAAGGTGCCCCTGAATGCATCCAGATAGCCATGCATAGGGTCGTAACCGCTTTCATTTCCAATAGGCTCAAAGCCTTCGCCTGTGTTGAAAGGCGCTACATCTAAGTCAATGCTGTTGTTAAGCCTGTAGTGTGCTGTGAGATTGTACCTGATTCTATGCAAGTGGTAAGGTGTGCAGATAAGGTAAGGGTCTCCTTCTGTTCCTTCTCCTCCGCAGTTAAGCTCTCTGGAAACCAGCCACACAAAGTCATCCCTGTCATCCTGCCATGCAAGGTATGGGTAGCCGTTGTTCAGGTCAGTTTCTGCCAGTGAGATGTTCCATTCTGCGAAGGTTGCGATATTTCTCATTTGTGCTGTGGTTTTTGGCTTGCCCCTGCCGTCGTCATCGTCCTGTCCTGAGGTTTCTGTGTTGTAATAAGAGTTATTAATAAGGTTAGAGTCATAGAATCCTCCTACTAAACCCCCGAGGTATGTTGACCCGCTGACGCTTCCTACTGAATAAACGTTTACCAAATCCCCGCCGAGCCTTCCTGCAAAGCCGCCTACATAATTTATTGCACTCACATTGCCGACTGCATAAGAATCGTAGACTTCCCCTGTGTTTCTTCCTGCAAAGCCGCCTGTTTCATCCCTTCCGTTTACATTTCCGGTTGCATAAGAGTTATAGATGAAACCGCTGTAATGGTTGCCTATGAAGCCTCCTGTGTATAAAGAGTTTAACACAGTTGTACTTACATCCCCGGTTGCATATGAGTTATAAATTTCCGCGCCAGCACTATCAGAAATAGTTTGCTGGCCAGCAAATCCACCAACCCTTTGCCTTCCGCTTACATCGCCGGTTGCATAGGAATTGTAGATATACCCTCCGCTATTATAGCCAATAAAGCCCCCTGTAAAATCCCAGCCTTTAACAGTTCCAGTTGCATAAGAGTTATTTATAACATCATTTGCTCCGAAATAGCCAATAAGCCCGCCAATATAATAGTTAGAGCTGGAGCTTGTCCTGGTTACATTAGCAGAAGAGTAAGAGTTGTTAACAGAACCCGATAGAGAACCCAGTAAGCCTCCGAGGTAAGTCTCAGCATAAACCTGCCCTGTTGAAAAAGAATTTTCAACCTGAGCACCATAACCTCGGCCTAGCAAAGCGCCTACATATCTATATCCTCTTACATTGGCATCAATAATACCTACATTTTTTATAGATGAACTGCTTGATGACACATAGCCAAACAAGCCAACATGGAACTCAGAAGGCCTGTTGATGTAGAGGTTTGAGATGTTGTAGCCTGCGCCATCAAAGGTGCCCCTGAATGCATCCAGATAGCCATGCATAGGGTCGTAACCGCTTTCATTTCCAATAGGCTCAAAGCCTTCGCCTGTGTTGAAAGGCGCTACATCTAAGTCAATGCTGTTGTTAAGCCTGTAGTGTGCTGTGAGATTGTACCTGATTCTATGCAAGTGGTAAGGTGTGCAGATAAGGTAAGGGTCTCCTTCTGTTCCTTCTCCTCCGCAGTTAAGCTCTCTGGAAACCAGCCACACAAAGTCATCCCTGTCATCCTGCCATGCAAGGTATGGGTAGCCGTTGTTCAGGTCAGTTTCTGCCAGTGAGATGTTCCATTCTGCGAAGGTTGTAATATTTCTCATTTCTGAGGTGGTTTTTCCAGAGATTCCGTCTTCTAAGCCATCTCCGCCGACCCCGGCAGACTGGTTGGAAACGCCTAAATCAAAAAAAGAATTCTCAACAACAGTATTATCTTCTCTTTTACCAATAAAACCCGCGACATTATCTCCGCTAGCATTTACAAAAACTGCTGAAAAAGAATTAACTATCTGAGTATCACCTTTAGTTCTTCCAGCAAAACCGCCAGTTCGGAAAAAACCCTGAATATTACCCACAGCATATGAATCCACAAAAACAGAGCTATCTTCAGACGATCCTACAAATCCTCCAACCCCTATTCCATAGCCGCCACCCCTGTGGTCAACATCTCCTGTTGAGAAAGACTGATTGATGACAGAAGAGCCTGTTGTTGCTCCAACAAAACCCCCAAGCTCATCTCCCCCATAAACATTTCCAGCTGAGTATGAGTTTTTGACAGTAGCGCCACTATTCTCTCCAATGAAGCCACCAATGTGTTTTGCTATTCCTGTTGCATTGCCTATTGAATATGAATTCTCAACAATAGTCGAGCCTGAATTATACCCTATGAAGCCACCTAACCTAGAAGGCTGGTTTACATCACTATAAGTTGATTCTGCATTTCCTGTTGCGTAGGAGTTATTAATGTATGCATCATTATTGTTTCCTGCAAAGCCGCCAACCAGCTGATGAGTTCCAAAAACATCTCCTGTCGAGTGTGAATTCAATATTGTGCCTCTATTATTTCCAACAAATCCACCAATTGAATTTCTTCCAGAAACACCGCCTGTTGCATAAGAATTATCAATAATTCCCCAGTTATAACCCACCAGGCCTCCGACCCTATTCACCAGACTATTTGTTCCAAAGACAGTTGCATGGGAGTAAGAATTACTTATGGTGCCATTATGCTGATTATACCCTACTAAACCGCCGAGCTCACTAGGCATACCTGAAGGGACAATTATATTGACCTCTCCTAATGAATAAGAATTATTTATCAAGCCATCATTAAATCCTGCAAGCCCGCCAACGTAACTGCTTGAAGAATTAACAAAAATATTGCTGAAAGAGTTATTAATTAAACTTTTTCCTTCTATTCTGCCAGTAAGGCCGCCTGAATACCAACCCGTTCCAATAATCTCTCCACTTACAGAAACATTATCAATGACAGAATCCATTCCTATGCCTATAAGAGAACCAACATAACTATTTCCCTTAACAAACACATCTACAAGATTTAAATCAAAAATATAAGCATTTTCAACATAGCCAAACAAGCCTAGATAACTTGTTCCTGACCTATTAATGAAAAGGTTGCTTATGCTATAACCCTGCCCATCCAAAGTCCCATTAAAAGGATGTGTATTGTTTCCAATCGGCTCAAAGCCTTCGCCTGTGTTGAAAGGCGCTACATCGCAATCGATATTGGCTGTGAGAACATAATGAGCAGACAAGTTGTTCTTCATATTCTGCAGGCCGGTGCAATTACTGACTTCAACAGCCTGTGCGAAAGCTCCTGGCACAAGGAGCAGGGCGGTAAAAAGCAGCATAAAAACAGCAACAGAATTTTTTTTTTCTTCTTGCATAAGGGTCCCCTCAAAGAAGGTTTTATGTAAAAAGGGGCAGGGACTTGTTTATAAGATTTTCTGAAAACCGGGGGTTGCTGGCTAAAGCCTTTCAGCAAAAACACCACTGGATTTACAAAGATAAAGGGAAATTACTCCCCTAATGCATTTACCTCACCTGGGCTTAGCTCCTCTCTTGAAAGCTTCTTCCTAGCTGCCCTTACTTCCTTTACGGAATTTCCAGAATTAGGGACAGAGCCTACTTGTTTTTCTAGTATAAGCTTTCTCAGGGCGTCTCTTATTACATCTGACTTGTTTGTGTAAAAGCCTTTCTTTACCAGCTGGTTCATTTCTCTCATAATGCCTTCCGGCAGCCTTGCCTGAACAACTCTCATAGTACAATTGTATTACATATGTAATATATAAGCATTTCGCCCATTAATCTGAAAGCCTTTCAGCAACCACCTGCGCCATAATTATAGAAAGCTAAACAGAGGTGCCTGGAGCAGGTAGTCAAAAGGCCTGATTCCTTTATCTTTCTGCCTGAGAAAAAGCCTCGAGCCCTTCACATAAGGCCTGTGGGCTTTTTTTCTGAAAAGCAATAGCCTGGGGAAGAAATGCGTTTCATCTCGCTGTAAAACTTGCTTAGAGAGGATACTGCAAGGCCTTTTTGAGAATCGTCAAAGCCTAAATCCTGGCTTTGCTCGAGTGCTGCTTCTGTGAATGAGAATGCCAGGGCTTCATCTAGTGAGCTTGCAACTTCTAATACGCGCTTACTTCCTTTGTGCACCTTCCGGTAGCTGTCCAGCCAGAGATAGGCTTCATGCTTAAATCTCCTGAAGGTATGCCCCATCTCATGAAGAAGCGAGTTAAGGCAGTCTTCTTTAGAGTCACGAAAGCTTAGGTACACTGTTATCTTGTCGCCATGGTTCCTGGCTCGCTTAACCCCGGGAAAGATGTTTTTCTTGAATGATACCTTGCCTGTAAAATCCTTTCCAGCGATTTCCTTGTAAAGAGAGCCTGCTAATTCGACTAAATTTGCGGTGTCCATTCCTTACGAGAATTAGCTTTCCGTATTTAAAAGTAACGAATTTCACTAGCTCATCATTCATAAGAATTAAAAAAAGAGAAACCTACCCCCTTTGGCATGGAATGGCCTGAAGGTCTGGATAATGAAATATTAGCTCGTAACAGGGAGAGCCTTGAGAATAGAATCCAGAAGATAAAAAGCAACGATGTTATGGAGGTTAGGAATATTGCAAGCGAGGCTATTAACAGAGGGCTGCCTGAGATAAGGCTTAAGGTTTATGTTGTTGCTGACAGGATTGAGGATGCAAAAGATATTGCAGGGGATACAGGAATGGAAAAGGAGCTCGTGGAGATTCTCCTTGAGATGAGCTTAAAGAGAAGGGGCAGGAGAATGAGAAAATACAGGAGCCAGGCAGCTGAATTGATAGATGAATACAATATGCATCCCTTTGCCTTAAGCTACCTAAAAGAAACAGATAGGAAAAGAACCAAGCTTTATAAAATGCTTGAGCAGCCCTAGCCACATTTCACAATCTACGATGAAGCACCTTCTCTTGGATAGGATTAAGCTGGCCCTGACGATATTCTCTTCTGATGAAAAGTCTATTGACCGGATAGTTGAAGCCATGGACTCTGTGGACAGAAAGCATTTTACAAGTGAAAAGCCATATGAAGATGCTCCTCAGCCAACCTTGTACGGGCAGACTATTTCGCAGCCTTCTACGGTTGCAAGGATGCTGGTTGCTGCTGAGATTGAGCCGGAAAATGATATACTTGAGATTGGCTCAGGAAGCGGGTGGAGCGCCTGCCTTGCTGGGTATCTTGCTTATCCTGGCGAGGTGACAAGCCTGGAAGTTATCCCGGAATTAACGCAGCTCGCAGAGGAAAACAGAAGAAAGGCCAACAACTACAGGCTAAGCAAGGTAAAGTTCAGGTGCTCTGACATCTTCAAAGAGCTTCCCGATAGAAGCTATGACAGGATTATCTTTACTGCCGGAATAAATGATGAACAAGAGAAGAAAATAGATGAGCTATCAAAAAGGCTTCTTAAGAAAAATGGAATTCTTATCTGCCCTTACAAAGATGGCCCGCTAATCATTATTAAAAAAAACAGATTTTTCCAGAAAAAGAAATACACAAAAGAGCACTACAGATTTGTGCCGCTTGTTAGCTAACCCGACTCTGCATTAGCCCACCCATCAAAACCATGGTTTGCTTCTGCATCCAGCTTTATGATGCATGGTGTCTCGTATGGATGAACAGAAAGTATTTCTTTCTTAAGGGCTTCCCAGTTTTCCGGCCTTGCTTTGAGCAGTGAGACAAACTCCTCTGCGTCTTCTACTTTGCCTTTCCACCTGTAGATGGAATTGATTGGGAAAAGGTTGGCGCAGGCAATTAGCCTTTTTTCCAATAAGTGAGAAGCAAGCTTCTTTGCATCCTCTTTTGAGGCGTGGGTTACATAAACGAGTATTAATGCCATGTTAATAAGGAAAATTATTTTTGTTTATATTTTTTGCCCGGACTTACTTATAAATATTTTTTCTGTGGCCTATTTTTATTACCAGGACTGCTAAAAGATTCTTATCTAAGTCAACGATAATCCTGTAAGGACCCACCCTGAGCTTGTAGCAGTTTTCACCGACAAGCCTTACAAGGTAAGCTTCTGGCCTAAATCTCAGCTTTTCAAGCGCAAGTATTATCCTTTCCCTATCTTTGGCATTAAGCTTGTCCAGGTATTTTTCAGCGCTCTTTGCCAGTATTATTTCATAAACCAAGAAGCCACCCCTTCATTGTTTTTCCTCGGAAAATCACTGTATTTTGTACTTCTCCCTGAGGTCTGAGAGAGTCACGGCCTTGCCTTCTGCAATTTCTTTTCTTGCCTTTGCAATATCCCTTTTTGCCTCATTTGACAATTCCTTAGTGTCTTCTATAATGTTCCAGATAACCTCCTCATAGGTCTCCCTGCTAAAAAGCTTCATCCTGTTGAGCTCCTGCTGCAGCTCCTGGCTTATCTGTATAGTTGTTTGGCTCATAGAAAACTATAATTGGCTATAATTTATATGCTTTTTGGTTTTTGGAGTAGAAAAAACAAAAAAGAAGAAAACTATTTCCTAAAAACCGCATAAAATGGCTTTATGGCTGCGAGCACAAATACCAGCGCATACCAATACCAGCCCAGGCTTGCCAGCGGCGGCCATAAGCTTACCAGCATAAGCACAAAGCCGGCAACGCTTAGCTTTATCAGCGCAATGTCCATGCAGCCTAAGTTCTTTATCCTTGTACTTCCCCATTCGCTGAGTTTCATTTTGAGTCCTTTGACAGAGACTAAGATTAAAGGGTTTTTAAATTTTTCTTAAAGCAGTAAAGAATCAATACAGATTAATAAAAAGCAGATAAAATTAAAGAATAAAAAAACTTTTTTGGTAAGCTTCAGAGAAATAATGTCTTTTTAAGAAAACTATTTAAACTTCTTTTCACCAACGGTTTAAATGAAGTACGCTTTGGCTTTGCTAGCTATTTTTGCTGTCTCTTTTTATATTTGGCTGCGATGAAGACAGGGGAGATATGACTTGGCAGGAGTTTGCTATTTATACCGGCGATGTGAGCAAGTGCGACAGGGCGAGCCATCCTGATGTGTGCAGGACTGGGTTTGCACAGGCAACAGGAGATGGATTTGGCTGTATCCGGATTAGTGATGAAGGATTAAGAAACACTTGCTTTGCTTTTGCTACTGGAGGGAGTGCTGAGCGTGTTGACACAGGAATAGATGAGCTTCTTGAGGAAATGAGCTGCAGGTACGACTCTGACTGCGACCCGGTTTGTGTGGGGAATGTTGCATGGAAGATGGGATGCAACCCAAGGCAGGGGATTTGCATACAGACCTTTGATATGGACTGCTCAGGAGAGAAGGATGACTTTGGGGTGATTTCTTTTCCAAAGCTTTGCAGGGATGGATTATGTGTAACTGACAATGATGCTATTGAGATAAAGAGGAGCGAGCTTGAGCAGAGGAAAGAAGAGCTGAGGAATGAGCTGAGAGATGAGAATGCAAGAAGGGATTCTCTTATTGCTGTCAGGGATGAAGCGCACAAGAATTACATGGGGGGATTGAGTGATGCCACAGCCATTCTGATTGTGGAGTTTTCAACCAGGGTTGCAGGGGTTGTTTCCGGCGGGGTTGGGTATGCAAAGGATGCAACCAGCAGGGTTGTGGACTGGACTACTCTTGTGTCTGACGCGGCCGGGACTGCGCTTGACAAGCTTTATGAGCTTGCTGAGGATGAAAAGCCAGCTGATAAGATTACCAATGCTGAGTATATCAAGCTGAACTATGACCTGCATCAGTTTTTTTCTGCGCTGCTCGCAGAGTCTGATGGAATCATTGATAAGATTCTTGAGGAGTCAAGAGAAGTGAATGCGCAGCTTAATGCGCTTCCCTGAATTTTTTGCTTTTTCTATCTGCCTGCTCCAGGAGCGAAAAGCTTATTATATAATGACAGGAAGCAGCAGTTATGAAAGCCGTAATCTTTGACATGGACGGGGTGCTTATTCTGACTGAGAAGATGGCTTACAAGGGGTTTGCTGATGTGTGCAGGAGGCATGGGCATGAGCTTAGCCTTAGGGACTACAATGATTATTTCTCAGGAACAAGGAATGAGGAGGCTTTTGAGGGTTTTCTTAAGTCAAAAAATGCGGACACTTATGCTGTTAACCAGATGGCTGATGAGTTCAGGGCGATTAAAAGGGAGCTTTTAACCAGCAGGCTTAAAGAGGTTATAATCCTAAGGGAGGGAACAAAGGAAATGCTGGAGAGGGTTAAGCAAGCAGGCTATAAAACTGCTATTGCTACTTCAACTGTCAGGGAATTTACTGAAATGATTGTGAATGGGCTTGGGTTAAGAAAATACTTTGAAAAGATTATCACAGGAAATGATGTTTCCAGGGGGAAGCCTGACCCTGAGGTTTACCTGCTTGCTGCAGAGTTGCTTAGGGCTGAGCCCGGCGAGTGTGTTGTGGTTGAGGATGCGCAGAATGGGATTAAGTCTGCCAAGAATGCCGGGATGGCCTGCATTGCTGTGAGGGACAGATCATTTGGCGAGAGGGACATTTCTCTGGCTGACCATGTTATAGAAAGATTCAGTGAGATTACTCCTGAGCTGATTGAAGAACTGATTGCTAAAGGGAAAGCTCATTGAGCCATTCATCTGCTTTCTTTTTTGCTTTTTCCAGGTCTTTGTGGACATTGCAGAAGCCTTTTTCCCCTATGATTTGGCTTTCTTTAAGCAGCTTTTTCATCTTCTCAAATGCAAGACCTTTTTCTCCGCGGTGGGTGCAGAACAGCGCTATTTTTTTGCCTTTAATGCTGTTCTTTGAGAGGAAGCTCTTTACTGCCGGTGCACAGGTGCCTGCCCATATGGGGGTGCCTATAAACAAAGTGTCAAAAGTGTCTATGCTTTTGCTGTTACTGGCTAACTTTGGCTTGTAGCCGGAAAGCGCCTGGAATATGCCGAAGAAATACCTGGAGCGACTGTTTTTGTTGAGGTCTCTTTTTGGCTTGATTTCAATTAGCTCAGCATTAGCATTTTTTGCGATGTGTTCTGCGATTGTCCTGGTGTTCCCTTCAAGGGAATAGTAAACAACTGCTGTTTTGCTGTTGCTTTTTTTCTTTGAGATTGTTTCACCTCTGGGGGCAGTCTTCTGGGCAGGTTATTTCATCTTCAGGGCAGGAACATTCTGGACCAAGGCATACTACTTCCTGGCAGATGCCATCACCACAGAGGTTTATGCATCCTCTGTCTTCATCCTGCTGGGGCTCTCTCGGGCCGCAGTCTTCTGGGCAGTTTGTTTCATTCTCCGGGCAGGGGCAGCCTGGGCTAAGGCATACTACTTCCTGGCAGATGCTATCGCCGCACATGTTAATACATTCCAGGTTTATTTCCTCAAGCCTTTTACCAATCTCAGAAAACTCTGTTTTAATAACTACTCCATTCTCAACTGTTACTTTTGCCTCAAAGCCGGTAATGTATTGGGGAAGACCCTGAGTGTTTATTTCAAAGGTATAGACAAACTCAAAGCACTCAGCACAGTCAAGGCGCTGGAAAGATGTTCTTCTTAGGTTATGGCCGCCAAGCTCAGAATACTGGTAGCTCATCATTACGCTGGCTTCTGCAACTCTTTCTCCGTCTTCTGCATGCATGGGTATGATTACATCCTGCTCTGCCCTGCATCCGAAAGAAAAGATAAGTCCTGCGATTACTATGAACAGCAAAGCGATTTTTCTGTACATCTGCCAGTGCAATATTCTGTGAAGTTTTTAAAATTTGTGCTCTTTTGCTGAATTACAAAGGCTTTTAAATGGAATGGCTTCTCCTGCAGGAATGAAGAAAAGCGAAGCTATAAAAAACGGGCTGATAACATCTGAGAACTCCAACGAGATTTTTAATTCTGTCAGCCCATATGGCTGGGTTTTTGCTCGCTGTTGCCGGGACCGTTGTTCTGATTGTGCTTTCTGCGATGCAGCAGAAATGGATTCACCTGGTTTCCTTTTCCATTTATGGTGCAACCATGATATTTGTTTTTCTTTTTAGCTCAATCCTGCACTCATTTATGATATTTGGTAAGTACTTTAAAGTGTTTGGGATTCTGGACCATTCTGCGATTTATCTCCTGATTGCAGGCACTTACACGCCTTTCTGCCTTGCTCTGATTGGCGGTGCTCTTGGGTGGACTATTTTTGGCATTATCTGGGGGCTCGCTATTGTGAACCTTGTGCTCAAGGCAGTTTTCTTTGAGAATATGGACAAAGCTTTTTCTATGGCTGGCTATCTTGTGATGGGTTGGATCTCTATTCTTATGGCATACCAGCTTATCTGTAAGTGGCTGGGCTGTCCTGCTTATAATTCTTTCTGGAGGCTTGTTTTACACTATTGGCGCCATGGTGTTCTTATTCAACAGGCCGAACCCTTTTCCACCTGTGTTTGGAAGCCATGAAATCTGGCATGTTGCGGTTATTCTGGGTAATGCATCCTTTTTCTTTGCTATGCTTTTTTATGTTCTCTGATAAAGAGTAGAGAAAAACCTGGGCTTATGCCGGCACTGCTGAGAAGATGTTGTGCTTTGTGCGGGTTATTTTTGCTTTCACAAATGTGCCTGGGCTTTTTTCGCAGTTAAAAATGGATATGGCCCGGCTTATACCTTTAACTACGCCAATTCTTTCGTTTTTCATTCTGCCAGGAAGAAGAATTCTGCATTCAACAACCTGGTTTTTCCTGAAGGGCATATCAAGTGACTTGTCTCTCTGAAGATTAAAGTCAAGGTCTCTTAGCTTTGTTCCATGCCTTTGCTCAAGCTCCTTAAGAAAATCATTGAATTTTTCAAAGGATATTTCTTTTGCGGGCTTTCTGCCTGTTTTGTACTCAAGGAAATTCTGGATTCCTGCCTCAATATTTTTTTCTGCGCAGATCTTTACAACCTTTTCTATCTCTTCATCATTAATGCCTTTCATATAAACCGGGGCTATCAGGGTTTCAAAATTCTTGGATGCATAATCAATCAGCCCAAGTATCTTTCCTATGTTGTAGTTTTTAACTCCTGACAAGCGCTTTGCTGTCTCGATATCAACTGCGCTGACTGAGAAGTTTATCTTGTCCAAGCCTGCATTCTTCAGCTCATCGAGCTTTTCTTTTGTGAGTAGGGTTCCGTTGGTGAGCAGGACAACCTTTTCTGTCTTGCTGTTTCTTTTGAGCCCGCGCACCAGCTCTGTTATTGGCTCGTAAATAAGCGGCTCTCCATGGCTGTTAATTACTGCTATTATCTTACCTGATTTTTTGCTGGCGACAAGGTTGTAGTATTCCAGCAGGTAATCTAATTCAACTACAAAATCCCATTCTCTTTTTTCCTGGTCTACTGAGCAGAAGATGCAATTAAGGTTGCAGCCTGTAACCGGCTTTACCTCGATCCAGTTTGTGTTCCTGTCCACTATGCCGAATGCGTTGTTGCCTATCAGCGGAAGGCCAGTGTTGCTGTTAATGTATTTTGCTTTTTTTCCTGTTAATGCATTTGTCAGGCTTTCGTTAAGGCCAATTAAGATTGTATTTATTATCCTGTTTGTTGTATCTTCATTTTTTGCATATAGGCAGCCGTTTCTGCAATCAAATTCCTGCTTAATCTCAAAATCCCTGTAGAAGTAGCGGTACAAGTAGACCCGAAGAGCGCTGCTTCCTCTTTTGTAAAGCTTCAGGCTGTTAAAGCATAACTCTTGCATATGCAGAGGATTCGTGCGGGTTTTAAATTATTTTTCTATTGGCGATCTATTTTCCAGAAGCCCTGGCGTCTCTCCAGAGCCTGATTAGGAGAGGAAGTGAAACTGCAATCATAACAAGGGAAAGCACCTGCCCTGCTGTTAGTGTAACAATGCCAAGGGACAGCTCAATCTCTGGCTGCCTAAAGAACTCAACAGCAAACCTAAAGACTCCATAGAGAAAGATAAAGAACAAAAAGATAAAGCCTTCTTTCTTTGCAGACTTATTTTCAGAATGGTAGAGCTTCCATAGAATAAAGAAGATTATTAGGTTCTTTGCTACTGAATACAATTGGCTTGGATGCCTTGGCAGCAGTGCCGGGTCTGTAGAAAACCTAAAAGCCCAGGGCACGCTTGTTACTCTTCCAAAAAGCTCTCCATTCAGCAGGTTTCCTATCCTTCCGAGGGCTAATGCTATTGGGACAGGGACTACAAAGATATCTGCAAGCCTGAGAAAGCTTTTTTTGTGCCTTTTTGCAACGAGCAGGCCTCCAAGGACTGCACCTACAAGCCCTCCATGAAAAGACATCCCCCCAAGCCAAACCTGAAAAATGAATAAAGGGTTTCTCGCAAAGCTATCAAAGCCGTAAATAAAGACATAAAAAAGCCTGGAAAAGACAAGTATGCTGGCAAAAATAATGAGAAGGTCTTCAGCAATTCTTTCCTGCGAGATGTGTATGCCTCTTTTCTTTGCAATGTGGGGGATTAAGAAATATGCAACAAGAATCCCAATAACATACATTAAGCTGTAATACCTTACCTGAAGAAAGCCTAGCTCAAGCAGTATCGGCCTTGCCTGAAAGTATATCATCGAGGGATTGAAAAAACAAGCTAGTTTAAAATAATGTTGGTTTTTACTGGCTGTTTGGCTTAGAAAGGAGGGTTTCTGCCTCTCTGACCATCTCGAGCTCCTCATTTGTCCTGATTACAAAAACTCTCACTTTAGAGCCTGATGATGAGATTTCAGTTTCGCATTTCTTGTTTTTTTCTGAGTCAAGCTGGAGCCCAAGAAAAGTGAAGTGCTGGAGCACTTTTTCTCTTATGTACCAGGCATTCTCGCCTATGCCTCCTGTGAATACGATTGCATCTACGCCATTCATGGCTGCTATATATGCTCCGAAGTACTTTACAATCCTGTAGCTAAATACATCCATTGCCCTTTTTGCGCCTTCCTGGCTTTCGTTTTCATGGAGAATTCTCATGTCTGAGCTTATTCCAGACAAGCCAAGCAGGCCTGACTTCTTGTTTAATAAATGGCCTGTAGAATCAGGGCTCCCTAACTCTTTCACAAGATTCAGCACCACAGCTGGATCTATGTCGCCGCACCTTGTGCCCATTACAAGGCCTTCTAAAGGCGTCATGCCCATAGATGTATCAATGCTTTTTCCTTCTTTTACTGCTGTGATGCTTGCGCCGTTTCCCAAGTGGCATGAGATTATCCTTGCATTCTGGTTCTCAAGAATCCTTGCTGCCTCTTTTGAGACAAATGCATGGCTTGTGCCGTGAAAGCCGTACTTTCTGATTTTTTTATCTTTGTAGAACTCGTATGGAAGGGCGTAAAGGAATGCCTTTTCAGGGAGTGTGGAATGGAATGCTGTGTCAAAAACTGCTATGTTTTTTACATTTGGGAGGAGCTTCATCATGGTTTCTATGCCAAGGATGTTATGGGGGTTGTGTAATGGAGCAAGGCTGTTTAGCTTTCTAATTTCTTCCAGCTCACGAGCGCCTACTACAAGTGGCTCTCTCATTTCTTCTCCGCCATGAACAACCCTGTGGGCTACTGCTGATATGCTGGATAAATCACAAAATGATTTTACTGAATCTAGAATCTCTTTCAGCGCTGTCTCTTGGTCAGGAATTCTCTTTTTTTCCATCTCAGGAATGCCTTCCTTGTCATCAGGCTTCTCAACAGAAATCCCTGAGTTTTCCAGACCTATTGCATCGCATATTCCTTTTAAAATAGGCTGTTTTCCTTCAAAAAGCTGAAACTTAATAGAGCTTGAGCCTGAGTTAATTGTAAGAATTCTCAAAATAAATCACCCTTTTTCCTGCGCCTGGATGCATGTGATAGCTGCTATGTCAACGATTTCCTCTGAGAAGCATCCCCTGGAAAGGTCATTGATTGGCTTATTAAGCCCCTGAAGGATTGGCCCAATTGCTTTTGCTTTGCCAAATCTCTGAACAAGCTTATAGCCAATATTGCCTGAGTCCAGGTCTGGGAAAATAAGTATGTTAGCGTTTCCTTTGATTTTTGAGTCAGGGTATTTTCTCTTGCAAACTTCAGGCACTATTGCTGCGTCCAGCTGCATTTCTCCTTCAATAAGAATGTCTGGTGCCAGCTTTTTTGCCTTTTCCACTGCTTTCTGCACTTTTGTGACAAGCTCATGCTTGGCTGAGCCTTTTGTTGAGAATGAAAGCATTGCGACCTTTGGCTCCATGCCGTACTGAAGCGCGCTTCTTGCTGTGGTAACGGCTATCTCTGCCAGCTCTTCTTCGGTTGGGCTGATGTTTACTGCGCAGTCTGCGAATAGGTAAATCTCATGCTCGTGCTCCATTATGAAGTAGCTTGATACCTTTGAAAAAGCCTTGGTGCCAATCAGCTGAAATGCAGGGACAACTGTCCTTGAGGTTGCGTGGCATGCGCCTGACACGATTCCGTCTACAAAGCCTTCCCTGAGCAGCATTGCTGCATAATACATATCATCTTCGAGGAGCTTTCTTGCGCCTTCCAGGGTGAGCTTTTTCTTTTTTCGGATTTCCTTAATCTTCTTTGAGAAGTCTTCAAGCCTGCTCTCTTCTTTTTGGAGAAACTGAAGAAAGTCGCTTTCCATCAGCCTTATTTCAAAGCCTTTTGCTTTCTTTAGAATCTTTGCCTTGTCTCCAAGAAGGATTACTTTTGCTATCTTTTTCTCTGAGAGGATTTTTGCTGCGAGAAGTATCCTCTCATCAAGGCTTTCGTCAAAAAGAATCCTTTTGGGGTTCTTCTTGCTTCTTATCCGAATCTGCTCGGAAAAGTACATAATCAACTGAATAACGCTTAATCTTTAAAAAGGTTTTGAATTACCAGAAGGATTCCGGGGGGGAAGGATGTCTGAACATTAGTTTTAAACCCTCTCACAAGACCTTTCTGTATTGCCGTTCTCCCTGTTTATTTCTGCAATCCTGTGCCTTAGCTCCCAGTAGCTTTTGAGAATGTGCTCTGTCAGCCTTTGATAAGGCTTTTTTCCCTTGCCTTCTTCTCCTTCAAAGAAAGGGGCTGTGCTGATTGGCTCTCCGAACATTACATCCACTGGAATCTTCCTTTTGGGCCTGTAAAACCCGAAAAGTGCTGCTGTACCCTTTACCAGCTCAAACTTTGAGTCTTTCTGGTATACCTCAACTGCAACTGGGACTATTGTAAGGCCTTTTTCCTTCCCAAAGAGTGTAGCCAGGCGCATTAATGATGAGTCGTCTTTTTTTATCTCATATTGCTGCCCATCTATTTCAATGATTTTTTTGCCTTCAGGTGTTTTGCTTCCTTCTTCAAGCTTTACAATGTGCTCCAGCTCTCTCTGCATGCTTTCGTCGTCAAATGGACGTGTTCAGCGTCCTAGTTCCTGCTAGAGCAAGGCCTACCGGCCTTTTATTGCTGTAGGCTTCTTCAAGCTGAGCCAGGATTTCCTTAAGGTTGTTTCTGCTCATTGATTTCGAGTTATTGTATACCCTTTCTATATAGCCTGCTTCCCTGTACTTTATGGTGTCGTAAGGCCTTTCTAAGGGGATTGCGCCTATGCTTTCCATAAAGCCTTTTGTCCATAATGTAAACGAATTTGACTTTGCAATGAAATTCATCCAGATACCTTTCTCTGAAAGCATCTTTTCAAGCTCTTTCCTGCTTCCTGCTTCTGCTTCTCTGGCCTCAATCATTTTTTCAGCTACAGAGATGCCTATAAAAAACGGGTCGAGGTAATGGAAATGATTAGCCATGTAAACCACATCTTCCTGAAGAATGTTCTCTTTGCCGTAAACCTTTATGTCATAAGCCCTGTGCAGGTTTTTTGTCGGCTTGTCCCTGATCCATTTCAGGGATTTTCCTTTTGTTGCTACCATATTACCACCGAAACCTGCTTTAATTAAAAAAGCTTTGTTTAATAAGATAAAATAAAAAAACAGAAAAAAAGTTATGCTCAGATAACCTTGATTATCCTGTGCCTGTGCCTGTTTAGCACTTCATTGTTAACGCTGATTCTCAGCAGGTACTCGCCTGGCTGTGCGTTCTTTGGAATTTCCAGAAACAGCCTTTTGTTAAGTGTTTCACCGCCTTCAACTCTTTCGTAGCTTCTCATTCTTATTCCAAGCTCTGGCACTATTGCAAGCACTGAAAACTCTCTCTCTTCTCTCAGGTTGTTGTCTATGCTGACCATAACATAAAGCTGGTCGCCTGGCTTTACTTCATAGTCGTGCGCTATCCTGTTGATTCTTGTCTGGTCGTTGCTTCTGTAAAGAGGGTCTTCTTCCTCTGGCTCCTTGTCATCGTACACGCTAATTCTTATCTCAACCTCTGTCTGGAGCTCGTGGTCTGCTGCCAATATCTTGAAGGTGTAATTTCCTGCTGATGATGGTACCCAGATAAACTCGAAATTGCCGCTGCCCTTGTCATTGATTGATGCTGACGCAGGCATGCCTGGGAAAGTTATAGTAATCTCATCCCCGTCTGGGTCGTACACTCTGAAGCTAAACCTTAGCTCATCGCCAACCTGAACCGCAAACTGGGTTTGCTCTATCTCAATTACCGGGGGCAGGTTTGGTGGTGTTACACTGCTCTTGACAAGGATTGTGCCTTCATCGTAATCGTTGTTAAGGTCGTATACTCTTAACACGAGGCTTGTCTCTCCGTCTGCCAGTGGAGCAAGGCTCAGCTGCGAGTTACCCGTTATATGTGCAGAGATTACTGATGAGTCAAAGCTTACAATCTCCCACTTAAGATTTGTGTCCTCGAGGTCTGTTGCGTAAGGTGCAAGGTCAAGCTGGTATGGTGCATCAATCTCTATTACACTTGGCAGACCTGAGATTACTGGCGGGTTGTTTAGGATGGTTAGCATCTTCTTTACCTCGCCGCCTGAGTTGTCGCTAAAGTTGAACACGAAGCCAAAGGCTGCGCTTTCTCCTATAAAGTCGTGCACTATCGGCACCTGAAGCTTAAAGTGAATGAAACCTGGGTTTGCGGTATCCATTGCGCTGTCGCTCTGCATATCAACCATTCCGCCACCAACATAGCTGACGAGCTTTGCCTCTTTCACAAGCCCGGAATCATGTACATACTTCTCCTCAAGCATATCGTAAATCCTGAACTTTGCGTAGAGCATCTCACCCCTGTAAAAGGTGTCGCTTGGGATGGAGTAACCTGAGTCTTTATAGACTTCAAACTCCCTCAGGTCGTACCTTTCTGAGAATACTTCAAATGTAAAGCTTTTCGCTTTGCTTGTCCATGCTGTGTAGCCTTCCTTTGCAGCAGTTGCGTAGACTGTATAAGTGCCTGGCTCATCTATTATAAACTCTGATGCGCAGGCGCCGGTAATGGCGTCTGTGATGCATTGTGCATAGATGAATGAGCTAGTGTAGTCGCGAATCTTAACAGTTGCTCCTGAAAGAGGCTCGCTCTCTGAGCTTACCTTTACTGAGCATACCTGCTCATGTCCTGCTACCGACCTTGGGAAGCATTCGATGGACTCAACGGTTATTTCTGGCAGCACTATCTTCTTTACTGTAATTGAGAATGACTTGGAGGTGCTTGCACTGTGCTCATCGGTTACTGTTACTATGAAGGTGTATTTCTTGTCTGCTGAAACTGAAGGGGCATCACCTATAACTGCTCCTGTGCCAGCATCTATGCTAAGCCAGCTTGCGCCGGAAAGAGAGAATGTGATGTCGTCTCCGTCTGGGTCGTAAGCCTCAACTGTGAATGAAACAAAGTCACCTTCGTAAACCTGGCTTGGGTTGTTAACATTGGTTATAATTGGGGGCTGATTTGGTGGTGTTACAATGCTCTTTATGAGTATTGTGCCTTCATCATAATCATTGTTTAAATCATAAACCCTAAGCTTGAGGTTTGTCTGGCCGTGAATAACTGGTGCCAGGTTCAAAAGCGTGTTGCCTGTAATTGATGCTGTAATAATAGATGAGTCAAAACTCCTGATTTCCCATTTAAGATTTGTGTCCTCGAGGTCTGTTGCGTATGGTGCAAGGTCGAGCTGGTATGGTGCATCAATCTCTATTACACTTGGCAGACCTGAGATTACTGGCGGGTTGTTTAGGATGGTTAGCATCTTCTTTACCTCGCCGCCTGAGCCATCAGTGTAACTAAATGCAAATCCAAAGGCTGCGCTGTGGCCAAAGAAATCATGAATTGGGGGGATTTGCGCCCTAAAATGGAAGTATTTTGGGTTTAATGTGTTTGAAACTGCATCCCGATTAAGGGCTATCATGCCTCCTGCATCAAAGCTGACAAGCTTTGCCTCATTAATCACTTCGCAGTCTACCAAATACTTCTCTTCAAGCATGTCGTAAATCCTGAACTTTGCGTAGAGCATCTCACCCCTGTAAAAGGTGTCGCTTGGGATGGAGTAACCTGAGTCTTTATAGACTTCAAACTCCCTCAGGTCGTACCTTTCTGAGAATACTTCAAATGTAAAGCTTTTCGCTTTGCTTGTCCATGCTGTGTAGCCTTCCTTTGCAGCAGTTGCGTAGACTGTATAAGTGCCTGGCTCATCTATTATAAACTCTGATGCGCAGGCGCCGGTAATGGCGTCTGTGATGCACTGAGCATACGTGGTTGTTCCTGCTGAGGTGTCTCTATTAATTTTTACGGTTGCACCTGAGAGAGGCTTACCATCTGCGGTTACTTTGACTGAGCAAACCTGCTCATGCCCTGCCACTATTCTTGGGAAGCATTCAATGGATTCCACAATGATTTCCGGAAGCACTATCTTTTTTACTGTAATTGAGAAAGACTTGGAGGTGCTTGCACTGTGCTCATCGGCTACTGTGACTGTAAATGTGTATTTCTTGTCTGCTGAAACTGAAGGGGCATCACCTATAACTGCTCCTGTGCCAGCATCTATGCTAAGCCAGCT
>OMKS01000924.1_pt1 | contig 27155 bp, 13 predicted proteins | sample 1674721 | NCBI WGS metagenome assembly OMKS01 (sample SAMN06264996, study PRJEB25208) | sediment metagenome | isolation source: hot spring sediment | place: USA: California | collected 2014-09-02 | reverse complement strand
TTTCAAGCAGAAGACGGCATACGAGATCTAGTACGGTCTCGTGGGCTCGGAGATGTGTATAAGAGACAGCTTCTGTTTCGAATAATTTTTTTTGGATTAACACGACACTCAACACGACCGCAGCGAAAAAGAATCCCAGTGTTGCCGCGTAACCCATGTGATAAAAAGAAAACGCCTGCTGGTAAATGTAGAGCATGGCGGAAAGTGTGCTGTTCATTGGTCCGCCGCCGGTCATAATATAGGGTTCAATAAATAACGAGAAACCGCCAATGGTGGAAACGATCACCACCAGGATCATTGTCGGGTTGATCATGGGCAGTGTGATATGTCTGAATTTCTGCCATTCAGAGGCACCTTCTATGTCCGCGGCTTCATACAGATATTTTGGAACTGTCTGCAATCCGACCAAAAACAATACCACATAAAGTCCGACATTTTTCCAGGTCGCCATAATGGCAATTGATGGCATAGCCAATTTAGTGCTGGTTAACCAGGGAAGCTTTCTCAGACCGAGTGTGGTGAGTAAATTGTTGAGAACGCCGCTATCGTGTGCATAGAGCTGCTGCCATAAGATGGTTATTACAACTCCGGATACTACCACCGGCATGAAAAATGACGCCCGGAAAAATCCGCGTAATCGGATTTTCTGATTGAGCAGCTCTGCCAGCAGCAGCGCGACAATTATTTGCAGCGGAATATGGATCAGTAGAAAGAACCCGGTGTTGATGAGCGATTTGAAAAACAATAAATCCTGAAAAAGCCGGTTAAAATTTTTTAGCGCCACCCATTTCATCGGCGAGATGATGTCCCATTGATGAAAAATGAGCAGAAAGGAAAAAGTGATCGGGAACGCTGTAAAAACAGCAAAATGAATGAAATAGGGTAAAGCAAACAGATAACCGATTTTATTTGATTTTGTTTTCTGTTTAAATCCCATGATCAACTACTCCAATAGCAATTCAGCCCGCCTGGCTGCGTCTTCAATTGCTTGTTCAGCAGATTTTTTTCCATAAATAACGGCTGCTTCAAATTCTCGTGAAATCGCATCAAATATTTCACGTAATACCGGTGAGCTGTCGGCTCCTCGTACAAATTTCGCCTGCCTGGCAAAGGTGACCATTCGTGGGTGATTTTTAAAGTAGGGCGCAAACAAGCTATCTTCCAGAATATTTTTGCGCAACGGCAACTGATCAGCGATTTCAAGCAGTTTCAGGTCGGCGCGTCTTGATACCAGAAATTGAGCGAACTTCCATGCCCAATCGGGATGCTTGCTGGTTTTAAATAACACAATGCTTTTATAATCGCCATAAGTGAATGTTGGACCTGAAACGTCGGCGGGACGGGGTACTGGCGCATAATCATATTCAAAATCAGGGCTGCGAAATTTTTCGATCTGGGTGATAGACCAGGGCCCGGTAAAGCGGGTTGCAACCACGCTATGGATAAAGACATCAGCCCGGGCATCCATTTGCTCTTTGGGAAAGTAACCGTGCGTAAATAGCGTTTGCAAAAACCGGAAAACTTCAACCGCAGCCTTGTTGTTAAAATCAATTTTTCCGTCCGTCAGCAGCGTATTGCCGCCTGAGGCGGCGATGTAAAGCGTATAAAAATCAAAGAAACGCTGCCACCAGGTTACCATGATCTGTGTTATTCCCATCCATCGATCCAGGTAGCCATCGCCGTCCAAATCCTGAGAGATTTTTGCTGCGGCGCGCAGATATTCATCATAGGTTTGAGGCGGCTCGAAAAAACCGGCTTCACGGAGAATCTTTTTGTTGTACGCCATCATAATGGGATTTGTCTTCCAGAGAATTTGATAGACCCCGCCGTTTTTGCTTTGAACCTGCTTCTCGACATCGTTTGAATAGCGAGCGTCTGCAAAGGCGCGATAATCTCCAAACTCATCAAGTCGAATTAGTGCATTTGCCCGTACATAGAGCTCGACATCGCCGGGCCACATATTCGAGTAGACATCCGGTGTTGTTTTGCCCACAACCGCTGCCAGAACCACCTCTTCGCTGGAACGTCCTTCCGGAATGGGTTGATGTTTTATATGAACGTTTGGATAAAGTTTTTCCCACTCGCTGACCAGGTATTCTGCCAGGTTAATCTCGTATTGATTATTCGCTGACCAGTAGGTGATAACAATTTTTTCATTGCCATTGGGAGAATTGCGATCGCAGCTCAATAGCAGCAACCAAAAACAGAACATTATTTGTGATATAAATCGAACCATTTTCATGACAAATTATTCTTCTCGATAAAAATTTCGGTTAATTCGATAATTGCTAAAATTCAATTGCCAGTTTATGGGTTTTGGTTGAATGGTTAAATTGAATCGAGATGTCAAAAATTTGATCAACCATATTGACGGACATCACTTTGCTGCGAGAAGTTCCATCGATGAGAACGCGCCGCGGTTTAAAAGGCGAAATTATTCGCGTTAAATTTTTATGACCTGCAAAAGCTGATAGCTCCAGTTGCAAAATATTTTTCTCGGCAATAAAATCAGCGCTGATGAGCCGGGCTGACGCCTCTGCCAGATAGGGTGTTTGCGGAACACCAAGCTCGAGCTCAATTTTTTGAGCTGAAAGGATTTCTGGTACGACAGTGGATGGGAAAAACTGACCGTTGTAGCGAATCGATTGTAAATATTTTCCATGACCTGTCAGATAAATGGTTGCTGGCGTTCCATTGATCATCATCACAAAATGCAGGTTATCTAAATTTTCAGGAAGAAAGGGAGCAAACGATACGTTCCATTCATTTTCGTTGATTAAAAATAGATGGTACAAACTGTACAGATACCAGCCTGCCGCCCATAAAAATTGTGGCTTGTCAACTTTTCCGTACTCTGATGGGGCGTGATGATTTGAATTTCGGTATTCGTACATGGCGGGTTGACCGTTGGGACTGTTCATTATTCCCAAAACCGTCATTGTTTTTTTGATGAAGCGCAGCGCCGTATCGGGGCTGCCGATCGATTTCAGCGCAAGCGCATACCAGGCGTTACCGTGGGGCCAGACGCCGCCGTTGGCATAATAAAACGGCGCCCCCATTTCCATGCCGTTAAAATTGAGCTGTTCAATGCGCTGGTGAAAATCCATCGGATAAACATTGTAAACACCGATGTTGTCGTCCAGTAAATATTGTTCCACGGATTCGACCAGTTTATTTTTACGCTCATCATTGATGGTGTTGAAATGGCAGCCAAGTATCGATCCCGTATAAAAATGGGAATCCTGAGAACCGTCTTCATAATAATTAATCAGATAATTCAAACTATCGCTCCACAACCGCTTATTAAGTTGTTGCTGCTTCCGGTTTGCGAGGAGTTCGTATTTGATGAGATTCTCGGTTTCCTGATCCAGTACAGAACAGATGTATAAAAATTCTCGGATTGTTCGAATTGCAAGAATTGTCATATAGGAGCGGGGACCTCGAGAGCTTCCAATGTCCCACCAGTCAGGATGATGCGCCCACATGAGGTCATCCGGACCTTTGCTGGTTAAAGCGTTTTTCAGGCTGTTGAGCAGAAACGGTTTCAGTGCGATCAATGTTTTCCGATCCCCGGAATGACGCAGGTATCGCGCGGCAAGCAGGATAAACCAAAAGTGATTCCAATTGTCAGCGGCAGCATATTCAGTGACGTAATCGCCGTCCTTCCAGTAGTAGGCGTGAGGTATTGTCCCATCTGGCCGTGCATGGTTGATAATATAGAGCAAATTTTGCTTTACCCGGTCCAGGTCAAAATAAACTGCTGCCAGGTCACTGAGCAGAACGTCGTGGGTGAAAAAAAAGTTGTATTGCGCCGGACAGGGCATGGGCACAAACTGATCGTGGAGATAGTGGCGGTTAGTTTGCATGATGGCTTTTGCCCAGCGCACTGAATGATCTATTATTGCATCACCGGTGATTATTGTCGTGTCGCGACATGACTTTTGTTTGATCCAACTTTCGAAGCTCTCGACTTCCTGCTGGTAATTGTTCGTCAGATCATTCAGCAGTTCTCGGGCTTCACCGATACGACAGGAACCGATAATCTGCTGAACGGCAGTTTTTTGATTCGGCGCCAGTTTTGGGCGATAGACAAAGGCAGCTACCGATGGGGAAGGCGAATAAACCGTGCGCGACAGATTTTTCTCTTGAGTTGGTGCTGCTGAATCGTCCGATTCGTTTTCGCGAAACCCGTTCAGATCGTTTTTATCGGTGAAAAAGCCTTCGGGAAACAGTCCGACATTACCCACAAACAGTTCTGCGTTTGCTGTTTCCGGGTCATCGAACTCCGCAAAGATTGCAGAAATGACGGTGTCGATTGAGAGTGATGTTGGATTTTTGATTTGATACGAATGGCAGGTTCTAATGGTCAGATCAAGTTGGGTGAATATTTCCAGCGGAACCGGCGCAGACGATCGGTTTTCAATTTCAACAGTAAATAACATTGCTGGTTGGTGGTGGCAGAAGCGATAGCCGATTTTGAGATGGCAGCCTTCATATTCATCGGTAAACCATACTGAATAGGGCGTGAGCTTGGTTTCCAGCGGATTCAGTCCCAGCCGTTTGAGAGGTCGATTACCGGTTTTTACGTCAATTTTTAGAATTTGCCACTGCTGCCGGGTCCAATAATCTTGACTCAAATCGATGCTATTGGCAACCGGATAAAAAAAACTGATGCGATTAAGCAGCGGCGAACTGCCATGGGCTTCAATCCCAATAAAATTTGAGCCGATTTCAACAATCGCAGCTCGTTCAGAAAATATTAGCTCAATTGGATGTTTATTGGTTTGTTTGACGCAGGCAGACAGAGACGCGATCAAAATTGTAATTAATGAAATCAGAAATTGTCGAAAAATTAGCAGCATCGAATGGATTGGCCTCATAAACTGATGATGAAAATTTTAATAGTTGAAAATCGGTTGCTTGTTGTCATTCACTTCCTTATAATAATTAGCAGCTGCTGGTTCTAAAATTGAATGATCAATGTAACACAATGGATGTCCTGCAACCTGCCAAAATCAGCATAAGCATAGTCAAATCGCAATGGCAAATTATAAATCCGATTTAAATCAATTCCAGCACCGAGGGTGATCCCTTCTTCAGAATCGCGGAGAAAGAGGTTGCGATAGCCGCCGCGCAGGAAAAATCCTTCCCTCAAAGCGTATTCCATTCCCAGATTGATGCTCTCGGTGTTGTCGGTAGGCTGGACAGCGTCCATCGAAACAGTGATACGGTTCATGTCGTTTTGCATGATTTCCATTGCTAATCCCACCTGGAACGTCAATGGTAGGGGCCATGAATCGGTTTTCAGTTCGGAAAAAATTTCGTCATTGTTCCCCAAACTTGTTGGGTCAATGTCATAATAGTGAACCAGGTCTTCACCGGTCATGCGCATATCTGTTCCGAAATTGGATAACACGGCGCCGATACGCATACCATGGAAACCGGTAGTAAACAGCGTTCCCACATCGATAGCAAATCCCTGGGCCGTTTCCTTCCAAATTTGTTGCCGGATATATTTCCCGGTGAAACCGATGGAGAAGCGATCGGTTAAATTGAAGGCATAGCTCAATGATAATGCCAGGTCGCTGGAAGTGAAATATTCGCCGGTTCCAAGTGGTCGGGATTCGGTTCGAACCAGCATATCATCCATGCTCATCGAGGTGATGGCGGCGCCGACAGTACCGAATCGACCGGCGGGCAAAACAAAACCGATGAAATCAAAGCTGATATCTGCAATCCAGTTGATATGAGAAAAAACGCCTTCTGGTTTGGCAAGCCTGGCAATGCCGCTCGGATTCCAGAATAGGGCAGAGGCGTCGTTGGCCGTCGCCACAAAAGCACCACCCACACTGGTGGCTTTTGCGCCCACGCCGATGGTTAAAAATGGCGCAGCCGTGATACCAACTTTGGATACGTTTGATTCAATCTGCGATACAGACTGGTTAAAAAAGAAAAACGTAAACAAAACGATCAACATCAAAGTTTTATTTTTCATTGCTGGCTCCTTTTCGTTGTATCTTCTATATCGAAAAGTTTGTGCTGGTTTGGTTACTGTTATTTTACTAAAATAATTTTTGTCTTCTGACTGTTTTGATGACCTTTCAATACGCAAATATACAACCCTGATGAAACCTGAATCCCGGTATCTGATTTTCCGTCCCAATGAGCTGAATGATAACCGGCGGAAAGATTGCTTTCCACCAGGGTGCGAACTTTTTTCCCGAGTATATCATAAATATTCAGCGATACCCTGTCAGGTTTGGGAATTTGATAGCGAATTGTGGTTCGAGAATTGAAAGGATTTGGATAATTCTGAGACAATGCAAATTTTTCCGGCAGAGTTGCCGGAGATGTCGATTGGACATCGGTTTTATTGATGAAAATATTATAAATTTCCCGATCGCTGATGGCGTAATTATAAAGGCGGATATCATCCAGCACACCCTTAAAGTTATAATTTGTATTTGGCAATTCCTGGCCGATGGTCAGATCAATATCAGTTGTCTTCATTTTTCCGCTAAAGTTAATCGAATTTTCAAGTTGACTGTTGATGAAAATTTTCATCTGCGCCCCATCGTAGAGACAGGTAACATTATAGTAGATGTCCTTTTCCAATATCAACTGGGTGTCCAAATCTTTGATGCCGGTTGATGTTTGGACGGTCCATCTGATTTTTTTCTCCGGGATAATGGATACTTTCCAGCGGTGATGCCAACTGCCGTGGGAGATGGGATAGGATTCCCGGCTAAAAAATTCACCGACTTTCATCCAGAAGCTCACGGTAATGCCATCTTGAAAATTTAGCTGATCTGCATTGGGAACCTGGATCAGGGCGAAACTCCCGTTAAAATAATAGGCGCTTTCCGGATTGGACATTCTGTCCTCGGTGAGCAGGGCGCCCATCACGATTCCGTGATGATCGTTTCCGCTTTCGTCATTGGCGTTACCGTTAAACGGATAAAACGCTATGGGCACACCCATAGTTATATTCGTCGAATCCATGACCACAATTCCTAGACTATCGACGGCAACGCCGCTGCGTCCGTCTTCCACCCGGCAGCGGATGTAAAAAAATCCCTGCTCATTGGGAGCGGTCCAATGGGCAGTTGAATCTTCAGCGACAAGAACGCCGTAATCTGCTGACCAAAAGTAGCTCAGCGAATCGCCATCGATATCAACAGCGCGGCACACCAGTTGCGCTGATTGTCCTAAATCGACCCGCCTCGGATCTCCGCGCAACTCGAGGATGTTGGGCGAATGATTAATGAATTCCACAACTCGTATTGTTATTTGTGCAGAATCGGTGCCGCCTTTTTGATCATCAACTACACAGGATATCTGATAATCGCCGACCGAATCCGGTGCGGTCCAATTCAACTGTCCCTCAGTTGTTTGATAAAGATTCCCCTGAATCGTCCAAAAATAGAGTAGTTGGTCGTGATCGCGATCTTGAGCGCTGCAATACAAGGTAGCGGATTCACCAATTACGATGATGGAATCGTTAGCGGCAAGGCTTTTTATCCGGGGAAAATAATTCGCCACTACTGCATCGCTGCGATAATCCACGACCACACCATCGACCAGCATTTTATCGAATTCATAAGTTACATTCCCGCCAGTCGGCGTCAACACAACGATAATGGCGCTGTTTGCAGGAATTTGGATTGAGGCGATGCCGCTCACCGCGGTGTTTAAGAAATTGTTTGAAACGGTTTCGTATAAATCCACGCTAATGTTGCCGACATCAATTTCTACAATCTTATCCTCGTCATAAGGATTGAAATAGAGATAACTGGGATAGCTGTTTTTCTGATAATAGTCGGTTTTGTTGAGATCAAGCTGCAGGATCATCGGCACATTGGTGGTGTCGATTATACCGCCCAATATTCCCACGTGCGAGCCGCCGTAGAGGGCAAAATTAGTTTGACTCCAACCGCCGCGGATTGCATCGCCGGTGGCGTAGGGGCTAATCCCGCTGTGAATATCGTATTGACGCATGGCTTCATAGGGGATATAAGAGTGAGGATCGTACTGCTGTGCCCAGCTTTCGTTGTCCTGGTGATTGTCCGGCAGATATTTTGAATAGAACAGCCGCGAGGCATTGGCGAGATTGAGCATCCATTTACCGATGGCGCGGGCAAACCGCTCGTCATAGCGCAGCATCGGAACCAATGCGCCTGCCATCTCGAATCCATTCATAGCAAAAGCATAGCCGGCGTATTTGGCTTCGCCGATCAGTCCGTAACAATCATAACCGCCCCAATTGCCCAGCGTCGTGCCCCAGTTTCGGACGTTGTCTTTGGTATCGAAACACCAGTTGAGCAGTTTTTCAACGTCATAGTTGGTTCCCAATTCGGCGTTCATCCGGGCTGCGGTATAAACTCCGTACGGGAGCTGCAACTCATAAGATGGGTTTTTATTCCAGCCATTCAAAAATTCCATTGCCTGCTCAGCGCCAATGCGATATTTATCGTTGTTTGTTTGAACATAAGCATGGTACAGTAGCCAGGCAATGGCGCCCGCAGCTTCGGGCTGTTTAACTCCCACCGTCAGCGGCGTCATGGTTGAAAGACTCCACGCCCGATAATTCATATATGCTGGTTGCCAGGGATTGGTGCGTCCGCCCATGCTGGCGACCGCTTCCGTCCAACGATCCGCTACTGAGATGAATTGGCGGTCGAAATCGCCGATGTCTGGATACAGGTCGTAGAGTTGATAAAAGAAAACATTAGGCATGGTATCATACCACCAATCATTGCCGCTTTGAGTAACCGGATTGTTGAGATAGACGTTTTCTGATGGTCGATTGTTAAAAAACTCTTCGCACATCAGCACCCAATTATACCCTTCTTGATTGCTCTTGTCGATGCCGACCAGCGTCGCTCCCACCACTGCGGGCAGACAGTTGATCGCCTCTGTGCCGCCAGCGGTATATGTTCCCACATAAGAATGAAGAATGAAACTGTCGTGATTGGGATAATTGATGTTATTGGATTGAATTCGAATCAACGGCAGGAATTGACCAGATTTTGTCAAATCAAAAACTAAGCTATCATACCCCATCGTGACCTGTTTCCAGTTTCGCATCTGATACGGCGTCGGTTGATTCACCATTTTTTCAATCCGGTCAATATTTAGCTGTTGAGCTGAAAGGTTGCTGGATATGAAAAACAGAATGCCCAAAAGAAGTGGCAATATTAATTGACCAGTCAAATGGTTTGGTTTTAGTTTTTTTGTAAAAATTTTCATCAGTTATCCAGAAAAATAGAAATTATTCAACAGCCCGATCAAATTATTTAAGCATAGGCTTATCGAGCTTTTTGACAAATCTGGTCATTATTTATTTGATCACGGCGAACTTGCCGATCTGCTCGCCCACCCCCGGCGCATCCACATGGTAAACATAAACGCCATAGGCAATGTCCATCCCGTCTTTTGAGACCAAATTCCAGGGAACAGCGCCGATGGGTGCGCCGCTTTGAGGTATTCCGCTATCGTATTCAGGGCTGGCGTAATAAAATCCATCATATTCGATGGTATCAACCAGATAGCCGCGAACGGTGTAGATGCGGATGGTACATTTCTCCGGCAGGTTACAGAACCAGATCCGGCGTTCGCCGCGGCCCTTCAGGAATGAATCCTTGCGCTCCCAACTGGCAGCCGCCACATAAGGATTGGGAACGACATAAATATCTTTCAAAGCAGATTTAGCTTCATTCTGGTCATACTTCACACCATTGACTGTAAACCGGAATACGTCACCGGTACGAAACGGTTTTCTGGTAATCAATTGAAATACATCACCCGGCTGCGGCGGAATTTCGAGCTCGGTAGTGTCGCTCAAAAATTTAATGCGCCAGGTGGTGTTGAGTCTGAAATATTTGACATCGGGATTGTCAATGAACAGCAGGATTGATTCATCCGAATCCGGCGTCAAGGTGGAATCCTCGATGACATCTCTGAAGAAAAATTTTGCTGGTTTATTTTCAGTGAGGTTCCAGACGGAAAATTTAGTTGGAACTTCTCTGAAAGTTCCCAGTCCCTTTTCTGATGTATCCACAATTTGATCTGAAAAACGGATTTCGAAATCAGCCGGATAGGGTATGCTGATATTCATTAACGGGTTGAACTCGCTGGAAAAAGTTGGATCAAAATCGATCACCGTTTTAAAATTTGTCGTCTTAACCTTCCATCCTGATTTTTGATAATCGACGGCGACTGTAGTGTCGTTAAATAAATTTACTATCAGTCCATTAAACACCGGGGTTTCAAATTGCTGACCAAGCTTCTGCTGCGGTAACACGGTTTTACCGGCTGTAGAGTCGAAGATGGTAAAAAAAGTGGCGCCCTTGTTGTGGAATTTAGCCGTGTCCTGAAAGACCACTTCATAAACATGCTGATCTCTGATGGAGTCGTCTTCAACAAAATGGACTTCAATTCGTCCAGTACCAATCACCTGCTTTTGAATTGGTGAGCCATCGCCATATTTTTCTCTGTCCAGTGAAGGCGCTTGATATCCGGCAGCGTAAGGATTTGGCGTGATGATGGCGCAATTAATGTCGGGAACCAGATTTCCGGCGATGTCCATTTCGATCCGATTCGCGCAGGTCATGGGTTCGATGCCTTCGTAGCCGATTTCAGTAGTATCGACTTTTCCGCGGTCGTAAGAAAGAACGGCGTAAAAATAGGTTTGACCGTTTTGTACCGTGGTATCAATGTACATGTGCCGAAGACCAGTATTATTTCCCAGATTAAATTTTATCCCCTCTTCAGCCAGCGGATGCAACCCGGAATATTCATTAATCAAGTCGAATTGAGCAAGTATACCCTCCTGTTGCAGCGGCATATAATAGTATTGATCTCCGTACGAATTTGTTATAAGCAGATTCTCGCGAAAGTTAGGCTCGGTTGAGCGTAAGATCATATAGCCCTCGAAATCATGTTCCTGAAGAAACGGGTCCCAGGAACTCTCAGCCCGATCATCCCAGCGCAGCACAACTTTTCGATCTCCGGCAACCGCAGTTAAGGTGGGTTTTAACGGCGGCACAGCAAACTGATAATCATTATTGTAAATGTTTTGAATCGTTTTTTTTCTTCGGGCTAAGGTTTCCAGATTGTCGGCGAATAGCAACGCCATGGAATAATTCTCAGTCTGGCCTGCTCTGAGCTTAAAAGGACCCGATGAGAAAAACATCCCAAGGTTACCTCCGACCAATGGATTTGGTTTCTTTTCGTGGGGACTGCGCGATTTGCGAAACACATTCCAGTTTTGTTCGTCGTTGGTCAATTCGTAATAATGGACATGAAATATTTCGAAGCCGGTCAGTCCGATCTGATCAGACTCGTCTTTATCTCTTTTCCCGAAATTTGGTTCGCCGGGTAAATTGCCTGGTCCCAGAGTTGGACGTCCATCGCCTTCACCTTTGTCAGGTCCGGGGTAACCAGCGTCATAAGGACCGAGCCCATCCTCGCCGACGTCATCGTTCAATGGCTCGCCGGGATCCCATACCCCGTTTCCATTCAGATCAGTAAACGGTGTCCAATCGCCATCTTCATCTCCAGACCAGTGAGGTGCGGGTTCGCGGTTGTAAAACTTCCGGAAAGCTTCAACGTCGGATACTCCGTAAGGGTATTGATCAAGCCAGACGCCGGCGTCGTTGGTGCGGGATTCATCTATAAGTCCATCATAATCGTTATCAATACCATCATCCGAAATACCCGGACTTTCGAGGAATGCAAACCCGCCATAACCCACCTTCCAGCCGCGGAAGCCGGTGTGATCATAATCCCAGGCATAGGCTAAATCTAATTCCAGGTCATAAGAGCCGCAGTCATCCATATTGTCCATATCTTCCCCGGGCAGATCTCCCAATCCCCAATCTGCATAAAACGCGTAATACACGCTGTCATAGTCGGTCTTGCCTTCGTTGGTGATAAAATATAATGCGAAAAGCGCATCTCTGGCAAGGACTTCACTCCACTGGAAATAGCGCGCTGCAACTTCCAGCCCCACACCGCGGCGCGATGAATCATCGGGATCAGGATAAAAGTTCCATTCCTCATCCAGATCGTCATCAAACACGAAATAAGTTTCCAGTGCCGCCTGTGTTTTTCCTTTTCCGAACCAGCCGTTCCAGTAACCATCCCATGAGGAGGGTTTGTCAGGCCAGCGCAAGGGCCAGGTTGATGGATCATCGCTCATGGCAGGCGAGGTGGAACCTTCGCTGAAATATCCGGGAAGCGGCGCCCAGCCCCAGAGCTCGCTGGGATTTTCCGGGTTCAGGTCCACAAACTCACGATATTGGGTTTCCATCGGATGGATGACATTGCCATCCACGTCTCGGGTTGCAACGCTGACTATCAACGCCACCCCGTCCATGTACTCCTGTTTAGTCCCCTTGGGCCATTCGCAGGATGGAGAGTATGGATGTTCCGCGATTTCTCCCCAGTTTTTAAAACGGGTGGAAATGTGGTTTCCGTCCATCACACCGATGCGCATCATGTTGATCTGACCGGTGTTTGGGTCTGGTACCCGTTGTTCCACTACCTGCCCCAGGACGATTAGTGGCAACGCTATCCAAAATAGGAGAAAAAGGATACAAATTTTGGTTGTCATTTTTCTTCTCCGGCTATTTGCATTATTTATGAATTATATGAAAAACTTAAAGTTTAAAACATTAAAAAGTAACTAATCACAGGGTAGTAATAGAGCGATTTAAGTTGTTGTTATTTCGGATTGTAATCCCTTAATGTCCCGCTTCAGTGGGAAGCGGCGCATAAAGGCGCCACACTCCACCTTCTACAAAAACAACGAATTGTTTATTATTACCCTGTGATCGCTTACATTAAAACTCGATTGATACACCGACCTGTACTTCCCGCGGAGCAGAATAAAAGTCCGGTCGGACAAAATAGTCTTCCAGTTCATTGATTCCGCGCGGGTGTAAATAGCTCTGATGGAATGGTGTCAGTGAATAACCAGCGCGGCCTGTATCCGGAAATACTTCAAGCTCGTTTAATCGGTCAAAAACGTTGAAGACACGTACAAATCCAGTATAGCGCAGCCCGGCGATTTTAAATATTTTAAAATAATAAAGATCAAAACTCAAAAACAGCGGTTTTCGGGAATTGTTTTCAATATAAGCGCCAGAACCGTAAACCGATGTATATGGAAAGCCGGTCGCGACCCTGCCAATCACACTAATATTATAATCGGCTGCCCTGCCGAACGATAATGTAGCGTTGATTTGGTGGCGACGATCCCAGTCTAACGGTCGCATTTGCTTCAGTGTTTCTTTTCCTGCCTGAGCATTCAGAAAAGTATCGTTGGGATCCGAAGCATTTCCTTTGGCGACCTGAAATGTATAATCAACCGACGCGCCGACTCCTATAATACCCTCGGTTTGACGCTTTTCCAGTGAAACTGTGATACCTTTAACGTTGGCGTAATCCCGATTGATGTAGCGTGAATAATAGCCGCCGGTGTAGAGCAACAGCACTTCAGTGCTGAGCAAATTTCGAATATCTTTGCGGTAGGCGGTGGCATTCAGCGCAAAGTTGTCGGAAAGCTGTTGTTGCAAACCGATTTCATAGATAACCGTTTTTTGAGGCTTCAACGACGCATTACCCAGTATATTAAGGGTGCTGTTGGGCGGTGGAGAAACGGTGCTCTGCAGCAGATAGAGCTCGAAGTCAGGATTTACATAGAGATAATCCAGATTCGGAATTTGAAAAAAATGTCCGTACGAAACATGGATTACCCCATTGCTCGAGATCGGATAAGCCAGCCCAAAGCGTGGACTGAATTGAGTCGAAGTCGTTGCTGTTTCACGCGGCGATGTCGTCGGATTGGTGAAGTCGGTCGGCAATTCACCATCAGGGTTAAAATAATCAAACCGAATGCCGGCATTGACGATCATGTAATCAAATTCCATCTTGTCCTGAATATATGCCGCGAAATCTTTTGGGTAATGGGTGTACTGATTGTTGTTAAATGAAGTTGGCGCGGGAATGCGACGTTTGCTATCGGGTACGACTTCGAATTCATGTAGCCACAGCTTATGGCGTTTTGCCTCGACGCCGAATTTAACCTGGTGTGCATTGCTGATTTGAGCAGTCAGGTCAAATTTACCGGTGGTGGTGTTGGTACTCCGCTGGAAATTCCACATTTGCATACCGCCGGTCAAAAATGCATTGGCGCCAGAATCCTGCAATCGGCGAACCGGTACGTATCGCGGATCGTACGGATCTTCATAGACGTATTGTTTGTATGTATTTAAAAAGTTGTTAATTTTCAATGTAAAAAATGCCCGTTCACTGAGCATATGAGTCCAGATCAGGCTATTATTATAACCGCTTGTAACTCGCTGGTAATCTCCGTTCGGATTAAGTCGAAAGCGGTGGTCGTAATTTTTATGACTCATATCCTGCCAAAGCAGTTCATAATTGAGTTTGTCTGATGCGGTTAGTTTATAGGTCAATTTCAACATGGTATTGATGCGCCTGGAAGGCGCCATCGGAACCGGTTTGGCTTCAGCAATGAGCTGTTGCGCCAGCTGTTTTGAAAATTGATAAGTTTCGCCGTGGGACATGATCGTCCATTCGTCCATATCTGAAGCGATAAAATCGGACTGATCTGATGGCTCAAATACGTCTTTTCCGTAAATATAGCCCTCTTTATCAAACCATCTGCCGGTAATATAAAAATTCAGTTTGTTGTTCAACAGGGGGAGCGGTCCGCTCAGGCTGGCTTCAAAGTTATAAGTTGGATTAAATTTGTCGATATTCCAGAAAACGTCCTTGTTGTTGCTGAAATAGTTTCCCAGATAGGCTGATATTTCACCGTTGTATTTATCGCCGCCTTCTTTGGTGACAATGTTTACAACTCCGGACATCGCCTGTCCGTATTCAGCATTAAAGGTTCCGCTGATGACTTCCAGTTCGGCAATAGCGTTGTTTTCTACCTGAAATGCATAAGATCCGGAATAAACATCATTCACCGGAAGCCCATTGATCATGTACATCACTTCTCCGCGTCTGCCGCCTCTGAAATGGCCATCGACAACGCCGGCTTGAAGATTGACGACATCTTCAAAATGATCAACCGGTAGCCTGGCAATGGTTTCCGAACCAATCACGGCTTCACTCGATGTCAGATCCATCTGAACCATCGGCCTTTCGGCGACGATCATCACCTCCTCGCCCATTTCGAGAACCGTGGTTTCAAGTTGGAAATCCTGTTTTGTTGTTAAATCAATGGAGATTTTGACATTTTCATAGCGGGTGCTTTTGTAGCCCATCATCTCTGCCCTGACAGTGTAAATTCCTGGGGCAATCATCATAATGATATATTTTCCGTCAAGATCACAAGCAGCACCCAGGGTTGTGCCTTCAATAATCACATTGGCGCCAGGTAAAGGCTCTCCGCTTTGTTTGTCAACAACCCTTCCGGTTAACTTACCGGTAGTGCCTGCGATAAGATTATGGTGAATTATAAATACGGACATTATTAGAATGATGAGAAATTTGAGGGATTTGGTCGTTCCCATTCTTCTGCCCTTTCTAAAAATGTTGGGGTGACGTGGCTAAAAATAGACACCGGATATTAAAAAATAATACCCGGTGTCCGCCATTATGCAGGTCGTTATTTAATCAGTGTCATTCTTCTGGCAGCCATAAAATTACCACTGCGTAGGGTGAGAATGTAGACACCGGAGGACAACACATGACCAGCATCATCTCTTCCGTCCCATTCGATCAGATGGGTGCCGGCGTTGCGGACTCCATCGATCAAGGTTCTGACTTTTTGACCCATCAAATTGTAAATTTCGATCTGAATTTTGCCGTCTTGCGACATGGAATAACCGATGGAAGTCGTCGGATTGAATGGGTTGGGATAATTTTGATTAAGCACATATTCATTAGGCATTTCAAATTTAGCGAAATTTTTGGGATCTGAAACGTTGCTGGGAATTTCGATAATATCGACTTTCTTGATCGAAAAGTCATCGTACCAGACTTTGCCCACTGGGTAAGAAGTAAAGCGCGCCCGACAGGAAACGCCGGCAGCATCGTCCGGAGATTTGGCAATCACGTTGTATTGCACCCAGCCGTCGCTCATTTCATTTCGCTGGTCAAAATAGAAAAACTGGTCGCCGCCGGTCAGGTCAAAGCTCTTGTCGATCGGCGCTTTGTGGAAGAAAAAGCACATGCCCAGCCGGTTATTGTCACGATCAGGGGTAATGTTCGAGGGCAGGTAGGCTTCATTGGTATTGACGCTGTCCCATTTTGCCATTACACTGATCCGGTACCAGGTGTTGGGTTCGGCCGGAACTGGCTCGGAATAGAACACCATCTCGTCATCGTTGTCGTCCCATTCGTGCAACAGCACGGCCCAGTTGCCGCTGTAAACCGTATCGTTGACCGTGTTTGAATAAGCCTGGGGTACGCCGTCAATGGTGGCGTGCCATTCCATCCAGCCGACCGGTGTTTCAAAATCGCTGCCAAAAGGCCACATCGCCCAGGGATCGGTGCCACAGCCGACATTATCAAACCAGACCGTGCCGGTGGCATCCTTGCCCAACATCAGCGTCATGTACATGGCGTCAGGATCGGTGCCGGCTGGAATCAACAGCCCATCGGTGTACTCGGTCCAATCCGATGACGCCGCGGATTGGTCAATTGTGATAAATTGCTCACCGAGCACAGTACCGGCGGCGAGAAATTGGAACAACACCCCAATCTTTTCGTCATCGCTGGCAGGATTGGTGTTGACGCCTTCGGTTTTGGCCTGGAAGCTTAAGTTGTAGAGACGTTCCGCCCGCGCATTGTTCCAATAAAGTTGCGCATTGTTGACGCTCTTCCAGCCGACGATGTCGCTGCTGGTGTTCGGCTTTTCCACCTTCACGCAACGGCTGCCGTTGTAGCCGTTTTCCATGTCCCAGCTTAACACACTGCCGCCGAGTCCTTCGTTGAGTTTGTTCCAGAAATTGGGCTCAACAATCTCCAGATCGCCGTTGGGGAGCAGTTCGTCGTCAAGCTCTAATTCTTCAATGACAAAGTCATCGTACCAGACTTTGCCCACTGGGTAAGAAGTAAAGCGCGCCCGACAGGAGACGCCGGCAGCATCGTCCGGAGATTTGGCAATCACGTTGTATTGCACCCAGCCGTCGCTCATTTCATTTCGCTGGTCAAAATAGAAAAACTGGTCGCCGCCGGTCAGGTCAAAGCTCTTGTCGATCGGCGCTTTGTGGAAGAAAAAGCACATGCCCAGCCGGTTATTGTCACGATCAGGGGTAATGTTCGAGGGCAGGTAGGCTTCATTGGTATTGACGCTGTCCCATTTTGCCATTACACTGATCCGGTACCAGGTGTTGGGTTCGGCCGGAACTGGCTCGGAATAGAACACCATCTCGTCATCGTTGTCGTCCCATTCGTGCAACAGCACGGCCCAGTTGCCGCTGTAAACCGTATCGTTGACCGTGTTTGAATAAGCCTGGGGTACGCCGTCAATGGTGGCGTGCCATTCCATCCAGCCGACCGGTGTTTCAAAATCGCTGCCAAAAGGCCACATCGCCCAGGGATCGGTGCCACAGCCGACATTATCAAACCAGACCGTGCCGGTGGCATCCTTGCCCAACATCAGCGTCATGTACATGGCGTCAGGATCGGTGCCGGCTGGAATCAACAGCCCATCGGTGTACTCGGTCCAATCCGATGACGCCGCGGATTGGTCAATTGTGATAAATTGCTCACCGAGCACAGTACCGGCGGCGAGAAATTGGAACAACACCCCAATCTTTTCGTCATCGCTGGCAGGATTGGTGTTGACGCCTTCGGTTTTGGCCTGGAAGCTTAAGTTGTAGAGACGTTCCGCCCGCGCATTGTTCCAATAAAGTTGCGCATTGTTGACGCTCTTCCAGCCGACGATGTCGCTGCTGGTGTTCGGCTTTTCCACCTTCACGCAACGGCTGCCGTTGTAGCCGTTCTCCATGTCCCAGCTTAACACACTGTTGCCAAGACCCTCGTTGACCTTGTTCCAGAAATTGGGCTCAACAATCTCCAGGTCGCCGTTGGGGAGTAAGTTGGTTCTTTGAGCAAGCGCTACCGAAGAAAACAAGAAAAGCGCTGAAATCCCGATGATAATGGAAGATCGAATCAAAAATTTCATAATTCCTCCTCTTTGTTCTGGTTTTGAGGTTTGAGTTGTGTTTCGCCATTTAATAACTTTTTTGTTTTTGTTGACCACCTCCTCAGTTAATTTTTAAACTATATTTTTTTTATCAGCTTCAACGTTCTCAGGAAAAATCAGGTTGATTCGCGCACAATTAATTCTACCGGCGCCAAAATCTTTCCGTTGATTTTGCGATTGGTATCCAACATTTCAACCAAACTTTTAACGGCAATCGCGCCGATGTCCTCTTTGTTGACCTTAATTGTTGTTAGCCGCGGTTCCATTTCAATTGCAAGTTCAACATCATCAAAACCGACCAGCGCGATCTGGTCGGGAACGCGAATATTTTTTTCCTTTAAACATCGATTGCAGCCGAACGCCATCGCATCGTTTGCCGCGAAGATGGCAGTTAACGGTTCTCCGTTTTGTATCAGGGCGCAGGTCGATTGGTAGCCGTCAATATCGGTAGTATTGGGCGATGATGTGATAACCAGTTGTTCATTGAAAACCAGATTGGCTTCCATCAGAGCTTGCCTGTATCCTTCTAATCTCGATTGGATGCTGGGATGTGAAATATCACCGCCGATGAAGGCAATTTTGCGATGTCCTTTTTCAATCAGGTGACCGACCGCCTGTTTTGCGCCGTCAATATTGTCCATCAATACCGCGAAATATTTACCCTTTGGAGGAGTATAATCGACAAAGACCGTGGGTAAACCGTATCCCGAAATATGTTCAATTAAACCGGTAGGTACTTTGCCGGCAAGAATGACGCCGTCAACATTTTTTTCGAGCAGAAATCTCGGAATATCGGATTGAGCAAATTTATTTTGGATAGTAGTTAACAGCAGGTAGTAGTTATGATGGCGTGCTTCAAATTCGGAACCAAGAAAAATTTTGGTATAAAAAGGTTCAGCGCGGGAGAAGTGGTAATCGGTTAAAATGAAGCCGATGTTGCCGTTTCGTTTTGAAGCTAGTCCCTGAGCAATTCGTCGCGGATAGTAGTTTAGTTCTTCAATAGCTTGTAGTACGCGTTGTCTGGTTTCTTCTGTAATCGCTGGTTTTTTATTAATGACCAGCGAAACCGTCGAAACTGATACGCCAGCTTTTTTGGCAACGTCTTTGATTGTCACATTCATATCGATCTATCGAAACGTTTCGATAATTAATGATATTTTAGTGAATTAAGGGTTGCTGAAACTTACCAGAAGAACACGCCAAAGTGACGATGTAATACGATAAAAACAGAATATGATACTTTGCCTTTGGTTATTAAAACGTTTTAATATAACAATTAATTTTCCATTTGTCAAGAAAAAAATTCATTTTTGCAATTTTTTTTTCAACCGACTTACAAGATACACCAATCGGCCTGAATATTTTTTTTTGCCGATAGCGTAACACATCACTTACAGGTAGACTACTAATGCCATCGCTTGATAATCTGATTATTTGATAGCTTATATTATTTTCAAATCAAGCTATCTATTTCAAATATTTTCACAAATAAAGCGATGGCATCAGACTACGTCTCCACCCGTGAATGTGATACTGCCTGTTGGGGAATAAAAGGCTTGATCCCATGTTTTTTTTACATAGCGTGACAGCTCGGTTTACAAATCAGCCTCCTTTTTTTGACAGCAAAATTATTGGTTAAGTTGAAATAAAGCTTGCTAATGCTTTTTTTGATGAACAATTATCTGAATAATTTACTTGCGATTGCGATGTTTTTCTTTTATATTTGTGTGGCGTGTTTATACAGCCGCTATAAAAGAAATCCGAAGCTGTTGAATTAATAATGGGAGGAACAATGCGAATCAAATTTGTTTTCAAAATTTTTCTGGTAGCGCTGCTGGTTCAAGTGATTTTGGGATTTGCCCAAATTCCAGGAGAAATTCAAAACCTGATTGATCAGGGAGAATTTTCCCGGGCGCAACATTTAATGCGGTTGAAATTAGCGACTGAGTTAGAAATGGATCCACTTCAGCGTCAGCTCATTTCGTTTGAAATTGAGCGGCTGGAGCGAATCAAGAAAGATTTCACCCGAACCGCTGACGAAATTCTGGAATACATTCAGCGTTATGTTCCAGATGCAACCGTAGATGATTTGGCGCAATGGGAACAGGAAAAATCTTTAGAGTTTTGGGTGATCGATGGTGAAAAAGAATATTTCAAATGGGCGGCGCCGAATCTTTTTCGAATTGATAAAGAGCTGAAAAAAATCAAAATGGAGAAAGATGGTCCCGGAAAAGCGCCGGTTTATGACCGGTTGGCAGATCTGCGCCAGATCATTCAGGCAGCGAATGAAAGCGGTCAACGCTATGTCAACCCGGTACGTGTCAAAGTAAGCTATCGGCTCGCTGTGAATGAAAATGTTGTCCCGGCTGGAAAAGTGGTTCGCTGCTGGCTGCCTTTTCCCAGAGAAATTCCCAATCGGCAGACCCATGTCAAATTACTCGCTTCGGAACCGGCGCGACATATCATTGCTGACAATGACGATTATTTACAGCGGACGATCTATTTGGAAAAACCGGCAGCGAACTCTTCAGAGACAGAGTTTCGGGTGGAATTTGAATTTATCAGCTATGCCGTTTATCAGAAAATTGATCCTCAAAAAATCAAACCGCCGGTTATAACAGCCGAACTGGCGCCTTTTGTTGCAGAGCGACCGCCCCATATTGTCTTCAGCAATGATATTAAGGTGCTTTCCAAACAGATTGTTGGCGATGAAACCAATCCCTATTTTATCGCCCGGAAAATTTTTAAATTCATCAATGATAACATACCCTGGGCGTCAGCCAGAGAATATTCCACTTTTTACAACATTAGTGATTATGTGCTGCGCAATATGCACTGTGACTGTGGCATGCATTCCATCTTTTTTATGACATTGTGCCGGCTCAATGGTATTCCCACGCGCTGGCAATCGGGCTGGACCACCAAGCCCGGCGGTGGGGGAATGCATGATTGGGGAGAAATTTATTTTGAACCCTATGGATGGCTGCCGGTGGATTCTGATGTCGGTCTGATTAATTCCTCAGATGAAGCTGAAAAATGGTTCTTCCTCGGTGGCATGGATGGTTACCGCTTAATCGTGAATGATGATTATTCCCAATCGCTCTACCCGGCAAAAATCCATCATCGATCTGAAACCATTGATTTCCAACGCGGAGAAGTGGAGTGGGAGGGAGGCAATCTTTATTTTGATCAATGGAGTTGGGATTATCAGATTGAACATTTGAAACCGTAATATCGGGATTTAAATTTCAAGGCGCGCGGTATATTAATATCGTGCGCTTTTGTTTTCATAAATGCTGATAACGATCAGCGTAAGGTCGTCATACTGCGCTGTGCCCTCGGTAAATCGGATCACTTCCTCGTAGATTAGATTTCTCAATTCTTCTGCGGTGCGGAAGGGATAGTCCAGGATAATCTCAATCAATTTCTGCTCGCCGAATTCTTCCACGCTGGTGTTAAAAGCCTCGGTGACACCATCAGTGTAAAAAACCAACATATCGCCGGGCGAAAGCTTGACGGTGTTTTTAACATAATTAAAATCGGGCTGAACACCGATTATTAAACCGCCATCGCTTAAAAAACAGTGATCGCTGTTTTGTTTTTTAATGATCGGAAAATTATGACCTGCGTTGGTGAAGGTAAAACTCAACCGGGCAAAGTCGAATACGCCATAAAAGAAAGTAGCAAATTTTTCCGGAGATGTGGTTTGGCAAATTTGTTTGTTGATTGTTGTTATCACCTGAACCGGATCGCGGTGCTGCCAGGCAGCGGCGCGGAAAGCCGCTTGTAAATTCGACATCAGGATAGCGCCGGGGATGCCTTTTCCGGCAATATCTCCGATTGCCACGCCCAATGTCTGATCATCAAATTGAATGAAATCGTAATAATCACCGCCCACCTGTTTCGACGGGATGTTCATGGCGGATATTTCAAAATTATTGCCGCTGGGAATTACATTGGGCAACAACATTTGTTGAATTTCCCGCGCAACCATTATTTCTTCTTCAATTCGCTGTTTTACCAGCTTCTCTTGATACAATTGAATGTTTTCCAGCGCAATTGCGATCTGATCTGAAAGCAGACTGAGCAGCGCAGCATCCTCTTCAGAAAATGACATCCGGGTGAGTTTGTTGCCAAGACAGAGAATGCCGTTTAAATCGCCGCGATGAGAAAGCGGGATCAACAAATAGCTGTTTAACTGGTTGAGAAGTCCCTTTTCTTCATCATTGCTAATTTGTGATAAGATATCTTCGTGTCCCACTGCTGATGACTGAACGCGCATCAATTGAATAAATTGGCTGTTTTTATGAAAAATGTATTTATCGGGCTGTTCATTTTGCAGGTATTCAACTTCAAAATCTCCATTAGGGTTTTTGATAATCATGTGCACATTTTCAAGCATCAGACTCTCGCTTAATGTCGCAGTGATTTTAGCTTTTAGTTTATCAAGGTCCAACATGGTAAGGATGTCGTGGCTCAGCGTTTGTAAAATACTGCGATGGTCAGATTTGTCTCGGCCGAAAATTTTGTTTAAAATTAGTTGAATTTTTTTAAATACCGGCTGAAACAGAACCACCGCCAGTATGATTAATATTACCTCAACGATGGGTAGGTTTAAGCCGAGCACCGAGGGGACAATTCGTTTCAGATGAAAATAGATGATCAAATACATTCCGAGTAGCAGACCGGAACATATCGAAACCAAGAAATCCCGGCTGATGCGGGTGCTGATGTCGAGAAATTGATATTTGATGATTGCCCAAGCGATAGAACCGGTACCGATTAACAGCGCCAGTATGGTGAAAAAATAGATCAATGTATCAGATGTTCGGATCGGAAATATTTTTGGTAACAGAAAGGCAATAGCATATAAACCAACACTGGCGCGGATTCCCCATAGCACCAGTCCGACCTGTTTTTTGGTACGCGGCGTGCTGAGCCTATGATAACCCTGATACATGATTAATATTGCAGCGATGACATAGATCAGATTAATGAGCGCGAAAAAATTGACATGGAACTCATAAAAAAGACTGACGCCAGTTAAAATCATGTTGAATAAAATGGAAACCGGCTGTAAAAAAATTGAAAACGCTGAATCTGTTTGAGGTATTGATAACAGCGAAAGAATCGATTCCGGGCTGCGAAAAATTAGAATCACCATGAAATGAAAAACGTGGGGCAAATAAATAAAATAGATAATGCGGGGGAATTTTTTGATAATTTGTCTTTCCTCAGGAAAAACTAGTGAGAAAATTAATAGTTGGGGAAAGAAAAATTCCCACAGTAAAAACCAGCCATGGAAAATTTCCAAATCCAAACGGAGTTGACTGTTGGTTTTGAGAATCATCAAACCGAAAGCGCCCATCAGTGGCGCCAGGGCGGCAAAGAATATCATCACTGCGGTTATCCGGTTGAGCCGTTTTGTCTTGTTCTCCCGGTAAATGAACAATCCCAACAGAAACAGCAAAACCCCGATGGATAAATAGATGATTGATGTGATAAAAGCAAAATTCATGAACTTTGATGGTCTATGATCAGGATTCTATTGATGTTTGATTTTAATACGTAATTTCGGAAAAGAGTTTCCCTTCATTTTTCCTCGGTCGATGAGACCTGTTAATCTAATGAATAATCTTCTGAAATTCAAGTATTTTTGTAGTTGCTGAGAGTCGGCAAACAAGTCTGGGGAGGCGATAACTAAATTTTTAAATTCTTTCTTCAGTGAAGGCATCAGAAATCCATCGGAAAGTGAAATGTCATCGCAGTCTGTAGATCTCAGTCACAAGCGGAGACTTAGACTGATGCCATCGCTTTATTTGTAAAAATATTAAAAATAGATGGCTTGATTTAAAAATTTTATCATCTGTCAAATAATCAGATCATCAAGCGATGGCATCAATAGTTTTCCTCCGGATGCTGAGATGCTTTCGCAATCATGAAATATTTCTTGACAAAATGAGTGGATATACTTATATTGGACTTTTAAAATCAACTAGGGTTGAATTTATTGGTGTTTAAATTCTCCACCAATCTAACCAAATGGAGGTTTCCATGAATAACAAAACATTTGTAATTTTGCTTTGCCTGCTTGTTTTAGCCGGCTGCTCCAGCTCGTATAAATTACAATATCAGGGCGAAGCTGGCGAAACGCGGCAGTACCAGATGAGCATGGATTTGGAACAAAACATGCAGATGATGGGCAACGAGATGAAAATCGCGATGGATGTGGTGCAATTGCTCACCCAGAAAGTAATCGCGGTTGATGATGACGGTGCTTTGGACATCAGCATTGTTTATGATTCGCTCAAGTTTGACGTTTCCGGACCTCAGGTCGCTGCGCTGAAAGATCGACTTGCTGAACAAGTCGATAAAATTACCGGCATGGAGTTAAACTTTAAAATGTCACCGCGGGGAAAATTATTGGAAGTGACTACAATTGATAGTCTCATTCCCGAGCAGCTACAGCAACTTCTTGATCCAAAAAGATTAGTGAATTCAATTTCCCCAAACCTTCCCGAACATCCGGTTAAAATTGGAGACACTTGGACCGAGATCGATACAACGCCGTTGAAAGTTCAAAATTCGGAAATGATGGTAACAAGCAACACCAGCTATAAACTTGTCGGCAAGGAAAAGCTGAACGGGTTAGAATTGCTTAAAATCACTCAGAACGGAGAAGTCGAAATCGAAGGTGAGATGGAGCAAATGGGAATGACCCTTTATCTCGAGGGAGATGGTGAATTTAAAGGGGAATTTCTGTTTGATTCAAAGAGGGGAAGCTTTCACCAGGGGAACAGCGAAACTGAAATGGATATGACCATCGCCATGACCGGTCAACAAAACATGACCATCCCGATGACACAGTTCGTAAGAATTAAAGTATCAAAACTAAAATAAGGCTGAGCGATCCGAAAATTTTTAAAGGCGTTAGAAAACCAATCAGCGGGATTTTTCCGGCGCGATTTCAACATATTAATTTTACTCATGTTAAATTGTTCGGCGTAATTATTTGAGATGGCAACACGTATTTTAAAAAATTTGATTGATCTGGCGTCGGGCACGTTAGTGTCCCGAATTTTCGGATTTGTCAGAGAGCTGGTAACCGCGGCTTATTACGGTACCAACCGGGCAATGGATTTGTTCGTGATCGCCTTTACTATCCCGGCATTTTTTCGACAGGTGCTGGGCGAGGACGTGGTCGAACGGGCTTTTATGCCGCCGTTTAAAAGACTGATCAGCATCAGGAAACATGAACAGGGCTGGAGGTTATTATCCAATTGTTTGAATCTGATGATCCTGGTGCTTTTGATTCTGACAGCCCTGTTATATCTGATCGCCCCCATCGTGGTCAAATTGATTGCGCCCGGATTGGAAGCAGAGTTTATGCCGCGTGCTGTTACCATGACTTACTGGATTTTACCATTTATGTTCCTTATCGGTCTGGCGGCTTTTGCCGGCGGTGTTCTCAATTTTTTTGAAATGAATAAAATTTATAGTTTGGCGCCGGCGATGATGAGCGTCGGCGTCATTCTGGGAATTGTATTGTTTCGATCCACGCTGGGAATCTACGCATTGCCCGCCGGTTTTTTGCTGGGAGCGCTGCTGGAATTGGTGATTCAAATACCCTTTCTGTTTCATCGGAGAATTCGGCACAAGACAAATGCCTGCTATTATCCGCGAATCAATTTTAAAGAACAAGGACTCAAAAAAGTAGGTTCGGAGAGCGGATTTATCTTTCTTAAATCGCTGCTGGATAAATCGGTGGAGATCGTTGATCGCATTCTGGCGTCGTTTCTGATTACCGGCAGTATTGCTTCGCTCTGGTTCGCCCATCGGCTGATTTTGCTGCCGGTGGCGATTGTTGGACTGGCAATCAGTCGTTCACTGATCCCTTTTCTCACCGAAAAACAAGCTTTATTGGAAGAACAGCAATTCATATCCGGCGTCAGATTGGGGATACAGCTCAATTTTACGCTCATCATTCCCACCACGATGGTCATGGTGGTGATGGCAAAACCGATCATTACGATCGTTTTTCAGCGAGGCTCATTCGATGCTGAAAGTACCGGACTGACCGCCATTGCTTTCTGGTGCTATTCTGCCGGTTTATTGGGTCTCAGTTTGAATGCCTTTCTGTCCCGCATGTTTTCGATTTTTCAAAAAAACCGGATTCCGTTCTATGTGGCGATAATATCCTCTCTGCTGAATATTGTGCTAAATTTTCTGCTGGTGAGAACCCCATTGAAACATGGCGGCATTGCCCTGGCGTCTTCCATCGCATTTACAGTGAGCTGTGTGATTTTGCTTCTGCTGTTGGCAAGGGAGCTCGAGCATCGGCTGGATTTGAAAATGATTGTATTTGATCTTGGTAAAATCGTTTTTGCCTGTACGGTTTTGGGCCTGCTTAATTCTTTAATCTACCATTCCTATCTATCGGTTTTCGCTGCAAAATTGACCGCATCGATCTTTCTTCAAAATGTCTTTTCTTTAATCGTGATTATACTGGTTTCATTGGCGCTTTTCGGTGGTTTTATCGCTTTGGCAGGTCCCAAAGAGATAAGGGGACATTTGCTACGGATTATTCGGAGATGAATCAAAATCAAGATGTTGTACGCTTTTCCCAATTACCCGCGACAACTTCAAATCGGCTGCCGAACCGAACTGGCCTATTGAAATGAAAACACAGCCCAATCATTGGTAGACAGCTTGTATTTTCAGTATACATGACACATATCCAAAGCCGTTTCAACGACTTCTTGTTAGACTCCGTGAATGCTTGCTATTCATGCTTTATGGGGGAGTCCTTGCATTAAACCTTAAAAGCCATTTTGCAGATTTTTAATTCAACCCTAAAATTCTAAAGCAAAACATGTATTTTGATTATAATTACAGATTTTATGGAGAGTTGGAATGAAATGCCTTTATGCATTTCCCAGAATCGCATAAAGGCGATTCACTCCCG
>OMKS01000923.1_pt1 | contig 27194 bp, 21 predicted proteins | sample 1674721 | NCBI WGS metagenome assembly OMKS01 (sample SAMN06264996, study PRJEB25208) | sediment metagenome | isolation source: hot spring sediment | place: USA: California | collected 2014-09-02 | reverse complement strand
AATTCGTTTCCATGGAATGTATAAAATCCATTTTTTTAGTGATGGGTCATATTTCTGATGAAACGGGACTTCTTTATTATTAAATAGTAGAATAAAACGTTTACGCGAACTTACAATAAATGAAAGTCCATTCAATAAATTATTATTGTTTTGTTCCCCTTTAATTGATGGAAACGTGAGATTTATTATATATTTTGAATCATGTATTTTTATATCAGTTCTTAATTCTTTAGCTGCTAATGCAAAGTTTAATAATCTTGAAGTTGTACATACTAATAAATGTTGGCGATGATATAATTCCGAAATCTTGTTGTAAACCGGGACGACTTTTTTTAATATTTCCCAGGTACAATTCTTTCCAAGATGTATATAAACACACATTTTTCCTTTAGATAGCAGGAGTTTTTCGATTATTTGTTCTGATAGTATTTCCGGTAAATCTGACAGGGTAGCTTTATTCCAAAAACCGTATCGAGTAAATTTCAACAGTTTTTGATTGTCTCGCAATATTACTGGTCGGATTAAAGAATTTGCAGTCGGTAAAAAAATATGTCTTAATAAAATCAATTTACATATCAATTTAGAATAAGTTTTTATTTTGTACACCGTACTGGAATTATTATCAAAATAGACTTCATCAATATTAAACCTTCTATCTTGACCAATGAATTTTGTTATATCATTCAACCATACAAACGTGGTATTTAAATATGGTAATAGGTCTGCAGAATAGAATTCGGAATCCGGGTCATCTCCTGAGCCATATACTAAGTTTTGTGAGTTATGACTGTCACCATGATTTATCCAGACAGGACATTTTATCGAATATTTAATAGATTCTTCAGTTGCTTTTTCTGCATATTTTCTTTTAAAGCCTCCAACTTTTGAAAAATTACCCCAAGTATGAAGACAATCTAAATAACCTCTTTTGTTTAGATCAATTATTTCTTGATAATATTCTGATTTCTGTTGGCTTAAATTTCTAAAATATGAAAATGCGTATTCATCAGCGTCTGGATTCTGAAAAAACCAAAAACTGTTTCCTATTTCGATATTTATTCCTTTACCAATACTGGTATCATTATCAGTATTAAAAAATTGATGTAACAGCTGAAATTTACTCCACGAACATTGATCGATGTCGTTGGTTAGAGATAGCATTGCTTTGTAAGGGTAGGGAATAGGTAAAATATTAAGTGTAATCATTTCCCGTGAATTCTTAATTTGATACTGTTAAATAGTCGGCTCAAATTCGATTGAAATATTTCTGCATAGTACAGTTCATTTTGAAAAGAAGTCCAGAAATATTTATATTTTTCCGAACCACGTAGGAAGTAAAAAGTTTTTATATTTTTAGATATAAGATAATCAAACATTTTATACAATAATATTTGCCCGATCTTTTTGACAGAAGCATCGGGATTAAAACCTGAATTGTAAAAATAAACCGCATCGTTTAGAATCAAGCAATAGGCAGATGCTATTGGAGTATCATGCTTGATAATCCAAAAAAATAGAACGGAATCCGGTGAGTTTTGTATATAGTCTTTATGAAAATGGACAAATTGTTGGTTGGAAAAATTACTGAATTTTCCTTGTGAAGAGATACGTTTCAAATGCAACTCAGTAAAATAATCAAGTGAAGTAGTTGGATTATCCATAAATCCAATTTGAAATCTTACATCTGGATTATTAAATGCAGAACGAACATAAGATAAAAAACGACTTTTTGTTTTTTCTGAGTGATGATTAAAAATCGAATCAATTTGATCCGGTAACCGTAAATACGGACAAAATTTGTTAGTTGATCCAGAATACGCTATCATTCTCTGATTTTTATAGGATGTCACAAGATTGTATAATAAGCTATTATTTGTAAAATCTTTAAGATGAAAATATGAGCATTTACTGAATTTTGTGGCGAATAAATATTGATAAAATTCCAGACATTCCTTTTCGAGATTTTTTATGCAGATAATATCGAGATAATCCGATGCGACAAAATTAGATGATAACAGTGAATATTTTGTAAAACATAATTCCTTCAAATAGTAAAGCGGAAAGATCGAAATCGGTTGTTTATCTTGGTAAAGGATTATTATCAACAATTTTGCACTACTTTTATAATTTTTCCACCAATAGTAATTCCAGCTGAATGAGGAAAATATATGATTTGTTGATTTTGAAAATATTTCCTCCCATTTTTCTTTTATATCAAGAAAATCAGATTCATTATTTATGAATTGATATTTTATATTCAATTAGTAGTTACCTGACGTTATCAGTTTAATAAAGTTATCAGTATTCTTGGTCAAATTGAATTTTTCTTTCACAGTTTTCCGGGCTGTTTGACCGAATTTTTCACAAAGTCCCGGATTCTTATATAATTCGATGATTTTTCCCGCCAGTGCCTGTGGGTCTTTGGGCGGAACAAGATAGCCACTGATTCCATCCTCAATAATCTCGGGTAATCCGGTAATATTCGATGCAATTACCGGTACTTCCATCGCCATGGCTTCCATGACGGCGACCGGGATGCCTTCGGAAATACTTGGCAGAACGAAAACATCCGAAATGCTTAAATATTCCCGAATTTCACTTTGGGTTTTAATGCCAAGTAACGTTGTACAATCTTCTATGCCGCTTTCTTGAATCAAATTAAACAGAGAATCGTATTCAGAACCTCCGCCGATTATTTGACATGTAAAGGAAATGTATTGTTCTTTTAACAATCGGCATGCTTCAATCAGATACGTCACTCCTTTGACTTTTTTTAAAGCAGTGACCGATAAAATTGAAAAATAATCAGGCTTTTCCCTCTTTTCCGGTTTCTTAAAGTAGTCGGTATCAATCCCGCAATAATTCACTACGATTTGGTCCGATGAAAGATTGTATTTTTCTATCAATCGTTTTTTATTGTAATTTGAGATAGTAATAAATGGTTTGGCATTAGTGATCAGTTCTTTTAGATAGGGTTCAGGATATAGAAGGAGTTCTGAACCGTGACCAGTGCAACTGAATGGCATATTGGTAAACTTTGAAAAAAGATAACCCTTTAATGCGGCGTTATTGGCAAAATGGGCATGTATCCGGTCAGTTTTATTCTTTAGAATGACATGGTAGGAGGAGAGATATTTAAGTGCATCTTGAAATCCCAGATATTTTTTTAATATGGGAAAATGGTTAATGATTTTCACCGGCTGTTTAAATAATAGATAGGTTATCGAAAAAATCCGTATTTTATTTGTAAGGTAAATTACATTAAAAGGTAAATCATTAATCTTTGACTTTTTTCCACCCCAAACTGCTATTACTGTAATATTATGACCACGCCGGGACATTTCCAGCATTTCATCATGCGAGACGATTTTATGCTTGGTGGGGTAGAAATTGAGAAAATAAAGAAGGTGCATAAAACTAATTTATCAATATTGTCAATGGTGATATTCCATTTCCTGAAAAAATCACCCACGAATCAGCCGGAAGGTCAATGATCCGATAGATTTTACGAGGAGAAAAATCATTGATGAACACTTCTTCTTCAATGATTTGATGGTCTTTGTCAATGACCGAATAGTAGAATACATGGTGAGTGCCGCCTCTTGAATGAAAAGATATCTTTGCAACCGGAGTCTTGGTCTTGATAAAAATCATTCCGGCGTGTTGCCAGAATAACTCGTCGGAAGCAGTAATAGATGCGGCAGGAAAAACCGAAATATCATCGTTATAAATAATGAATTGCGGAAAATTTAATTTTCCTGCTTTAATCGAATCTGGTAATTGCAAAACTTTAAGATTGTTTTGTTTTTGGATGTAATCAGGATAAAGATTTCCGGTGAGCAGTGTATCGGTATTGTTGATTTGCGTCCATGGAAGGATAGATGAATTTATTGCCGCATATTTAATCTTGTATTTTTGAAGAATGGTATTTTTTAATTCAGAAAGAATTAGCGGATTAAAAAAACGATTGGTATCCCGAATCCGTGTTTTCAAATCAAGTGGTGGCGTCGAATGAGCCGTCATGGCTACAATATCAATATCAGCAAAAACCGGCAGGTGATAACTGGTATAAGAATCGGCAATCACCACAGATTTTGATGGAATATTTTGTTGGAATTGCAGAGCAAATTTATGAAATCCCATTGGTTCCTGGTACTTGTTATAGGTGCTTACTCGCTGTTTAATATTTTCAGGTATGAGGAGCAGAGCAACAAATCCGCCAATTATTACGATTGATAAATAACCGGTGGTCTGGAAACGGCTTAATCTGATTTGCTTTGGAAATAGTTTCCAAAAAAGCCACAATATCGGAACGAGTAGAAAAAAAGGCGTTTTCAACCGCCCGATTAAATTCAGAGGGACTAATCGTGAGAATAGTTTAAGTATTAACGGATTATAAATTAAAAGCGGGACAATCAAGATATTCGAAAGAATAAATAGTTGGACCTGGTTTTTTCTCCAATCAGGTGATTTTATTAAAATGAATAAAGCTACAATGACTGATAAGTAGAATGGCAATTTATCGGGTGTCAGAGAAAATATCGGCCAGCTGCCGAACAGCATTATCAATGGTAATTCTGTTCCGGGAAAGGTTTGTGAATAATGTCTCAAGCAATACAGGTAAATTGCGATCAATAATGGTAAACCAATTAGAAAATGACCGGTAGTCTTCATTATATTTTTGATAAATTCAGATTTGTTGACATGATTGATAAAGAAGTCACAAAGAAAGAAAACAATCAAATATCCGATAATAACTAGAAAGTAATAGATATGAAAAAATGCGATGACACCGAGAATTAAAGATAGCAGTAGAAATTTTCTTTTAATATTTTCCGAGAATTGAATAGTAAAATATAACGGCATTAGAAAAGATAGGCACAAATTCCCGGGAATAACTGTAGATGTTAAAAAAATGAATTTGCCTTGAATTGAATTAACAACTATCATCGTAATAACTGCGGTTGTTGCAAAGGTTAGATTTTGAAAAGTGGTTTTGATGAACACATAAATAGCCATGATGCAGACAGGAAAAAAAAACGCTGATAAATTGATCCAGACGAAATTTGGTTGAAATCTGCCAATCATTGATATTGCAGCAATAAATGTATGCCACGCATTGAAATCGTATAGCGTACCGGCTGGATACCCACTGAAAAAAGCGCTTTCGGAAACCATTCCGGACTGGCCGAGATAATTAACAGCCTGAGCGACGTGATACCAGGCGTCACCGTCCTGAAAACTGCCTTTCCAATATACTAAAAGCGCTGTAAGAATTATAAATGTCAAAAAAACTGCAAAGTTGAAATCAACTTTTGGTAATAGAAATTTTACGGTTTTATGTTTAAATATTTGATAGAGAATCCAAAGACCGGATATTATTACTCCACCGGCCCAGATCGTTATCACTGTTGCCAGTGGCATCGCAAATATAAAACCAACGGACGATAAAAATGTCCAGACAAACAGGCTGAGTGTTACGGATAGCAGAATAAATAAATCCAAAGACAAGTGACGGAAAAATAGTTTGATAAGTGCTATTCCCGGCAGTAATGTGAAGATTATCAAAATGCTGAAAAGTTTTAATTCAGACAGAAACATGCTTTCCTTCGATAAAGCGACGATACCATAAAACAAAAATCAATACCGACCAGAGTTTATAACCATTATCGGCAATTTTCTTCTGGTGCTCATTCCATGCCTTTTGGACATATTGCCAATTGACAAAGGGGATGGATTTTGTATTGCTTGTGGTGAGTAAATCGGACATCAGAGGTTTTAGCTCATTCAAAAACCATAAGGAAATGGGGGTGTTAAAACCGGCTTTTGGACGTTTCAATATTTCCTGTGGCAGATGACTTGTCATCGCCTGTTTTATCAGGTATTTCTTATTTATTAAATGATGGAGTTTTAACTGTGACGGAATTTTGAAGAAGAATTCGACCAGCCGGTGATCCAGAAAAGGGACGCGGACTTCCAGAGAGTTTGCCATACTCATCCGATCGACCTTTATTAACATATCGTTGGGTAAATAATAGGTACTATCGGCATAAAGCGCTTTGGTAAGCAGATCAGCCGCCGGATATTTTTCGAAATGGGAATGATAATCATTTAATAACTGTTGTTCGATATTATATGGTTCGTCTGGAAGCAGAAATGGCATTTCATCGGGATACCAGATGGCTCGCCAAAGAAAATGAGTATTGGAATCGTCTTTTTGAATTCCACGGAAGAACCGGTTCCATTTCATTGAAAAAGAGTATTTGTCGAAGGAAACCGGCATTAATTTACTCAAATTTGCAATTGTATTATTGATCGGCTGAGGAATCCATCGCAACATTCTGGCGAGATAATCGGCTGAGTAGGTTTCATAGCCAGCGGCCAGTTCATCTGCGCCATCCCCGGAAAGTGCAACCGTCACGAATTGGCGTGTAAATTCGGAAAGATAATAAACGGGAACCGCTGAAGAATCTGCGGTGGGTTCTTCCATGTGATTGATTATTTTAGGAAGAATATTCATAATATCGGGTTTGACAATCATGTGATGTTGTTCTGTTCCGATATGTTTTGAAACCATCCGGGAATAGCGACTTTCGTCAAAACTTTCTTCTTCGAATCCGATTGAGAAAGAGTGAATCGGGGTTGAATTTAACTGTGAAGCAATGGCTGTAATACTGCTGGAATCAATGCCGCCACTGAGAAATACACCCAGTGGAACGTCACTGCGTAATCTTAGTTTGATAGCATCCTGAAATAATTCCATGAATTGTTGTTTTGCGGATTCGAAATTTATTGTTCTGTCACAAATAGGGGTGATTTCCCAATATTGTATTAGGGATAGATTAGTAAGAGTAACCTGACAATAATATCCCGGGGGAATGCTCTTTATTCCCTGGAAAAGGGTTCGATTTTCCGGAATATAATTCATCATAAAATGAGAATACAATCCCTTGCGATCGATATTTCGTTCAATATCGGGATGCTGTAAAATACATTTGATTTCCGATCCAAACAGGAAAGAATCTTTTGTTTCGATATAAAAAAGAGGCTTGATTCCCATCCGGTCACGGGCAAGAAATAATGATCTGTTGTACTTGTCATATATTGCGATGGCAAACATACCGTTAAATTTATCTAAACAAGTTATTCCCCAATGAATATACGCATACAATATTACTTCGGTGTCCGATTTGGTTTTGAAAGTGTATCCCGCATTGACTAGTTCTTTACGTAACTCCAGGTAATTATAAATTTCGCCGTTAAACACGATCGTATAACGATTTGTCACATCCGTAATAGGTTGTGAGCCGGTATCGAGGTCAATGATTTTCAGACGACGAATTGCCAAACCGACATTATCCCGGATATAATATCCGTCTTCATCGGGGCCACGATGAATAATCGTATCCGCCATTTTTCTGAGAACAGAATTTTGGACAGTCTTTTCAGTATCCCGATAATATATTCCGCAGATACCGCACATTATTCGTATTTTTCCAGTCGCATTTGAGAAATTTGATCCGCAATCATGCCCATGAAGAATATCAGTACTCCTGATAACATTAGAAATAAGCTTGCTACCGTAAGACCCTTTCCAATCACTAAGTAGGGAATACTCCAAATTATTCCAGTGAGAATTAATAATAATGATGAAGGAATGAAAATTTTAAGAGGATTAATCAGGGTAATTAATCGTAACATCGTCAGGGTTGTGCTGAATCCATCCCTGATCGGTTTCACGGTACTCTTGCCTATGCGTTTTTCGGTTGAAATGGGGATGAATTTTACAGAATAGCCACGGGTCATGAAGATGAGCGTCATAGTGGTAGAAGCTGAAAATCCTTGTGGCAATAGGTGCAAATATTTTACAAGAACGGATTTTTTCACAACCCGAAAACCGCTATTTAAATCCGGTATTTTTCGACCGGTTAAGATTTGGGATAACCACGTTAATATTATTTTTCCGGGTCGTCGTCCAATTGGACGATGACTTGCAGATGTTCGTGCTCCCACTACCATATCATTAGCATTTATTGCAGAGATTAGTTTTGGAATATCCTTAGCACGATGTTGTCCATCACTATCCATGAAAATTAAATTTTCATTGGTAGCTGCTCTGATGCCGCTTTTCAGACTGGCGCCATAGCCTTTGTTAATGGAATGCGAAATCACTTTAATATCAAATTGTCCGAGAATTTCTGGTGTTCCATCAGTGGAACCATCGTTAATAACGATGATTTCCGAACCGACGAATTGAGAAGTCAGGCTATAAAGAACCGGAGAAATTCCGTCTGCTTCATTATAGGCTGGGATAATAATACTAATCGCCAATTTGGACATTAGAGATATCCTATATACATGTTTGTTATTCCGATGAAGGGGATTTCAAAAGGAAAATGCTTCAAGAGATGGAAGATTGATTGAGGAACTTTATTCGGGAAAATGAATCCACCACTTTTACAAATAATTTTTTTACATCCATTCTTACGAAGTGCAGATATAATTTTTTTCGCGTACATTGACGTATTAAAAAATGGTTCTTTTCAACATACGAGTAGATATACTGAATCGGATTTATTGGATTTGGTTCCATAATCAGTACATATTTTTTTGATACTCGGATTGCTTCCCGCACAGCTTTATCAATATCCAGTAGATGGTGCAAAACTTCCCACATGTAAACCATATCAAATTGGTCTGTCTTAAAAGGCAATTGATAGGCATTGAAGTATAGCGAGTGAAATGATTTAAGTGGGAATCCTTGCCAATCAATAGCATAATCACCCGCTACGGTGAATGGAATTAATTTCGAGAAATAATGTGCGGTTGCCCCGTTTCCACATCCGATGTCGAGAACTGAACATATATCTGACAATGAGATATATTTCTGTATGTAGTTGATTCGCTGCTGTGTGAAATATCTAATAATGGAATGATTATAATCGCGAAATACTCCGCCTTGATTCTAGAAGGATTTTTGTGATTGGTCAACCGTGTTTTTAACTTTCACCAATACCACTTACATTCCACAAAAACATTCCCGGAATACTGTGTCTCATGAATTTTCCCGTTGCTGACTAGGGTTTTTCTCCTAATGACCAAATCACACGCATGTTCGACAAAATCAAGCACCTCAACCCGATCCGCTATCCACAAATCCAGATAGTAATTACCCGGGTTCAGCGGGATATGATTTATATGGCAAAGAATCGAAGTGTTTTTCTCAATCGTCCCAAAGTCATGTCGGGAATCTTTGCTGTAGAGTTGCGCCAGGGTCTGCCCAAGTCTGTTTTTGATTATTATGGCGATTCGAAGATGATTAACCGGTTTTTGGACATCCAGATCGAGTTGAATGGTGATCTCCTCATCCGGAGCGATTTCAGTTTTCGGCTGCATCTGTTTATCGATAATCTGAACTCCAGCGAATCTTACTGCGCCGGTGCCGGTACGCACAATCCCGGGGTCCAAGAGGTTGTCGGGATTCGCCTGCCTTTTGTGAAGGCTGTAATAGTGCTCAATGGCTTCCGCCGTCTTGCCGTCAAAGACTTTTTGCCCTTTGTCAATCACGATCGTTCGGTCACAGAGCCGTTCAATCGCCGCCAGATTATGACTGACGAACAGCACTGTCCGCCGGCTTTGCGTGATATTGTCAATTTTGTCCAGGCACTTTTTCTGGAATTCGTAATCGCCCACCGCCAAGACCTCATCAATCAGCAGAATATCAGAGTCCAGGTGGGCGGCGATGGAGAAGGCTAAGCGAACATACATGCCGCTGGAGTAGCGTTTGACCGGCGTATCCAGAAATTTCGGTTCGATTCCAGAAAATGTAACAATATCATCAAATTTGGCTTTGATCTCGGTTCGTTTCATGCCGAGAATGGCGCCGTTCAGGAAGATGTTCTCCCGCCCGGTGAGATCGGGATGAAAACCAAGACCGACATCGAGCAGGGAAGAGACACCACCACGGATTTTGATTTCACCGGCAGTGGGCGGTGTGATCCGGCTGATCAGCTTCAGCAAAGTGCTTTTCCCGGAACCATTAAAGCCGATGATGCCCAGGACTTCGCCGGGATAGACCTCCAGATCGAGATTCCGCAGTGCCCGGACGACTTTTTGGTCAGTAAGTAGCGGCAGTGGGTTTTTATGTAAAAAGGCGCCGAGCCGGTCGCGCAGCGTATCAAATGCCACTTTCTGACCCAGGCGGTACTGCTTGGACAGGTTCTGAATTTGGATTACGGGTGTTGATTCCATTTTAAACCAGGTCGGCGAAGCGGTTTTGCGCCCGGGTAAAGTACAAAATGCCAATAATGAAAAAGAACATGGACCCTATCAACGAAATGAATAAAAAATTCCACTGAAAGGGTTGATTCAGGATCGCCGACCGGAAACCCGAAACGATCCCCGTCAGTGGATTCAGATTCAGTAGAAATTCAAACCTGCTTCCGATCAGCGAAGCGGGATAAATCACCGGCGTCAGGAACATCCAGATAGAGAGCAGAAAGGGCACAATGTGCCGGAAATCCCGGTATATTCCCGAAAGCGCCGCTATCAAGGCGCCGAATCCGATTGTCGTCATAATTGTCAGCAGAATTAACGGAATAATCATAAAAAGATGCGTGGCAAAAGGAAATCCATAATAGATCATAATGCCGACCAGCACGATAAAAGATATCCCGAAATCAATCAGCTGACTGCCGATGGCGCTGAGCGGTATCAGCAGCCGGGGAAAATAGACTTTACTGATAAGTCCGGCGTGATTGATAATGGAACTATTGCAGGCAGACATGGAATTAGCGAAGAACGTCCAGGGAATCAGGGCGGAATAGACGAAAATCGGATAGGGGACGTTGTCGGAAGGAATTTTGGCAAATTTTCCAAAAATAATCGAGAAGACCACCATCTGCATAACCGGCTGGATTACCGCCCAGGCGACGCCGATCAGGGTTTGTTTGTACTTGATAATAAAATTTTTAACGGTTAAAAAGTACAACAGGTCCCGATAACGGATCAGTTCATTAAGGGATATTCTGGCAGATAGCCGACCGGGTGCGGCTATAATGGTTTCAGTGCTGGACATGAAAAAATCGTTGCTCCGTTTATGGCTTCGCCGTCCTCAGTCCCATGCAATTGAAAATTTGAGACTGCTTATAAATGTCACCGGATTAAATATCTGCATCTTTTGCCAGAAATTCAGTAAAAAAATCAGATGTAATGACCGAGAACAGCATAAATTCGGACCAGCGCCTGCTCGATAGTTGGAAATTGTGTTGGGTATTTCCGGCATAGCGCCTCGGCGGTTGCCTGAAAGGTCATATTTTCCCGAATGTGATTAAAAATGGTCCGGGCAATCAGACCGTCGGAATTGAGACGGATGCTGTTTTCGGGATTCAGCTGGTGCAGGTGCTCCTTACTGCCGATTCTTGATACAAAAGTGTTATAATCCTGTTTGGTATTATTAAAATCAACCGACCAGCGGTAGTTGACATCACCGGAATATCTGGACTGAAAGCTGTGCAATTCCACCCCGACAAGGTCGCCTTTTTTAACTGTTACAGGATAGCGAATTGGGAAGAACAGCTGTCCCCAGGTGTTAGCCGGAGCGAGGGGTGAGTTAGAGAAAAAATGGTCCGGTGTGAACCAGCAATCCCACCAGCCGGCGAGACCATGCAGTGTTCCGTCGCGGTCAATTGTGATTGTATCGGAAAAGTGAACATTGACACCCCGGCAGGTGGTCAGATCAAATTTCACCAGAGGAATGTCCCGGCTCAGCAAACGTACCTTATGACCGCTCACGGAATAGGTTTTATTAAACATCAACTCGGTGAGATATTCCCAGTCAATCCCGTAAACCCGGTCGTTTTTCCAGGCACCGGAACGGTGTATCTGAAAGAATTCGGGATATTCCACAGGTGCAAATTTAATTTGAAAGTCGTTGGGAATAAATTTACCTGTGGGTTTCAAAAAGCGTTCACGGGCGTCGCTCAGCGTATCCATTAGTCCGGAGCAGAGAAACAGCGGTGGATAATCTTCCATAATGATATAATCCACCTTTTCCGGCAGGGTGATATTTTTGGAGTGATCGTTGTAAAAAACGATTTTTTCTGCCAGTCCGTTTCGGCGGGCGAGCTCTTTGCCGATTGCAAAAACGGCGGCATTTTCGATGGCGTAGATTTTTTTTGCCCCGCTCATGGCGGCAAAGAAGGAGTAGGTGCCCAGCCCGAAGCCGATTTCCGCGACGATGGTATTACGGTCAATCAGAGTCGTAATGGCTTGCCGGAACGCTTCAATCCGCAGATTGTCGTAAAGCAGCTGGTGGTAATAATCCAGCATTAAAATACCCCGGCTAATTGTTTACTCAGCTTTGCCTGCTGATTTTCGGTCAATGTAAAAGGATTTGGCAGATACAATTCAAAATGGTGGATGTCGTTAAAAATCGAAGTGGTAAAATCGAACAGCGTGGTTTTCAGAATTTCCGGATTTTGCAGGTGGTTCAGCAACAGCGACAGTGCTTCGTATTGTTGTAACTTTTTGATGGAATAATTTGGGGAGCTTGTGTTTTTTATATAGTAAATCTGTTTCAGCAGAGCGGGTTTGTTCCGGAGAGTGCCAAACTCTGCAGGCGGGAAGTAGTGAATTTCCAGTCGTTTCTTGTCGGTCTGATACACGGTATTCAGAAATTTCTCTTTGCGAGCCGAATCAATCGGATGATGGGGCTTGATGATAATATTCCGGGGGAATGGTTGAATTGAAAGAGAGTCTGCCTCCAGGATGCCGAATTCATCGGACAGCAAGTGCCAACCGTTTTTCATTAATACTAAACTCAGACTGGTCTTCCCGGTACCGGAATGCCCGATAAAGAGGGTTCCTTTATTAATATAGCTGAGTGCCGCAGCGTGAAATTTTATACAGTTTTTATAGGCGTTTAAAAAATCATTTACAATTTGCCACTCCAATGCATAGATGATTTTATGATTGTTCCGATTGCGGTGCGTCAGGCGGCAGTTACGGTAGAGGTAGTATTTATCGTTTGGCTGCATGATCTGATAATGAATGTTGCAGTCGCCGGGTGCGGGACTATTTTCGATCAAGCCGGAGAACACGCTGGTGCGGATTTTCTGGTCTAATTCAGGTGGAAAGCCGATTTTGATGGTTTTCGCCGGAGTGGGTATTGAGATATAGTTCATGAACTTTTCAGTAAATCCAGCCCTTGAAATTGATTGACGACATCGGGAACGGCTTTTTCAGGATCGAGCTCGAAATCGCGAAAATTTTGCTTTACCAGTCCAATGATATCATGGATAGTGTGGTTGCCGTCGCAGTGGACCCAGATGAAAGCCGCCGAAGGATTCAGCGTGTGCACCAGCTCGGTCTCCGGTTCGAACAATACGGCGCCGTCATCCAGCGGTTTGAAAAGGATATTGTCTTTTTGAATCGGGCGGAAATTAAAGTCGCTGATCATTATTTAAATTGTACCTAATTTAATTTTTGCAACTTCGTCTTGTAACTCTGCGAGTTTTTCGGTTTCGATTTTTTCAATATATGGGATTGATATTACCAGTCCGCAGACCAGCCAGAAGGGCTCCATGATTCGGAGGATGATAAAGGTATTGGCACCGATGCTGTGAGTCATCATGGCAATCGTAGCGACGAAAAAGCCCTGGGCGAAATATTTGAAAAATGGAATCTTTGCATTTTTAAAGACTTTCCAGGTTTCGTTGAGAACTGAATAGAGCAGATAAAGGAAAAGTCCGAGTCCGAAAAAACCGGTTTCAATCAGGACGCGCATGTATTGGGCATCCAGAAAACGCCAGCCGGTGATGCCATAGCCAAAAAGCGGGCTTTTCTTGACTCCTTGCCAGGCGTCCCGCCAGCTGCGAACCCGTTCTGAAGCGGAGGTGTCCAGCGTGACACCACCGATATTTTCCTGCAGCGTGGCAGCGTAGCCGGTTTGTTTTTGGAAGGTGTATCGGAACCGGTCAATAACAGTATCAGGCAGAATTATCGGCGCCATGAGCAAGAAAAATGCTAAAAAACCGACAATAATCCAGCGCCGGTTACTCAGGAAAATATAAGCGATCACTACCGGAATCGCCGCTGCCCAGGACCCCCGGGAGTTTGTCAGAAAGAAGGGAAAAATAGAAATAGCGGTGATCCATAACAGTAAACGGCGATATTTTGGCTGGGGAATAATTCCGGGCTGTAACACGAGACTTAAATTGATCGCAATGATAAAAATCAGGTAACCACCAAGGGTATTGGGTTCTCCGGCGTCACCCTCAAAAGGCGCCGTCAGGCGTTTGCCGGATGGTATTTGCAACATTGCCACAATGACAACAATTACAAATGTAACTAACAGAGCAATCACAAAGTTATCAAACTGCTTTTTTGAGCGGACCTGATTGACGACGAGAAAATAGACCAGGAAATATTCGATATATTTTAATACGAAAAACAGCCCATTGAGTGGTTTGACATTGTGAAACAGCATCCCGGCACCGGTGGCAAAGAAACAGATGAAGGTATAGTAGGCTATCGGTTTGTTCAATGGCGATTTTCTGAACAGTCCCAAATCTTTGTACAGGGCGGTCTTCGCTAACCAGGTGAACAGAATAATGACTAAAAGAACATCGTCAATTCGGATAGTGACACCTTCGCCGTGAGTCGTTCGGCTACCAAATTCGGGAGAGAGGAGCATCGAGAATATTAAGGCATAAATGGCAAAATCGGTATTAATAAAGGTTAATACCAGAACGCCCAGTCCGATGGCGGCGGTGATTGCATAAACCGTATCAACTTTAACTAATATTAAGGCGACGGCGATTGATATCGGAATGGCGATAAGCGTCGTTATCAGATTGGTATTGTAATCGAGAAGCCGGTTAGCCATTTAGGAGATTAAAATCCTCCGGATTCTTTGGTCTCTTTTTCGAAATACTTCTGATATTCCTTGAGTTCCTTCTCACCGCGGTTTTCGAGAATATCAATATATTCCTCATTATAATCCTTATTTCTTTCCCGATAACTTTTTTCATAATCCTGGCGGAGTTTTGTTTCCCGTCGTACAGCCGAACCTTTGATAAAAGCTTTGGCAATGGTTTCTTCCATCCGCATATTGCTGACCATAATGGTAATCCAGCGTGGGACACCCTTTATAACCACCTGAATTCCAAAAGCGATCAGAAAGCTGAGCGGAATAATTGCATATAAAATTTTTTTCTCTACGCTTTTCAGTTTACGCTTTTTTCGTTTTGAATGATAATGATAATGATAGCTCATATTGATTAAATTCGATTAAAAGTCCTTTTCTTCTTTGAAAATCTCCTGATATTTTTCGATTTCCTGTTTGCGTTCGCGGCGTTGAATTTCCTGATAGATGGCATCGTCGCCTTCTGTTTGATTCTTTCGATACTTCTCAAAATCACGAATTAGGTCCTCTTTAGAAGGTTTATAAGGATTTGAACTATATTTAAACGTTCCAATTTCGTAAGATTCATCTACCTGATATTTTTTCTCAGTCCGGAAACTGGCATCTTTTTCTTTCTGGGCGGCGTAGCCGGCGATAATTCTGCGCGATCGTTCGGCTTGCTGATTGATAAAAGTGATTATATTGTCCAGTAAAACCGGAACTCCGCGAACGGTGAGCTGAATAATAAGAGCCGTCAGAATCGTAGCCGGGATTCCGATCTTGAGAACGAGTTTATCGCCCCGTTGCAGGCGTTTTTTTTTCTTCTGATGGAAATGACGGTTCATATTCTGTAAATGTCTGTCCGGTGGCGGTGTTCCAATTCTAACGCATTACAATCGGTTTATCCTGCAAACTGAAGTATTGTTGCCGAAACAGATTGGCGATATCTTCGCTGGCAAAAGCCCCAGCCAGGGCATAACAGCCCGATGTACCAGTTCTTGCATAGCTGAAATCCCGGATTTCAGGCAGCCTGTTTGAGATTGATCTAGCCTGGTCGGTCGAGTGGGATTCTCCCAGTAAAATAGAATAGGGTAAATGAACCGGAGTAAATTCGCCTTCAAAACCGAGAAACTGCAATTCGAACAGCTTGTTCCGGGCGTCCGATTCCTTTTGAAAATTACCGTAGCAGACAATATACCGCCTGGTACCCGGGCTACTGAAATCAACGGTGATGAAGGCATCAGTCAATCCTTCACGGATAAAAGTTGTCGTGTAGCCTTTGGCTTCCTGCAATGAAGCCGTATTGGCGATTCTGATTGAATAGGGTGCGGAAGGTTTCAACCCTTTTAGCGGTGCTACCTCGGCGGCGGGGAATTGACGAGCGTCTGCAATCTGACGAGAAGATTCGACCGGTTGTTGCACCGCCGGTGTAGCTGCCTTCGGAGCAGGGATTTCCCGGGCGACCGGTTGCGGTGGTTCGGTTTGTATTCTTCGCTGAATGGTTTTTGCCGGTTCGGTAACTGTCCGGGGTTGCACGTTATATTTTTTCCGTAAATCTTGCAGCTCTTCGGGTACAACTATTTCGGTGCCGGTGTCGGTGACAACCACTTCGGGAACCATATCGAAAGTTGTATCGAGCATCGCGCTTTGTTCCGGCACAGGGGGTGGAGCTTTTTTATCAAAACAGGATTTGATACTGCTTGAAATGAGGCAACTGCCGCCGATAAACAGAACGACAGCGCCGAGAAGTGCCGCTATTCGCCATTTGCGAATACGATCGAAGATGGTTGCATGCAGACCTTCCTGTTCGCTAATGAACCACTTTTCCAATAGCGTCAGGATTTTATTTTTTGGGGCAATTGTTTTTGTATCGCCGTATGTATATTGATATTCATAGCCATAGCGATAATCGGCGTAATCGGCGCTGACATCGGCTTTCATACCGTTGATTGCAACACCAAGCACGTCGGCTTTGAGCATTTCCAGCTGATTTTTCGAGCGACGCAATGTGCCCCGGGAGATTTTACCCTGGTAGTAAACGAGTAAGGTGGTATCAACTTTGGACGCCAGAACCGTAGAATCGGTCGCCTGAATCACCGGTGCCGAATCGAAAATGATCAGATCATAACGCTCTTTCAGGTCACTGATGACTTTATCCATCACTTTGGAAGCGATAATTTCCGACGGATTGCGTTCGTGTTTGCCGGCGGTTAAAATGTTTAAATATTCGATGCCGGGTATGTTGTCAGTGCGGAAGGTGTCCGTAGCCATGGTGCCCATCATCAAATCACTCATGGTGCGGATGACTGAATCCAGATCGTCGCGGCGTAAAACCACATCGGTCAGCCCCGGTTCACGTTCGATGCCGAAGAGCTTTGAGATACGTGGTTTACGGAGATCAGATTCCACCAGAATAGTATTCAGTCCGATTTGTGCCATAGACACAGCCAGATTGACGGCAATTGTGGTCTTACCTTCGCTGGCAACTGACGAGGTAACCATCATGCATTTGTAGCCTTTATCCATTAAACCAAAGTGAATATTGGTTCGCAATGCCCGAAACGCCTCCGCCATGGTGGATTTCGGATTGTAATGGGATACAAGCCGGGCTTGCATCTCCAGGATTTCATCGGGAATCGGTGAATCAATTTTCTCCAGCAGCTGTTCCTTGATCTCTTCAATGTCCACGTAGGGCACGATTCCCACGACGGTGGTGTCCAGGGTTTTTTCAATGTCGTCAATCGTGCTGAAAGTGGTGTCAAGAGTTTCCGCTACGAAAGCCAGTATGACGCCGAGGATGATACCGATGACGGTTCCAATCGCCGTCGTTGGTCCGATCATTGTGGGATTGACGGGGCTGGTGGGCACAAAAGCCGGTTTTATCAGGAATACCTCGTTGACCATCTCCGACTGTTTAATCAGCGCTTCCTGGTAGCGGGCTTCCAGATTTTGATAGATTTGTTTGTTGATTTCCAGCTCCCGCTCGAGATTCTGCATATTGAAATCCATAAGCGGAATCGAACGATAGTCGGCATTTAATTTTTTCCAGCGCTCGTAGACATTATTTTCCGTCTGAACGAGGGTTTCCCGATAAGTTTTCAGCTCTTCGATGAAGCGCCGCCGGCGGGATTCAATCTGACGCTGGTTTTCCACCACCGTCGGATGATTTTCAGTATAATACTGTAACAGCTGACGCTGTTCTGAAGCCAGCTGATTCAGCTGCGTTTGCAAAGCGTTCAATACCGAGTTTTGCCGGTTGAGCAATAGATCGAAAGATATATAATAGATGTAATCGGGATTCTGGTCTACCTCAAACAGAATATTGTCAATCTGGTTGATATCGGAGCGCAGCTGTTCGAGTTCTTCCTGTAAAACGGTGATCTCGGCACTCAGCCGCGACGCGGTACCTTCCAGCAAAAGCAGGTTGTTTCTATTTTTATATTCACGCAGCTTACGTTCGGAGTTTTTATAATTCCGTTCCGCCTGAGCCAGCTGTTTTGTAATAGTCTGCATGGCTTTGATTGCTTTGGAATTTTTCGAACTGAAGCTCTCTTCAATATACACCTGAGCGAGGGCGTTGGCAAAATCGGCGGTTCGTTTTGGGTCGTAATCGGTAATTACGATGTGAATGATGTTGGTGAGCCCTTCCTGTTCGGTGCGGACGCGCTTCTTTAACCGGTCAACAACGCTATAATACTCGGGATTATTGCGAATTTCCTCCGATGTCAGGCTGGAGTCCAGCAGTCCCATCTGTTGCGCGGCTTTTTCCACAATGGGGATACTCTTGATTTCTTCGCCCCGGGACGCCATTTCGTCGCCGGCATACCAGTTGAAGCTCTGCAGATACATACCAGTCAGGTCGGTGGATTTTTCGATTTTCAGACTGGCAGTTGCCTGATACATGGGGGTCGGTTTATTCATTAATGCAAAGAAGAAGCTGAAACTGCCCAGCATAATAACCGTCACGATGACGATAATTTTCTTCTTTTTGATAATTCGCCAGTAGTCGCGCAGATTTAGTTCATAGGATGCCATATAAATCTCGGTTTAAGGTCTGTTGAATATCAGATATAGAGTGAGTCCGGTGGTAAGGACCTGGAAGATAGTCTGAAGCGGTTGCAGCTTTTCGGAGAGTCGGTAGATGAAGCCGCGTTTGCGCTTCTGGACGATGATCCGGTCGCCGTCTTCCAGAAATACATTCCTGCTGTCGTCGCGTTTAAAGAGGAAATTCTCGAGATTGAACTCTACCGGACGACCCTGACGGCGGGTGATAATGATTTCGCGCAGGTCGGCATCGTCGGTTAATCCGCCGATATTGGCTAAAAATTCTGCCAACTGTACGTTGCCCTCGATGGGATAGATCCCGGGACGGACGACCTCACCGAACACAAACACATTTCGAGAACTCAGTTCTAGTACATCCACAGTCACTATGGGTTCGCGGAAATAGCGCCGCGCCATTTCGGCTAATATTTCCTGGGATTTATCCACCGTCAATCCGCCCAGATGGACAAGCCCGAACAGGCGGTGAAAAATATTGCCTTCGCTGTCAATAATATAGGTTTCCGATTGAGCCGGGTTGGTCTCCATCAGCGCCATTTCGTTAATGGTAATCTCCAGCACGTTGCCGTACTGGAGCACATAATTTTTCGAAAGACGACCGTATTTTTCCTGGACTTTGAAGCGGGGCACAATGACCTTGTCTTTGTCCTTGAGGACGACATTATTGACGGGATCATTGGTGAACAGGTATTTTTCCATATCGAAAACGATCTTATTGCCGTCGGCGCGGTTAACCGTGATTCGGGAAAGATCGGCTTCGGGAGTTGTGCCGCCGTTTTCGATAATAAATTCCGCCACCCGGGTATTGGGTTTGATGGGGAATACACCAATGCGGGAGACTTCGCCGTAGAGGATTACTTTGATGGTCGTCTTTTCCAGTACGCTGACCGCTACACGGGGTTGATTGAAAAATTGAGAAAATTTATCCACCAGCAGAACCTCGGCTTCGGCAACAGTCATCCCAGCCAGTGTGACGGTGCCGAGCAGCTCGTGAAAAATAGTTCCGTCCGGACGAATGGTAAAAACGTTGCTGCGCTGAATCGGATTACCTCTACCGTCAACGTCAATGTAAGAAATGGTGATTTTATCGGCGACCTGCAACATAATCATGGCGTCGGTGTCGGATTCAATAGTAAGGGATTCTGTCTGTGAATATCCAATCCAGAAGTTGGTCAGCAGCAGGATACCTAAAACTGTAAATTTGAATATATTTCTCATGGATTTCCTATTGATATTTCTTAATAAAACCAGGAAGGTTTACAGACATTAACCCGCTTAGAAAGAGAAACCGGTGACGACTTTTGCCAGGACACTGTTCGACAGGTAGTTCAAATCAATTGGTTTGATGATATAATCCGAGGCTCCGTTTTTCAATGCATCCAGCGCAATTTTCTTATCCGCCAGTCCGGTAATCATAATAATTCCCAGGTCTTCGTACTTTGGTCTGATTTGTTTCAGAAATTCAATGCCGTCGCCATCGGGAAGTTTGATATCCAGCAACATGATAGCCGGCTTAAAAGCCTCCAGCTGCGTCCGGGCTTCCGCCTGCGAATAAGCCTTGGCGATTTCGTATCCCTTCTGAAGCAAAAAATCCTCCAAAAGTTCCACAATGTCGTGTTCATCGTCAACAATTAGAATTTTTGTCTTCATACGTTCTTTCTCTCTGATGCAATTTAATTATCTATTTATTCTTAGTCAAATATTAATACCGGTTTAATATCGAAAGAATTCGGTACACCCTTTGGAACAGACCGGAAACTTTTTATGATTCCGAATATATTGACGGTAATTGCGATAGATTGGGTTGTTCCAAATCTCAGTGAACCGATTCTCTCGGATATTACCGGTGATGAAATTCATGGTATGATAAGGGCGGACGGTTCCGTCGGGAAAGATATAAGCCGTCATCCACAGACTCATGCAGCGATTACGATAGGAACTGGCTTCGAATTCGAATTGAGAGTACCATTGCCGGATTTCGGTATCGCTTAAATTCGGGTAAACGCTGATATTGGTTTTTGAGCGGCGGGCTTTGGCTGCTTTGATTTCGGCGATGAGATACTCCACATCTATTTCCGGCAAAGTGTCCCGGGCGAAGCCGATCCAGTCCGTCGGTCGCTGATGAAATCTATTACTGAAGGTATCTAAAAATTGATTGACGGTCGGCTTGGCTAAAAAAAGTAAGTGATGAAAGGTCAAACCATCGGCATGGATGTTTTCGGCAATTGTGATGATATCGCGGATGTAACGGTGATTTTCTTCCCAGAGGGTACTGTTTATGTTAATCAAGGGGTGTTTGCGGGAGTATTTCTCCTTAAGTTGGTTCAGTCGTTGGAATCCGCTGATAGAGAGATCAAAGGTTCCGTCTACCCGCCGGATTGCGTCATGAATTTCTGCCGGACCGTCCAGAGAGAAGATAATTTCGTCCAGTTGGGACTCGATAATCTGCTCGGCATATTTCCGGATGAAAGTACCGTTTGTCACGATGTTACAGCGTAGTCCGGCGCTCTTGACCGATTTGATAATTTCAAACCAGTCGGGATGTAAAAAGGGTTCACCGCCGAAAAGGGTAATATTGGGTTTGAAATGGCGAATGTCGGCGATGACCGACCGGATTTCATCGAGACAGAGCTGCTGCATTAATGTGTCTCTACTGTAATCATTAAAAGCACCCACATCGCCCCACTGACCACACATGCGACAACGCAGGTTGCAGCGATAGGTCAGAAACAGCGAGATGGTTTCGGGATAGTGACTTTTTCCATTTTGATACAGGTGATAGGAGAGCGCCGAGCGGGTGCGGTGGATCAGATTTTGAGCGGCGTACAGTGGCTGCGTCGCCGATTTTTTCAGGGTGCGAAGGAGATTTTTTCTGGGTATCATAGGATGATCAAATCACGATTTTAAATTGAAAGGGAGAGGAGCTGCTGCCGAGAATCACGCTGTTTTCGCCCGGCATCAGAACTGCTTTATAGTTAGATATGTTACCGCCGATCTGTTTACCGTTGACAATGGTGCCCAGGCTGCTGCCGCGGTCCAGAATATAGAACTGATCGTCATGCAAATTAATGGACATATGATTCTTAGAGACGTTGTAGGGAACGTGATCATCAATACCGAGATCATTATTAGTGAAAATGGCGTCGGAAATGTGGGTGCTGTTACGACCGATCTTATAAGGGAATTTAGTGATTACCAGCTCTTTACCTTTGATCGCTTCAGCGGCTTCTTCGGTCAGACCGCTGAATGTTACTTGAGTGACATTCTCAGCGGGGCTGCTACTTCTGCCGCCGATTTGATTTTCCAGCCGAACCACCAGATCGTTGGTCTGACGCAGCCGTTCGAAAAAGGCGCGCAGGATGGGGATGATAAAGGATTTTTTATCTTCCAGCAATCCCAGAAAGTCTTCCCGGGTGATTTCATCAACGATCACCTCCGATTTGGAAACTATGGAGGCTGAGCGCGGTTTATCTTCAATCAGTCCCATTTCCCCGAAAATCTCCTCTGCTTCCAGCGTCGCCAGACGGAAATTTGCATGCTCTGTCTTCATCAAAACCTCTACACCACCGCTTTTTAGAATATAGGCGGTGTCTCCGAATGTCCCCTCTTCAATGATGGTTTCACCGGGACGATATCTAATTTCTCTCATAAAATCACCTTGAAATTGGTTGATGCAAATATATGATATTTATTTGTAAAATTAAATCCTAAAAACAGCAGAATGGCGATTCCCCTCCCGGAAATCCTGCCTTATCCGATTAAACACGTTTTAAACGTTAAATGTAAACTGTACCGGCGAAGCCGCTGAATTAGTCCTTCACCCTGAAATCAGAAAGCCGAGAATTGCGCCCCAAAGTACGCTGATGTAGGGGTTACCGGTTATGGGGCAGCTGCCGCTGCGACATCCAATGAAGTGGTAATAGGCAAAACCGAGCAATCCGCCGATTGCAGCAGCGATTATTCTGACTGTCATCCTGTGTTCCTTTAACAAAGGTTTCAATTTATTCATAATGCTAAGAATATTTGTTTCAAAGTATGAGAGCACCGGCTTTCTTTAAAGTTACAAGTAATGCATTTAATGAAGACGATTTTAATCTTTGGGGGATTATTCTCCAGGGATCTATTGTACGGAATCTATCCCGCATGCAAGAACTCCGCAGGAGTTGAATTTGAATAACACCGGGTATAACCCGGAAGATAAATTCAACCACTTCGTGGTTGGTGTTGTTGTGTCGTTCATTCTTATCCATGAATTTCATTCATGGCTATTCGGGTTGAATCCCTATCGGGATTCATTGTAATAGTCGATTTAACCCCAAAGGGGTTCAACTTGAATAACTCCGGGTGCAACCCGGAGAAAGACACTATCTCCCAGTGACCAACTCCGGAGGAGTTGACCTGTCGCCACTATCGTCGGTACACTGCCAGTATATCACGTGCGGATTAGGTTTGTTCAACCACTCCGTGGTTGGTCGCGTTGGGTTGTTCATTCTTGTCCATGAATTCCATTCATGGCTATTCGGGTTGAATCCCTATCGGGATTCTATTCAGAGAACCCGCATTACTTTTTTCCCCTTTTCAGCAATATTTGAAAGAGAACCAATAAAAATTTATTGGTTTCAATGTTGTTGTGGATTATTTTTTACATTAAGCGAAGATGCTATTTTTTAATTTGAATTTATCACCGGAATCAGGGGGTTATTCTGAATGCGCCGGTAGAAGCGGAGTTCGGTTGCACAGATGAAAGTCATTAAATTCCGCAATAAATGTCCTTACTGCGGCAGCCTGACCCGCAAGCGTTTGCATGGTGAGGGTTTTTTCTTTGAGTGGGTCCCGCTTGCCAGACGCTACGCCTGTCGTTGGTGCTACGGCGCCTATACGGTAATCATTGGCTGGATTGCAGTCGGTGAAAAATAGACTGAAGCCTGATTTCTCAGTGACAAAATTCCGCGGTTATATTTTTAGCGGGACTAAAACCGTCGGTTCGCTGGTAATCGCCGGTGTGTGGATTAAAGCAGTAATCTTTTTGCCATTCCTTATAATTTTCGGTAATGGCGTTAATGGCGTCGGCGATCCGATCAATTTCGGTGTCCCGCATTGTGGGATGGAGTGAAATACGAACCCAGCCCGGTTTGCCGCTGAGGTCGCCCTGATTGATTTTATCGGCGATCTCCTTTGATTTTTGGGCGTCAATGTGCAATAAAACATGCCCGTAAGTGCCGGCACAGAGGCAGCCGCCCCGGGTCTGAATCCCGTAGCGGTCGTTCAGGAGCCGGACGAAGAGGTTATGATGGATATCGTATGAATAGAAGGAGATAAAGGCGATCCGATGGCGATTCTGCGCTTCCAGCAGGATAATCCGGTCATTTTGCTCCAATTGATCCATCAGCCGGTTTACTAAATAATGTTCCCGCTCCATGATTCTGGCGACCCCCATTTTTTCTTTGAGTAAAATCGCCAGTGCAGCGCGGACTGCCTGCAGGAAGCCCGGTGTGCCACCATCTTCGCGGATTTCGATATCGTCGAAAAAGCGGTGGGCGTGCCAGGGATTGGTCCAGAGTACGGTACCGCCGCCGGGATGGTCGGGAATCCGGTTTTGATACAGTTTTTTATTGAAGATAATAACGCCGGAAGAACCGGGTCCGCCCAGGAATTTATGAGGTGAGAAAAAAATCGCATCCAGATGCTGCTCCGGATTTGGCGGGTACATGTCAATGTTTACATAGGGCGCTGAACCGGAAAAATCTATAAAACAGAGCCGCTTGTAGCGATGCATAATTTCCGCCATTTCATAATAAGGCGTGATAATTCCGGTGACGTTGGAGGCTGCTGTAAAGGAGCCGATGATCGTCTTGCGATGGCGGTTGGCATCGAGAATCGTCTGCAGGTGGTCAAGATTGGGAGTACCGTCATTTTTTTTGCATAAAATGGTGGTATCAACGCAGCACTCCTCCCAGGTGGTCTGATTGGAGTGATGCTCCATGTGGGTAATGATAACCAGCGCCCGATCCTCTTCACAAATCCTGATTTTGTCCTTGTATTTTTCCGGGATGCGAAGTCCCAGAATCCGCTGGAATTTGTTGATCACCGCGGTCATGCCGAATCCGGCGAAGAGCAATACATCATCGGCAGAGGCATTGCAATGACGCTTGATAATTTCATGCGCCTGATGATAAGCGGAGGTCATTATCGTACCGGTCAGGGTGCTTTCGGTGTGGGTATTGGCAACAAAGGGTCCCAGCTCGTTGATTATATACTCTTCAATCGGTTGGTAGAGGCGCCCGCTGGCAGCCCAATCGGCATAGATAACCGGCTTTTTCCCTGCTGGAAAGGGATAATCAAAATCATTACCGACGATATTTTTTCGAAATTGTAAAAAATAGGATTCGCTTGAATTCATCCGTCTATTTGTCTTGTAATTTTTACTGTTCACCTGATAAATATAAGCAATCCGGGAAAAGGGAGCACGTTGAATTTTTCAGGATGTTTTCAATAGTGCTATTTGATGATGGTAAATTTTCTGGAAGTGTGCCAATCGCCGACTTCCAGTGTATACAGATATTCGCCGCTGGTCAGTGATTCGGGTGTGAACGGAAACCGGTGGTAGCCCGATGAGAAGTGCCTGTCTGTCAGGGAAATCACTTCCCGCCCAAGTAGATCGTAAATTGTGATTTTGGCGATTCCTCCCGTGGGTAGCCAAAAGGGAATGATCGTCGTGTTATTGAAGGGATTCGGATAGTTTTGAAAGAGAGTAAACCGTTCGCTGAGAACCCGGTTTTGTTGCGATTCCCATCCGGACGGACCGATAAAATATCCGGTTTCGATTGCCCGAATATCAATGGTGTCGCGGGAACTGTCTCTCAGGACGATTATTAATTCTGTTGCCGTCAGACAGTGGATTGATAGTATTAGTAAAAAGCACCCTGTTTTGAAAATTTTCATAGAAACTCAATATCGGTAATAGGGTTGACTCATCGGCGCCGCTTCGTCGCTGAGCAGTTTATAGAGAAGCGGGTCGCGGAGAATATCCTGCGCCCGCTTGGCGACACCGTCTACCCTCATAATCGCATTGATCAGGCGGATGCCGTGGCTGTAATCCACATACTGATCGCTGTGTCCAATGTAGAGCGGCTGAATGGGGCTTCCCGACCGGTGATGCCAGCCGTAAATCGCCACCTTGCCGGGATTTGTCTTCAGGGCGTTGCAGATAACAACATCCTTTTTGATTCCGGCAATCAGTTCGCCCAGCTCGCCACCGGTGGCGATGCGGGCGGAGTCAATCACGTGACTGTGATCCCGGAAGCGGGAGACTTTGGTACTTTCGTTACTCCAGGGATAGGGGAACGGCTCAAGTTTGACTGTTGCATGTTTCCAGATATCATCCACCAGTTTGCGGGTCGGCAGAATACAGCCGAAGGAATCGGCGATTGCCTGGGCGGTTTGCGGTGTCATGGGCAGACGACAGAAATCCTGTCCTGAGCCCACCGCCAGATAGTCTGGCATGACATCGTATTCGACAGTATGGACGGTGCCGTTAAGGTCGCTGAACTCACTCTTGAGCGTGATCATGTCACGCAGGAAATCCGGCAGATTCCCCGCCAGGATTTGGTTTTTAATTTTTTGTTCCCGGGAATAGAGGGCGTCGTTTAGAATTTGTGTGACAAACTGCGCGCCCGATAATGCGTCAGTATGGCGGTCCGGAATGGTGATAGGACAGATGGTAAACGATTCAATCCCGGAAATCGGGAAAGAGTGGATATATGATAACTGGTAAATTCTCAAATCTGCCGATTCGGAAAACAGGATGCTGTCAATCGTTGCTATCCGGAATTGACGGATGCCCTGGGCGGTATGCAGGCTGAGGGAGGGGCGTGACAGCGAATCGTCATTACGAAAATGGATTTGTTCGATGTTGTTCAGGTCGTACTGTTTTTGACCGAAATTACCCTCGAAAACGAGACTCTGGGAGAGCAGGAGGTGGGGGATTAGAATGATAGTAAAGAGGATGCGGGTTGGTTTCATGTTGATAAATTTACTCTTTCGAAGGCGAATAATCAAAGAGTATGTATCAACCCTTCGGAAGGATCGGGTAGGTTTTTGAGACAGGTGTTTGGTCATTTGATGAGCCTTCCGAAGGTTTTTATAAAGTCAGTGAGAGGGTTTCAACCTTCGTAAGGCTCGGGTGGGTTTTGAGATAAGTGTCTGGTTTTTTGATGAGCCTTCCGAA
>OMKS01000922.1_pt1 | contig 27195 bp, 27 predicted proteins | sample 1674721 | NCBI WGS metagenome assembly OMKS01 (sample SAMN06264996, study PRJEB25208) | sediment metagenome | isolation source: hot spring sediment | place: USA: California | collected 2014-09-02 | reverse complement strand
GGGCCTGGTCGTAGCGGCCGAAGGGACCCTCGAACGAGAAGTCGTAATCGGTCACATGGGCCCCGCCGCCGGCGGCGAGGGCGCCGCCCGCCCCAAGCGTCAGGGCGGTCAGCGCGGTGATCGTGAGTTTCTTGAACATTCTTCCGATCCCTTCTCTCACTCGGCGGGGCTGGGGACGGCCTTGCCGCCAGCCGCGCCATCGCCGTAGTGGGCGTTGAAGTCTTCCTCGATGGTGTCGGGCTGGGGCAGCGGCTTCTCGATCACGCCCAGCACCGGCAGCACCACCAGGAAGAAGCCGAACCAGACAACCGTGCCGACCAGCGCGACGGTCGGGTAGATGCCCTCGGCCGGCATGGCGCCCGCCCACATCAGGACGAAGAAGTCGATGAAGAAGATCCAGAAGGCGACCTTGAACATCGGCCGGAACCGTCCCGAGCGCACGTTCGACGTGTCAAGCCAGGGCAGCAGTGCCATGATCAGGATCGACCCGAACATCGCCAGCACGCCGAAGAACTTGGCGTCGATCACGCCGAAGGACATCCAGTCGAGCAGCTGCACGGCCCAGACGTCGCCGTCGAAGGCCCGCAGGATCGCGTAGAACGGCAGGAAGTACCATTCGGGCACGATATGGGGCGGCGTCACCAGCGGGTCGGCGGGGATGTAGTTGTCGGGATGGCCCAGATAGTTCGGCATGAAGCCGACGATCGCAAAGAAGATCACCAGCACCACGCCCAGCGCGAACAGATCCTTGATCACGAAATAGGGCCAGAACGGCAAGGTGTCGGCATCGGCTTCCTCGCGCGAGGTGCGGCGCACCTCGACCCCGGTGGGGTTGTTGTTGCCGGTCGTATGAAAGGCCCAGACATGCACGATGGACAGACCCAGGATCACGAAGGGCAGCAGGTAGTGCAGCGAGAAGAAGCGCGTCAGCGTCGGGCTGTCCACCGCCGGGCCGCCCTGCAGCCAGGTCAGCAGCGGTTCGCCCACCCACGGGATCGCGCCGAACAGACCGGTGATCACCGTCGCGCCCCAGAACGACATCTGCCCCCAGGGCAGCACATAGCCCATGAACGCGGTCGCCATCATCGCCAGGTAAATCAGGATGCCGATGATCCAGGTCAGTTCGCGCGGGCTCTTGTACGAGCCGTAATAGATGCCGCGGAAGATGTGCAGATAGACCGCGATGAAGAACAGCGAGGCGCCGTTCATGTGCAGGTAGCGGATGAAATACCCGCCATTGACGTTGCGCATGATGTGCTCGATCGAGGCGAAGGCCATGTCGGCATGCGGCACGTAATGCATGGCCAGCACGATGCCGGTGACGATCTGCAACACCAGCGTGAAGAACAGCACGACGCCCCAGATCCACATCCAGTTCAGGTTCTTGGGGGTGGGGATCATCAGGGTATCGTAGAGAAGACCGACGATCGGCAGGCGCCGATGCAGCCACTTCTCGGAGCCCAATTTCGGCTCGTAGTGATCGTGAGGAATACCAGACATCGGGTGCTCCCTTAACCGAGTTGAATGGTCGTCTCGTCCACGAAGGACGCGACCGGGATGTACAGGTTCTCGGGCGCGGGCCCTTTGCGGATGCGCCCTGCGGAATCGTAGTGCGACCCGTGGCAGGGACAAAACCACCCGCCGTAATCACCCGACTGGTTGCCGATGGGCACACAGCCCAGATGGGTGCAGACGCCGATCATCACCAGCCAGCGCCCCTCGTCGTCCATGGCGCGGTTCTGGTCCGTGGCCTGGCCCGGCTTGTTCGGGTTGCGCGAGTCGGTATCGACCAGATCGCCAAGGGGGATCGAGCGGGCCAGTTCGATATCCTCCTGCGTGCGCAGGCGAATGAACACCGGCTTGCCAAGGAATTTCACCGTCAGCTGCTGGCCTTCGACGACCGAGGACACGTCGACCCGGATCGAGCTGAGCGCCTGGACGTCGGCAGAGGGGTTCATCTGGTTGATTAGCGGCCAAGCCGCCGCCCCGGCGGTCACGACACCCGCGCCCGCCGTCGCATAGTAAAGGAAATCGCGGCGGGCACCGTCGTGATCTTCTGCGTGCGACACGAGAAATTCTCCTTTCCATGACCGGAGGTCCGGTCGGTTCGCAAACGGGCCGCAGGAAACGCCCCGGCCTTTTTCCAAGTTTATCTAACCCCCATTAACACTTGCGTCCAGCGGACATAGTCGCGCAGCAAGGGGGGTGGGCCGGTCAAATCCCGGTCGACTGTCGTATACCCGACACATCTGGTCTCAGCCAGAAGAATCTGGGTGCTTAGAGCGATTCTGAGACGTTCCACCGCATCCGGAACGCCCCTGCGGACGTTCCGGGTGCCCGTCTCGGCTCACGACCTTTTTACGAGGCATCAGCCCCCCGGAGCGGTCTGTTCCATCGCCGGGCGCCGGGCGAATCCCGCCTCTCAGGCGGCCAGCGACTCGCCGCCCTGCCGCCAGTCGCGCGCGCCGTGACGGAAATCGAGATAGCCCGGCGCCATCCGCCCCATCGTCAGCGGCCCGGCAAGCTGGCTGATCCAGCGCGCCTCGATCGCATCCAGATAGCGGCAGATCGCCCGGCTGTCTTATAGCGCCGGTCCCTCGGGGCGGGTCAGGACGAGGTCTTGCCCAGCGGGTTCTCGGCCAGCGGCATCTGTCCGCGGTCCAGCGCGGTGCCCGCCGCAGGCAGGACCTCGACCGCGTCGATCTGGCCGGTCTCGATCAGCACCACCCGCACCTTGCGGCAGGAGGGCGAGGCCGGATTGTCGTAAAGCTGCATCATACCCGGCGGAAACGGATGCGGCCTAGCGCGCTCGCATCGATCTCGATGCCGGGGCCCGCCGGGCCCACGCGGATCGTGCGTTTCATCCGCGCGCCGCCATTGACCTGTTCGCTGTCGCGGCGGAAATGCACGCCCTCGTGCAGCTCGTCCATCGCATCCTCGCTGCGCTGGTCGCGGCGCAGCGGCGTGCTGTAGCGGGTGATGGCATAGGCCGCCAGCGCCAGCGCACCATAGCGCAGCGCCACACCGGCAATCGGGGCAATCGGCAGAGGCATCGCGGTCCCTCCCTCGGTCGGCGAAAGGATAGGCGAAGGTGGGGCGGCTGTCCATTCACGCATGTCTGCGGTCAGGATCAGACCCTATTCCGCCTGAAGTCGCCCGTCTGCCTGCCCGGTGACGGACACGGTCACGATCTGCCCCTCGGGCCGGTCGCTGGCCAGATCGACCTCGGCGAACTGCTCGGTCCGGCCCATCCGCGGGCTTTCCATCAGGACGCGATGGCTGCGGCCCACCTGCGCGGCCAGATGCCGGGCCACCGCCGCATCGCCCGCAGCACGCAGCCGCGCCGCCCGGTCGCGGATCGCAGCGCCGTCGACCTGGGGCATCCGGGCCGCGGGCGTGCCGGGCCGCGGCGAATAGGGGAAGACATGCAGCCAGGTCAGGCCGCATTCCTCGACCAGCGCCAGCGAGTTCGCGAACATCGCCTCGGTCTCGGTCGGGAAACCGGCGATGATGTCGGCACCAAAGGTCATGTCCGGGCGCAGCGCGCGCGCCTCACGGCAGAAGCGGATGGCGTCGACGCGGGAATGCCGCCGCTTCATCCGCTTCAGGATCAGGTCATCCCCCGCCTGCAGGGACAGGTGCAGATGCGGCATCAGGCGGGGTTCCCCGGCGATCGCCCGCATCAGTGCCGGATCCGCCTCGATGGAATCGATGGACGAAATCCGCAGCCGCGCCAGCCCCGGCACCAGCCGCAGGATGCGCACCACCAGATCGCCCAGCCGCGGCGCCCCGGGCAGATCCGCGCCCCAGCTTGTCAGGTCGACCCCGGTCAGCACCACCTCGTTATAGCCGCGCTCCACCAGCCGGGCGATCTGGTCCACCACGACGCCCGCGGGCACCGACCGCGAATTGCCCCGGCCAAAGGGGATGATGCAGAAGGTGCAGCGATGGTCACAGCCGTTCTGCACCTGCACATAGGCACGGGATCGCGTGCCGAAGCCGTCGATCAGGTGGCCCGCCGTCTCGCGCACCGACATGATGTCGTCGACCATGACCCGCTCGGTCTCGCCGATGAAATCGGGGGCTGCGAGTCGCGCCCAGGTCTCGGGGCGCATCTTCTCGGCATTGCCGAGCACCAGGTCCACCTCGTCCATCGCGGCAAAGGTCTCGGGCTCGGTCTGGGCGGCGCAGCCCGTCACCACGATCCTTGCCCGCGGATTGTCGCGGCGCAGGCGGCGGATTTCCTGCCGCGCCTTGCGCACGGCCTCCGAAGTGACGGCGCAGGTGTTCACGATCACCGCGTCGTCCAGCCCCGCGCGGGCGGCCAGTTCCTTCATCGCCTCGGTCTCGTAGGCGTTCAGCCGACAGCCAAGCGTGGTGAACCGGGGGGCGGCGCGATCCATCTAGAGCGCCCCCAGAAAGGCCGGGGTCAGCACCCCGTCAAAGACATGCGCCGTCGGCCCGGTCATCCAGACGCCATCCGCGCGCCAGTCGACCTGCAATTCACCGCCATCCAGATCGACCGTGACGCGGCGCCCGGTCAGCCCCCGCCGGGCCGCCGCAACCGCAACCGCGCAAGAGGACGACCCCGAGGCCAGCGTGATCCCCGCGCCCCGCTCCCACACCCGCATCCGCAGCCGGTCGGGCCCGGTGACCTGCACCACCTGCACGTTGGTGCGGGCCGGGAACAGCGGGTGGTGTTCATGCGCGGCGCCAAAACCCGCCAAATCCACCGCCGCCACATCCGGCACGAAAAAGGTGCAATGCGGGTTGCCCATCCCCGTCGCCACCGGATCGCCCGGGATCGGCAGATGCAGGCTGTCCATCGGCTCGGCCAGCGGGATATCGGTCCAGTCCAGCAGCGGCGCCCCCATATTGACCGAGGTCAGCCCGCCCCCGGCATCGCAGGCCGCCAGCATCCCGCGTTCGGTGATCAGCCGCAGCGCCGCCTTGCCGGTTTCGTCCATCAACCGTCGCGCGATGCAGCGGGTCGCGTTGCCGCAGGTGGCCGAGGCCGACCCATCGGCATTGAAGAACACCAGCCGCGCATCGGCCCCCTCGGCAGGCTCGATCACCGCCAACTGGTCGAAGCCCACGCCCCGGTGCCGATCGGCAATGGCCGCGACCAGGCCGGGCGTCAGCGGCACCCCGCCCCCCCGCGCGTCGATCACGACGAAATCATTGCCCAGCCCGTGCATCTTGGCGAAGGGCAGACCGTTGCCATGAAGCGTTTCGACCATGGGGCCGCCCTATACTCCCCCCGCCGCGCCGAATCCAGCGGCACCGTGCAAGGCGGCCGTTTTTGCCCTTGACCGCCTGCCGCGCATTTCCTAGAGAGCGGGCCTCAAGTGGGCCGTTAGCTCAGTTGGTAGAGCAACTGACTTTTAATCAGTGGGTCGCAGGTTCGAATCCTGCACGGCTCACCACTTGTCACGATCACCCTTGGTGTCCGGTACTATCGGCGGATCCTGCGACCCCGTCCGGCGGGTTCGACACCTCGCGTTCGCCGTCTGGCCGGGCGATCAGCGTCTCGAAGGCTGAACAGACCAGCCCCTCGCGGCCCGCCGCTTCGGTGGTCAGCCGCACCGGGGCGCGGGTCTTGTGTCCGGCGCGACGTTGCGCGGCCGGTTCAGGAACTCCCCCCGAAGAACACAGCGTTGCCCGACCGGCGCTGGTATTGCGGCCCCTGCGGCGGTGCAAGGACGGTTCTTCCGCAGTGAGAAACGCCCGCAAGGCAAGCCCGGGATCACCCCGATCCGCGCAATGCAGAACCGGGCCACGGGGATCGACCGGCGACCCCGTCCGAACCCGGCCCGAAAGACCCGCCAAACACCCCGTTGCGCGTCGGGCGGGGCCTGACTCAGAGCGCCTCGAGCAGGGCCTCCCCGGCAGAGATGCCGCATTCGCCGGGGCTTTCCTCCAGATTGAGGACGCTCACCACCCCGTCATCGGCGATCAGGGCATAGCGGCGCGAGCGCGACACCAGACCCACGGGCAGCGCGGTGAAATCCAGACCGATGGCCTTGGTGAAGTCGCCTTGCGGATCCGACAGCATGGTGATGCCTGCAGCGGTGGCGCCGGTGGCCTCGCCCCAGGCCTTCATCACGAAGGGGTCGTTGACGGCAAGGCAGATCACCTCGTCCACGCCCTTGGCCGTGAGCTGGTCCATCACCCGCACGAAGCTTGGCACATGGGCCGAGTGGCAGGTGGGGGTAAAGGCGCCGGGGACGGCGAAGATCACCACCTTGCGGCCCGCAAGCGTCTCGGAGAGTTTCACCTCCTCGGGGCCGGCCTCGCCCAGTCGGACAAAGGTGGCCTCGGGCAGGCGGTCGCCGGTGGAAATCGTCATTTCTGTCCCTCCTGATGGATTGCAAACGGTTTCGGCCGTCAGATAGTGTCTGCCCCGGATCGTGCCGGAGCGGAAGTGCAATGTCCCGTATCGTCATCATCGGCGCCGGTCAGGCGGGGGCGGCGCTGGCCGCGAAACTGCGCGTGCTGGGCCATGAGGGGCCGATCACCATGATCGGCGAGGAACCCGCCCCCCCCTATCAGCGCCCGCCGCTGTCCAAGAAATACCTGCTGGGCGAGATCGGCGTCGAGCGGCTCTATCTGCGTCCGGCAGAGTTCTATGCCGAGCACGGGATCGAGCTGCGGCTTGGCCTGCAGGCGGCGCGGATCGACCGGGCGGCGCGCGAGGTGCATGCGGGCGGCGCGGCCATCGGCTATGACATGCTGGCGCTGACCACGGGCGCGGTGCCTCGGCGTCTGCCCGCGGCGATGGGGGGCGATCTGGGCGGGGTGCATCTGGTGCGCACGCTGGCCGATGTGGACGGCATGGCGCCCGCCTTCCGCGAGGGCGCCCGGGTGCTGATCGTGGGCGGCGGCTATATCGGGCTCGAGGCGGCGGCGGTCGCCGCGGCGCGGGGCCTGAAGGTGACGCTGGTCGAGACGGCAGCGCGGATATTGCAGCGCGTGGCCTGTGCCGAGACCTCTGACTTTTTCCGCGCGCTGCATCGCGCCCATGGCGTCGATCTGCGCGAGGGCACGGGGCTGGTGCGGCTGACCGGCGCCGGGCATGTCGACGGGGCGGACCTGACCGATGGCACGGCGCTGGCGGTGAATTTCGTGATCGCCGGCATCGGGGTCACACCCGCCACCGATCTGGCCGAGGCCGCAGGGCTGGCGATCGCGGACGGGATCGCGGTGGACGCGCTGGGGCGCACATCCGATCCGGCGATCTGGGCCGCGGGCGATTGCGCAAGCTTTCCCTGGCGCGGCGGGCGGCTGCGGCTGGAAAGCGTGCAGAACGCCATCGAGCAGGCCGAGGCGGTCGCCGCGAACATGCTGGGCGCCGGGGCCGCCTATGATCCGAAACCGTGGTTCTGGTCGGACCAGTATGACGTCAAGTTGCAGATCGCCGGGCTGAATGCCGGCCATGACCGGGTGGTGGTGCGGCCGGGCGAAAAGACCGGCGCCAGCCACTGGTATTACCGCGGCGCCGACTTGCTGGCGGTGGACGCGATGAACGAGCCGCGCGCCTACATGACGGCCAAGCGCCTGATCGAGGCCGGGCGCTCGCCCGACCCGGCGCTGGTGGCCGATCCGGCGGTCGATCTCAAGACCCTGATGGCGGCGTGAGGATCATCGCGGGGCGATACCGCGGGCTCAGGCTTGCCTCGGTCGGCAAGGGCGATCCGGCGACGCATCTGCGCCCCACCGCCGACCGGGTGCGCGAAAGCCTGTTCAACATCCTGACCCATGGCAGCCATGGCGACCCGGTGACGGGCGCGCGGGTGCTGGACCTGTTCGCGGGCACCGGCGCGCTGGGGCTGGAGGCGCTGTCGCGCGACGCGGCGCAGGTGAGCTTCGTCGAGAACGGAGCCAGGGCGGCCGCGCTGATCCGCGAGAACGTGGCGAAATGCCGGGCCGAGGCGGAAACCGTGCTGATCCGGCGCGATGCGACGCGGCTGGGGGCCTGCCCGGGGGCGCCCTTCGATCTGGTCTTTCTCGACCCGCCCTATGGCATGGGGCTGGGCGAACGCGCGCTCGCCTCGGCGCTGGCCGGCGGCTGGATCACGCCCGGCGCGCTGATCGTCTGGGAGGAGGGCGCGGAGATCACACCCCCCGAGGGCATCGACCTGCTGGACAGTCGCCGCCATGGCGAGACATCGGTCACGATCCTGCGCCGGACCGCGCCGAGGGACGGACAGCAACCCTTTGGAAAGATATGACCCCATAAACTTGGCAGGATTTTCAATGGGCTGCGAGTCGCGGCCCGTCATACGGGGATTGTCCATGCGTCAGACCGGCAGCCGCGAACCGATTCCCGACCGGGGCGAGGTCGCATTCGGGCTCGACGAGATCTTCTATTCCCGCACCGATCAGCGCGGCGTGATCCGGGCCGGGAATTCCGTGTTCCGGCGCGTCTCGGGCCATGACTGGAAGGACCTGATCGGCGCTCCGCACAAGATCATCCGCCACCCCGACATGCCGCGCGCGGTGTTCTGGCTCTTGTGGCAGACGATCCAGGGCGGCCAGCCGATCGCGGCTTATGTCAAGAACAGGGCGCGCGACGGGCGGCATTACTGGGTCTTCGCCGTGGTCCTGCCGATCGAGGGCGGCTTCCTGTCGGTGCGGATCAAGCCCTCGACCCCGCTTTTCGCGACCATGCGCGCGGAATACAAAACCCTTCGCGCCCGCGAACACGACGAAAACCTGAGCCCCGAGGCCAGCGCCGCGCTTCTGCTCGCACGGCTGGGCGAGTTGGGCTTCTCAGGCTATGCCGACTTCATGTCCCGCGCGCTCAGCCAGGAACTGGCCGCGCGCGACGCCGCCTCGGGCCGGGCACGCTGCGAAAGGCTGGCCGAGATCGAAGCGGTCAGCGACAGCCTCGGCGCAGCCGCGCGCGAACAGCGCGACCTGATCCGGACCTTCGGCGCGCTGAAATCGGTGCCGACCAATATCCGCATCCTCGCCAACCGGCTGGAACCCGCAGGCGGGCCGATCACCGCGATTTCCGAGAACTACAAGACCGCCTCGGGCGAGATCGTCACCCGGCTGAACAGCTTTGCCGGGCAACAGGACAACCTTTGCGACCGCATGGGCCGCGTGGTCGGCGACGCGGTCTTCCTGATGGGCTGCGCCGAGGTGCAGTCGGAACTGGTCCGCCAGTTCCGCGCCGAGGCCGGAACGCCCGGCCCCGGCGACAGCGCGGCCGAGATGGCCACCCTGACCGCGCTGGAGGCCGCGTGCAACACGCGCGCCCGCACCGGCCTGGCCGAGGCGATGCGCGTGGCGCGCACGCTCTCTCAGGCCAGCAACGATCTGCGCCGGATGGTCGCGGGGCTCGATTCGATCCGCGTGATGGGCCGGGTCGAATGCGGCCGCCTGACGACCGGCGGCGAAAGCCTGTCCAGCATGATCGAGGATCTCGCCATCTATCACGGCACGATCAAGGACCGGCTGGAGGCGATCATCCGGCTGTCGGAACGCATCCATTTCGGCGCGGAACGCTACGCCAGCCGGGCCGCCTGAACCCGCCGCGCCCGGCCCTGCCGAAATCCGCCGCCGCCCACTGGCGGGGCGGCAGGCGCCCCCCTATCTGACGGCGATGCGCCGCGATCCCCTTCCCGCCCCTGCCCCCGCGACCGGCCGGAACCCCGGCCCGGACCAGGGCATGGCGGGGCCGACGGGGGAAACGGATGCCGCGCTGATCGCCGCCGCCCGCGCCTATTTCGTCCAGCGCCGCGCGCGGGTGCCGGGTTTCGTGCGGGAACGATTCAGCCTGCGCGGCACGGTGGCGCTGCACCGCCACGCGCTGGGCTGGGGCATCCTCAGGGCCCCGGCCAACATGCTGCTCTTGCCGGTGCTGGTGCTGGCGCGGCTGGGCGCCGGGGCGCTGTCGGAATATGGCGGCACGCGGAGCGCGATGGCCGAGGTGACGACCGCGCTGGGCGCGCTCGGGGCGGGGGCTTTCGCGTTCCACGCGCTGACGCCGGGCATGCTGTCGTTGGCGCCGGGGCTGGCCGCGGTGCTCGCGCAGCAGGCCGCGATTGCCGCCTTTCCGCTGGGCGGGCTGATGGGGTCGGCCTGGTACGGCCTGGTCCCGGCCGCCGCCTCGCCCCTGCTGATGGCGGGCGTGGCGCTCGGGCTGTTCGCCTCGGGCGCACTGGCCGCGGCCTTTGCTGGCGTTATCGCCGACCCGGTCCAGGCGGCGCCGGGGCTGCATGAGCGCCGCCTGAACCGGCTGATCGACGCGATGGAGGATGCCTTTGCGGGCACCGGCGAGCGTGGCTTCGCCGCACGCGAACATTACCTCGCCCGGCTGCTTGACCTCTCCGATTCGGGACTGGCCGCGCTGCGGGCCATGTCGGGCTGAGGCCCCGCGCCCTGTCTTCTTCTTGGCGAAAATACCCAAACCGCAACGGCGGATGCGGGCGCGTGCTCAGACCGCCTGGAACATCGGGAAGGTCACGCCCAGCGCCCAGGCCAGGAACACGCCCAGCCCGATGCCCGCCCCCGCAGGCCGCGCCGTGGCCCGGCCGATCCAGCCGCCCATCATCCCGAACAGCAGGAAGAACAGCAGCACCACCGGCAGGATCACCAGCAGGAAGAACAGCCGCTCGAAATCCAGCGCGGTGGCAATCCCCAGCGAGATCAGGAAGGCCCCGCGCGCGGTCAGGCTGCGCCAGAGCGGCGCGCGCCCGCCCTCGACCATCAGCGCATCCGACAGCATGTAGGGCACGGTGCCCAGCGCCATCGCCGCGATGATCGCAAGCCGGATCGAGATCGGATAGAAACTGGTGACATAGCGATCCATCGCCAGCCCGAAGACGCAGATGCCGTAAAAGGCCACCAGCCCGGCCAGCATCAGGATACGCCCCGCCTCGGCCCGGCCGGGCCAGCGCAACTCGCCCCACCACCACAAAAGCGCCAGCGCCAGCGCGCCATAGGCGGCGAAATGCAGCGCAAGATATTCGGCCACCAGCACCGGGAAAAGTTGCGTCTCGACCGGCGAAAGCGCAAGCGGCACGACAAGCGCGGGCAACAGCGCCACCACCAGGAAGCGGTTGCGCGACAGCGGTTCGGGGCGCGGCTCATGGGTCTTTTCGCGCAACCGCGCCAGCGGCCAGGCCAGCGCGACGATGCCGCTCAGCAGCAGCGCGATCCAGCCGCCCATCCGCGCCGCCGGCCCGTCGCTCTGCCGCCCGAAGGTGGCATCCAGCCAGGCGCGGGTCTCCTCGATCATCGCGGGCGACCAGATCACGCCGACATGCTCGACATTGGGCGCCAGCACCGCGCGGCGGGCCGTGCCAAGCGCCGGATCGCCCACGGTGTCACCGAATTCGGCGTCGGGATCGGCCAGCGCCAGCGCCGCGCGCGCATCGGGGATCAGCCGCCCCTCCCACGCGCCCTGGATCATCAGCAGGTTGCGCGGTTCGCTCGGCGTAATCGAATCGTTGGACATCGACACCCCGACCGTGGCGGCCAGCCGGTCATCGACCACCGCCTGCCGGATCGCGATATAGCTGCCCATGGAATGACCCATGATCGCTACCCGCCCGTCGGCCCAGGGCTGGGCAAGGGCGGCGTCGATCACCCGCCCGGTCTCGGCCATCAGCAGCAGCGCGGTGCCCTCGGGGCTGTCCAGATCGCCCGACATCGGCACCGGGTTGCGGCCATGCCCTTCATAGTCGAAGGCGACCACGGCATAGCCCGCGCGGGCCAGCGTCAACGAACTTGCCTGCATCAGCTGCCGGGATCCGGCAAACCCGTGCGAGACGATGACCACCGGCGCCGGGCCGCTGTCGGGCAGCCGGTAGACCGTGGCGGGCGTGCTGCCGGTGCCGGGCACGGGCTCGATCAGGATGCCCGCGCGTTCGGATTCCAGGTGCCAGACCGAAAGGACGATGGCCAGGACGGACAGGATCGCCACGGCCCAGCGGGCGGGCGTCAGCCGCCAGGCAAGACGGTGATGCGGCGCGTCGGCATGGATCATGGCGGGCTGTCTCCTGCGGCCGGTCCTGCGGGGCGAGGATCCAGGGCGGGATCGGCGCGGGACAGGGGGCGGCCTTCAGCGATAGGTGGGGTGAAAGAGACCGGCGGGCGAGAGGGTGAAGATCTCGACCCCCGTGGCGGTGACCCCCACGGAATGCTCGAACTGCGCCGACAGCATCCTGTCGCGGGTGACCGCGGTCCAGTCATCGGCCAGAACGGCGGTTTCCGGGCGGCCCAGATTGACCATCGGCTCGATGGTAAAGAACATCCCCTCTTCCAGCCTCGGGCCCGTGCCGGGCTGGCCGTAATGCAGCACATTGGGCGGCGCATGGAACACCCGGCCCAGCCCATGGCCGCAGAAATCGCGCACCACGCTCATCCGGTGCCCCTCGACAAAGGTCTGGATGGCGTGGCCGATATCGCCGAAGGTCGCGCCGGGGCGGACAGCCTCGATCCCCTTCATCAGCGCGTCATGGGTGACCTCGATCAGCCGCTCGGCCTTGCGGCCCAGCCTGCCTGCGACATACATCCGCGAGGAGTCGCCATACCAGCCATCCACGATCACGGTCACATCGACATTCAGGATGTCGCCATCCATCAGCACATCGTCGGCGCGGCGCTTTTCCAGGTCCTTCGAGATCGTCTCGGTGCCGCTTTTCGGGATCGGGGCGCCGGGGATGCCATGGCAGACGACATGATTGACCGAAATGCAGCTTGCGTGCCGATACCCCTTGTAGCCGATCGTGGCCGAGGTCGCGCCCTTCTTCCCGACCAGTTCGGTAATCACGCGGTCGATCTCGCCCGTGCGCTGACCGGGCTGGATCAGCGGCACGATCTCGTCCAGAATCTCCGCCGCCACCCGACCAGCCGCGCGCATCCCGGCGAAATCCTCGGGGTGGTACAGGCGGATATTGTCCCGGGTGCGGCGGTCGCGCGATCTGTCGTCCAATGGCTTCTCCTCGGCTTCTCGCGCGGCAAGATAAGCCGCAGCGACGCCAAAGGCCAGAGCGTGCAATCGCGGCGGACCGGCGCGCCGGGCGCGAGGGGGCTTTGAAACCGCAAGGCAGGCTCCTATACCGATGTCGAAGGCCGGAAAAGGAGGGCAGGCATGGGCAATCCCACGGCAGCGATGCTGGTGATCGGCGACGAGATCCTCTCGGGGCGGACCCGCGATGCCAACATGCATTTCCTGGCGGGCGAACTGGTCAAGCACGGCATCAGGCTGGCCGAGGTGCGGATCGTGCCCGATATCGAACCCCGCATCGTCGAGGCGCTGAACGCGCTGCGGGCGGGCCATGACACGGTCTTCACCTCGGGCGGCATCGGGCCGACGCATGACGACATCACCGCGGATGCAGTGGCCAAGGCGTTCGGCGTCGGCATCGACGTGCGCGAGGATGCCCGCGCCCTGATGCAGGACTATTGCGACCGGATGGGGCGCGATCTGAACGAGGCGCGGCTCAGGATGGCGCGGATCCCCGATGGCGCCAGCCTGATCGAGAACCCGATTTCCGCAGCACCCGGCTTTCGCATCGGCAATGTCTGCGTGATGGCGGGCGTGCCCTCGATCTTTCAGGCGATGGTGGCAGGCGTGCTGCCGACGCTGACCGGGGGCGATGCGCTGCTGTCGCAAAGCCTGACGCTGCAACGCGCCGAGGGCGACATCGCGGGCGCGCTGTGCGGACTGGCCGAGGAATTCGCGGATCTCTCGATCGGATCCTACCCCTTCGTGCGGGACGGGGTCTATGGCACGAATGTGGTGATCCGGGGCACCGACGGGGCCCGGATCGACGCCGCCATGGGGCAGTTGTCGGCGCTCTTCCCCGAGGCGGTCGCGTGACGCCCGCCCGGCTGTTCGCGGCACAGGAGGCCACCTGGCCACCCGCCTCCGTGACCCAGGTCGGCCCCTTCCGCATCCGCGAGGGACAAGGCGGCGGCAACCGGGTCTCGGCGGCCAGCGCCAAAGGGCCGGTCAACGGGGCCGATCTGGCCAGGGCCGAGGCCGCGATGGCGGCGCTGGACCAGGTGCCGCTGGTCATGGTGCGGCCGGGCGAGGACGTGCTGGACGCGCTGCTGGCGGCGCATGGCTACACGGTGGTCGATCCGGTGGTGATGCTCGCCGCGCCGGTGGCCACGCTTGCCGCCGAACCGCCCGCGCCGGTGACCGCCTTCACCGTCTGGGAACCGCTGGCGATCATGGACGAGCTGTGGGCAGAGCTGGGCATCGGCGCCGCGCGGCGCGCGGTCATGGCGCGGGTCACGGGGCCGAAAACCGCCCTGCTGGGCCGCCAGAACGACCGCGCCGCCGGGGCGGGCTTTGCCGCGATCCATGACGGGCTGTGCTTCGTGCATGCCATGGCCGTGGCGCCGGGGCATCGGCGGCAGGGCACGGCCCGCAACATGATGCGGGCAGCAGCACTTTGGGCACAGGATCAGGGGGCGGACCAGATCGTCGTGCTGGTGACCCAGGCGAATGCGGCGGCACGCGCGCTCTATGCTTCCTTGGGGATGCGGGATGTAGGACAGTATCACTACCGAATGAAACCGACGCCAATGCCCCAGCCGTGACCCAGGACCGCGACCTTTCCACCGCCCTCGACCTGCCGCCGGTCGATCCGCTGCCGCCCGAGACGCGGAAATATTTCGCCATCTGCGCCGAAAGGCTGGGCCTCGTGCCCAATGTGCTGCGCGCCTATGCCTTCGACATCGCCAAGCTGAACGCCTTCACCGCGATGTATAACGACCTGATGCTGGGACCCAGCGGGCTGAGCAAGCTGGGACGCGAGATGATCGCGGTGGTAGTCTCGTCGATCAACCGCTGCTGGCATTGCCAGGTCGCCCATGGCGCGGCGGTGCGCGAGCTGTCGGGCGATCCGGCGCTGGGCGAGGCGATGGTGATGAACTACCGCACCGCGAAGCTGGACGCCCGTCAACGCGCGATGCTGGATTTCGCCGCGAAACTGACCGAGGACAGCCACAGGATCGAGGACTCCGACCGCCAGGCCCTGCGCGATCAGGGCTTCAGTGACCGGGACATCTGGGACATCGCGGCGGTCGCGGGCCTCTTCAACATGTCGAACCGGATCGCCTCGGCCAGCGGGATGGAGCCGAACCCGGCCTATCACGGCGCCCATAGATGAGATTTCACGGTCTGGCAGTGGTTCTGGCGGCGCTGCTCGCCCCGGGCGCGGTTGCGGCGCTGGCCCCACCCGAGGGCGCGACCGCGACCGCGGAAGAGCAGGTGGCCCTCGGCACGGTCGCGGTCCCGGTGGGCGGATACGATGGCACCCATGTGCCCGTGATCGTGGCCGAGGGCGCGATCTCCCGTCGGGCCTGGCACGAATCGCTGGACGGCCGGACCACGATGCAGATCCTCGCGCCCCTGCGCGACCGTCTGCTGGCCGACGGGTTCCTGCCGATCCTCGACTGCGCGGCCGAGACCTGCGGCGGGTTCGATTTCCGCTTTGCCACCGACACGCTGCCGGCGCCCGCGATGCATGTGGACCTGGGCGATTTCCGCTTTCTCTCGGCCCGGCGGCTGACCCGGGCGGGGCCGGAATACGCGACGCTGATGGTCAGCCGGTCAAGCACGCGGGGCTTTGTGCAGGTGACGCGGATACGCCCGGCCGCCGCGCCCGAGACCGCCCCCCGGGCCGAGGCGCCGCAGGCCGGGGACGATCTGGCCGCGCGGCTGGATCGCGACGGCCGGGCGGTCCTGCCCGATCTGGATTTCGACACCGGCGCGGCAACGCTCAACGGGGGCGATATCGCCTCGCTTCAGGCGCTGGCGCAGTATCTGGCCGACAATCCGGGGCTGACGCTGATGCTGGTCGGCCATACCGACGCGGTGGGCGCGCTGGAGGGCAATATCGCGCTCTCGCGCCGCCGGGCCGAGGCGGTCCGCGCCCATCTGGTCGAGCGGCTGGGCGTGCCCGCCGCCCGCGTCACCGCGGCCGGGGCGGGCTTTCTGGCCCCCGTGGCCAGCAACCGCAGCGAAGAGGGCCGGATGCAGAACCGCCGGGTCGAGGCGATCGTCACCGCGCTGGAATAGCGCGGCGGCGCCCGGTCAGATGACCGCATCCTCGCCCGAAAAGCGTTCGACAAGGAAGTCGATGAAGGCGCGCACCTTGGGCTGGGTAAAGCGCCCCGGCGGATAGACCGCGTAAATCCCCAGCTTCTCGACCGGCAGGCCGGGGATCGCCTCTTCGACAAGACCCTTTTCCAGCGCGTCCCTGAACAGGAAGCTCGGCAGATAGGCGATGCCAAGCCCCGAGATCGCCGCGTTCAGCAGCGACTGCCCGTCATTCACCGTCAGCCAGCCCGCAGTGCGCACCTGCCGCTTTTCGCCCGAGGGCGCGGTGATCTTCCAGACATTGCCGCTGGCCTGGTTGGAATAGTGCAACAGCTTGTGCTCGTTCAGATCGTCGATCTTCTGCGGGCGCCCGAATTTCTGGAAATAGCCGGGCGACCCGATCATCCGCCTGGCGGTCTCGGCCAGCTTGCGGGCGCGCAAGGTGCTGTCTTCCAGTTCGCCCACCCGGATCGCCATGTCGAACCCTTCCGAGATCAGTTCGACATAGCGGTTGTTCAGCACCATGTTCACGGTGATGTCGGGATATTGCAGCAGGAAATCGCCCAGCAGCGGCGACAGGTGATTGACCCCGAAATCGGTCGCGACCGAAATCCGCAACAGCCCCGACGGCGCCGATTGCATCGAGGTCACCAGCGCATCGGCCTCGCCCGCATCGTTCAGCACCCGTCGCGCCCGGTCGTAATAGGCCAACCCGATCTCGGTCGGGCTGACGCGGCGGGTGGTGCGGTTCAGCAGACGCGCACCCAGCCGCGCCTCGAGCGAGGAGACATGCTTGGACACGGTGGATTTGGAGATCCCCATCTTCTTGGCGGCATCGGTGAAGCCGCCCTGATCCACCACCGTGGCAAAGGCCTCCATCTCGGTCAGTCGGTCCATCGGAACATCCTTGGTCACTCCCGCGCACTGACCGTTACAATCCAACGCAATTCGGGCAGGAATTGGGAAGCCGCTCGACAATACTGGGATGATGGGGCCATCGTCACGCCCCGGGAAACCCGGACGGGCGCGCAAGGCGTTGATCTCAAAGGCTGGCGGCAAGCCTTGCGCCCTGGTCGATGGCGCGCTTGGCATCCAGCTCGGCCGCGACATCCGCGCCGCCGATGACGTGATGGGCCAGGCCCGCGGCGCTCAGCGCGGCCGACAGCCGGCGCTCGGGCTCCTGCCCGGCGCACAGCACGACGGTATCCGCAGCGATCAGGCGGGGGCTGTCTTCCTCGACGATCTCGATCCCCTCCCGGGTGATCCGGCGATAGGCGACGCCGCCCAGCATGCGCACCCCCTTCATCCGCAGCGCGGCGCGGTGGATCCAGCCCGTGGTCTTGCCCAGCCCCTTGCCGGGCGCACCGGGCTTGCGCTGCATCAGCGTCACCTGACGCAGCGGCGGTGCGGGGCGCGGTCCATCGGGGGCCAGCCCGCCGCGATGCTCCGCCGGGTCGGCCACGCCCCATTCGGCACGCCATTCCTCGGGATGCAGGGTGGGGCTGTCGCCCGTCACAAGGAACTCGGCCACATCGAACCCGATGCCGCCCGCCCCCACGATGGCGACACGCGGACCGACCGGGGCGGCCCCGGCCAGCACATCCGCATAGCCCAGCACATGGGGCAGATCCTGACCGGGAAGCCCCGGATCGCGCGGCAGGACGCCGGTGGCAAGGATGGTCTCGTCGAACCCGGACAGCGCGGCGGCGTCGGGCGCGGTCGACAGGCGCAGATCGACGCGGTGCAGCTCCAGCATCCGGCGATACCAGGCCAGTAGCCCCCGGAATTCCTCCTTGCCGGGGATGCGGGCGGCAAGGGTCAACTGCCCGCCGATCCGGTCCGATTGCTCGTAAAGCGTGACATGATGCCCCCGCTCGGCCGCCACCAGCGCCGCCGACAGCCCGGCAGGTCCGGCCCCCACCACGGCAATGCGCTTCGGACGGTCGGTCGGCGCATAGCGCAGTTCTGTCTCGAAACAGGCGCGCGGATTGACAAGGCAGCTTGCGACCTTGCCCGAAAAGGTGTGATCGAGACAAGCCTGGTTGCAGGCGATGCAGGGCGCGATCTGGTCGGCGCGGCCCGTCGCGGCCTTGGCGACGAACTCGGCATCCGCCAGCCAGGGCCGCGCCATCGAGACCATGTCAGCCACGCCCTCGGCAAGCAGCGCCTCGGCGGTTTCGGGCGTGTTGATCCGGTTCGAGGTGATCACCGGGATCCCCACCCTTCCCATCAGCTTCCGCGTGACCCAGGCGAATCCCGCGCGCGGCACCGAGGTCGCGACGGTCGGCACGCGCGCCTCGTGCCAGCCGATGCCGGTGTTCAGGATCGTGGCGCCCGCCTGTTCGATGCGCTGCGCCAGGTCCACCACCTCGTCGAAACTGGACCCATCGGGGACAAGGTCGATCATCGACAGCCGGTAGATCAGGATGAAATCGGCGCCGACCGCCGCGCGCACCCGGGCCACCACCTCCAGCGGCAGGCGCATCCGGTTCTCGTAGGACCCGCCCCAGCGGTCGCTGCGCCGGTTGGTGTGGGTGACAAGGAACTGGTTCAGGAAATACCCCTCCGACCCCATCACCTCGACCCCGTCATAGCCCGCTTCGCGCGCGCGGGCCGCCGCGGTGGCGATGTCGGCGATCTGTTTCTCGATCCCCGCCTCGTCCAGTTCGCGGGGCGCAAAGGGTGAGATCGGCCACTTGATCGGGCTGGGGGCGACGCAATCGGGACCATAGGCATAGCGGCCCGCATGCAGGATCTGCATCGCGATCCGCCCGCCCGCGTCATGCACCCTGTCCGTCACCCGGCGGTGGTTGGCGATAGCCTCGGGCGTATAAAGCCCCGCCGCGCCGGGAAAGACGCCGCCCTCGGGATTGGGGGCCATGCCGCCGGTCACGATCAGCCCGGCCCCGCCCCGGGCGCGCAAGGCGTAGAACTCGGCCACCCTGTCCCAGTCGCCGCGTTCCTCCAGCCCGGTATGCATCGAGCCCATCAGCACGCGGTTTCCCAGCGTCACGAAACCCAGATCGAGCGGGGCCAGAAGATGCGGAAAATCGGTCATGCGGTCCTCCCCGTGCGAGAGTGGCGCGGCGGCGGCGCGCTGTCACGTGGGACCCTGCGTCAGCCGGGCGGCGATGTGGCCTCGACGCAATGTGCGCGGAAGGCGCGTTTGAGCAGGTCAAGCTCGGCGCGCAACAGCTCGATCTCGGCGCGCAGGTCGTGATCCAGCGGCTGGCCCGCGAGGATCGCGAAACTGGCCAGTATGGCGCCGGTCGCCCGGTCGCGAATCATGCAGGTCTGGACGCCATCGGACAGGATCTCCGCCGGGATCGGCAGGGCCAGCCCATAGCGGCCGGGGCGGCCGGGATCGGGGGTCAGGCGCAGGCCGGGCAGCGGACGGCCCTGATGCAGCGCCTCGATATCGGGCGGGACAGCGGCAGGGCCAGCCTCAAGCACCCCCTCCCATATCCCCGCCTGCAGCCGGGTGGGGGTCAGCCGCATCGGGGCCGGGGGGCGCAGATGCATCATGGCTCTGCCCTCGGGCGGCGGCTAAGCACCATGTCGCCCAGCGTGATGCGGTTCATCTGCGGCGCCTCGAAGATCAGGTCCAGCCACATCCGCCCCACCCCCCGCGCGTCGATCCCGGTCAGCGCAAGGTCGAACTCGACCACCGTCGCAGGGCCATCAGGGGGGATCGCGCGGACAAGCTGCGCAAAGTCCGGGCCGTGGCAGATATTGAGGCGGGCAAAGATCGGCAGCGGCCGCTCGGTCTCGATCACGCTGTCCAGCCGGATCAGGTGGCGGCGGCCCAGCCCATCCGCCGCCGCCTGCGGCAGGTCGATGGCCAGCGACAGGAAGCTGCCGGCAAAGCGGAACACCTCGATGCACAGCCCATGCGGCGCGGCAGGTCCGGTGATCCGGCGCAGGCCCAGCTCGGCATGGGGACAATCGTGGAACACCCGCGCCTCGGCCGTGAAGGCGGTGCCGCTGACAGGTGCCGCGACGCCCGGCGGATCCAGCGGGCCGCAGAACATCGCGGGCCGCCAGTCCCAGTCACAGCCCAGCGGACGGCGCGCGCCCCCTGTCCCGGCGGGGGGCCGGGCAAGCCGCCGATCCGCGGCATGGATCACCCGGTCCAGCCGGAGCCGCAGCGCGGCGGCGCGCGCCCGCAGCGGCCGCAATCCGGCAAGATCCAGATCCTCCGCGCGCTCGGCCGCCCGCCCCCATGCGGCCAGCGCATGGCGAAACAGCAAACTGTCGACCAGAGAGACGGAGGGACCAAACATCGTTGACCAAGGCTTTGCGGGTTACCGACCCGCCCACAGGAACCCTGCGGCGGTTTCCTTGCGGTAAACGCCGGGGCCGAAAAAGCCGAAAATCCGCCGCATTCGGGCGGGTCAGTCCTCGGGGCCCGGGCTGGCCGCGCGGATCCGGGCGGCAAACTCCAGCAGCAGCGCCAGCGCCGCCTCCTCGTCCAGGGGCGCGTCCGCAAAGCCGATGACCGAGGCGGTCACGATCCGCCCGTTCACCTCGAAGATCGCCCGCCAGTATTCGTCGCGCAGCCCCGGCGCCAGCCCCGCACTGCGGTCGCGGGCGCGCAGCACGAACACCCCGTCACGCTCGAATGTCTGCATCACCGTGACGCTGGCCGCATTCCCGTCACGGGCCAGCGCGGCGCGGCCCTCCTCGGCCTCGAAGAACCGCGACAGCATCACGGCGCGGTCGTCCGGGCGGCCGCCCGGGCCGGGATTTGCGGCGACCGAGGCGGTCAGCAGCGCGTTTCTCACGGGGGAGGGGGCGTCGGGTGCCCCGGACAGGGCCGCGCAACCGCCCAGCAGGACAAAGGCCCCCTGCTCGCCGTCGTGCGTGGCGGCGGTATCGACGCAATAACCGGACGGCCCGGCAATGGCCACGCTGCCGCCCGCCACGGCGACCGCCTGCGGCGCGGCACGCCCCGCCCCGTCCAGACATCCCGCCAGCGCAAGCGCCGCAAGGGCGGCCATCAGGAGTCGGCCGGAACGGGCGAAAACGCGGCGGGCCGGATCAGAGATCCATGTAGACATGCTTCTCGTCGGTGGCGCCGGGATGGGTGACCGCCCCCTTGCGGGTGTGACCCACGAGCCGGGCATATTTCCACAGCGCGCCCGAGGCATAGATCGTCTCGCGCGGCCCCGTCCACGCGGCCTTGCGCGCGGCCAGGTCCTCGTCCGACAGCGCGACCGACAACTCGCCCCTGATGGCGTCGATGGTGATCATGTCGCCATCCTTCAGCAACGCGATCGGCCCGCCATGCGCCGCCTCGGGGCCGACATGGCCGACGCAGAAACCCCGCGTCGCGCCCGAGAAACGCCCGTCGGTGATCAGCGCCACCTTCTTGCCCATGCCCTGTCCCGACAGCGCCGCGGTGGTCGCCAGCATCTCGCGCATGCCCGGGCCGCCTGCGGGGCCCTCGTTGCGGATGACCAGAACCTCGCCTTCCTTGTAACTGCGCGCCTTGACCGCCTCGAAGGCGTCCTCTTCGCATTCGAAGACGCGGGCCGGGCCGGTAAAGACCTGCTGATCGGCCTCCATCCCGGCGACCTTGACGATGGCCCCGTCGGGGGCAAGGTTGCCCTTCAGCCCGACAACCCCGCCCGTCGGCGTGATCGGGGCCGAGACGGGACAGATCACGCGGCCATCGGCCTCGCGCGTGACCATGTCGATTTCCTCGCCGATGGTGCGGCCGGTGACGGTCAGGCAGTCCTCGTGGATCAGGCCCGCCTTGCGCAGTTCCTTCATCACGACCGGCACGCCGCCCGCCTCGTAAAGGTCCTTGGCGACATATCGGCCGCCCGGTTTCAGATCGACGAAATAGGGCGTGTCGCGGAAGATGTCGCAGACGTCGAAGAGGTCGAAGTCGATCCCCGCCTCATGCGCGATGGCGGGCAGGTGCAGCCCGGCATTGGTCGAGCCCCCGGTGCAGGCCACCACCCGCGCGGCATTCTCCAGCGCCTTGCGGGTGACGATGTCACGGGCGCGGATATTCTTCTCGATCAGGTGCATCACCGCGCGGCCCGAGGCCTCGCAATACTGATCGCGGGATTCATAGGGCGCGGGCGCCCCCGAGGAGTTCGGCAGCGCAAGTCCGATGGCTTCGGAGACGCAGGCCATGGTGTTTGCCGTGAACTGGCCGCCGCAGGCCCCCGCGGACGGGCAGGCCACCTTTTCCAGCGCGATCAGCGCCTCTTCGGCCATGTTGCCGGCCTGGTTCTGGCCCACCGCCTCGAACACGTCCTGCACGGTGACGTCGCGCCCCTCGTGCCGACCGGGCAGGATCGAGCCGCCATAGATGAAGACCGACGGCACGTTCAGCCGCACCATCGCCATCATCATCCCCGGCAAGCTCTTGTCGCAGCCCGCCAGCCCCACCAGCGCGTCATAGCAATGCCCGCGCATCGTCAGTTCCACGGTGTCGGCGATCGCCTCGCGCGAGGCCAGCGACGAGCGCATCCCCTCATGGCCCATCGCGATGCCGTCGGTCACGGTGATCGTGGTGAACTCGCGCGGGGTGCCATGCGCCTCCTTGACGCCCATCTTGACCGCCTGGGCCTGCCGGTTCAGCGCGATATTGCAGGGCGCGGCCTCGTTCCAGCAGGTCGCGACGCCGACAAACGGCTGGTGGATCTCGGCCTCGGAGATGCCCATCGCGTAGTAATAGGACCGATGCGGCGCGCGCGACGGGCCTTCGGTGACGTGGCGGCTGGGCAGGCGGGACTTGTCGATGGGGGGCATGGGCATGGCTTCCTTCGGGTCGTGTCGCCCTTGGGAATAGACCCCGCGGAAGGGGGAGACAAGCGATTGATGGGCGGGCAGGGGCGGTCTAGTCTCGACCGGCAATGGACCGGGGCACCATGGATTACCGACCCCATCACGCTTTGACCCGCGCGGCCCGCGCCCGGCCCCAGCTCTGGCGCCTGGCCGTCGGCATGCTGACGGCCGTCGCGATCCATATCGGGATGATCTACGCGGCCTACGGGCTGGTCGCGGCGCTGCGCGGCACGGCCTTCGCGGATTCGGCCTTCGCGGGCGTGTTCGGCACCACGCTGACGGCGGCGAATGCGCTGTGGCTGCTGGCCTCCTTCGTCTTCCTCGGGATCGGCACGCTGGTTGCGGCCAGCACCTTCCACGGCCGCGGGCTGATATCGCTGACCGGCCCGCCGAGGCGCGCCGCCGCGGGTTTCCTCCGCGTGCTGGGCGCGCTGGCGCTGCTTTACGCGGTGTTGTGGGTGGCCTTGCCCATGGGCGACGACCTGCAACCGAACCTCGATCCGGGGCGCTGGCTGATCCTGCTGCCGCTGGCGGTGGGTCTGGTACTGGTGCAGGTGGGCGCCGAGGAATTGCTGTTCCGCGGCTATCTGCAACAACAGCTTGCCGCGCGTTTCCGCAGCCCGCTGATCTGGATCGGCCTGCCCGCGGCGCTCTTCGCGCTGGGTCATTACCAACCGGGGGTGGCGGGCGGCAATGCGCTGGCCCTGACGGCCTGGGCGGGGCTGTTCGCGGTGGCGGCCGCGGATCTGACCGCGCGCAGCGGCACGCTGGGCCCGGCCATCGCGCTGCATTTCGCCAACAACGCGGTCGCGATCCTGATCGTGGCGCGGCCCGGGCCGGTCTCGGGGCTGGCGCTCTATACTTTTCCCTTCGCCCCCGACGACCCGGCGCTCGGGCCGATGTTCCTGATCGAACTGGGGGTTCTGGGCCTGTCCTGGCTGGCCGCACGGGTGGCCCTGCGCGTCTGAGTTGAAGCCCCGGCGCCCGCGCGCTAGCTTGCCCGCAACATGCCGCCGCAACCCCGAGAGCCCATGCGATCCCCCCTTTTCGAGGCCTATGTCGAGCCCGCGCGGCTTTACCCCGAACTCTGGCGGGTCTTCGTCGCGCTCGGCGTGATCGCGCTGATCTATGCGGGCTGTTTCGCGCTGTTGCTGGTGGGCGCCTACCCGGTGCTGGGGCCACTGGCCTATTTCGGCTGGATGCAGGGGATCATGGCCCCCGCCACGCCCGGACAGACCCTGTTCGTGCTGGCCAGCTTCATCGGTATGGGGCTGGGCGTGCTGATCGCCACGCCCGCGCTGCATTACCGCGAACCGGGAACCCTGTTCGGCCCGATGCGCGACTGGATGCGCGGCTTCTTCCTGTCGCTGGCGGTGCTGGTGCCGGTCTATGCGGCGCTGTTCGCGATCGGGCGGCTGGTCGTGTCGCCCGACGCGGGCCTGCCGCCGGACCAGTGGCTGCGCCTGCTGCCCTTCGCGCTGGTGCTGGTGCTCATCCAGACCGGATCCGAGGAATTGCTGTTCCGCGGCTATCTGCAGCAGCAGCTTGCCGCGCGCTTTGCCGCCCGCGTGGTCTGGATGGGCCTGCCTGCGCTGATCTTCACCGCGCTGCATTTCAACACGATGGCGGGGTCCAATGCCTGGGTCATCATGGTCGCGATCCTCGCCTTCGCGCTGGCCGCCGCCGACCTGACCGAACGCTCGGGCAGCCTGGGCATCGCGATGGGCTGGCATTTCGTGAACAATTGCAGCGCGTTGCTGATCGTGTCGGTCAAGGGCACGATCACCGGGCTTGCGCTTTACGTCACCCCTTTCGAGATGTCGGACCGGGTGATGGTGCCGCTGGCGCTGGGGCTCGACATCCTGGTGATCTTCGCAATCTGGCGGTTGTTGCGCGCACTGATCTGACAGGTCGGGCCGCGATTGCATTTCCCGCCCCAGCGGCTTATCTGAACGGCCAGACCGTTCCGAGGGTGGCCCGCGCATGAACTGGATCAACAACTACGTCCGGCCCAAGATTAACTCGCTGTTCTCGCGCCGCGAGATCCCCGAGAACCTCTGGACGAAATGCGACGCCTGCGGAACGATGCTGTTCCACCGCGAACTCAGCGACAACCTGAATGTCTGCACCGCCTGCGGCCATCACATGGGGATCACGCCGCGCGACCGGTTCCTGACGCTGTTCGACGGCGGCATCTTCACCGAGGTCGCGGTGCCGGTGCCGGTGGCCGACCCGCTGGGCTTCCGCGACCAGAAGAAATACCCCGACCGCATGAAGGCCGCCCAGAAGGGCACCGGCGAGAAAGAGGCGATGCTGGTCGCCGAGGGCGAGATCGGGCGCACCCCGGTCATCTGCGCCGCGCAGGATTTCAGCTTCATGGGCGGCTCCATGGGCATGTATGTCGGCAACGCGATCATCGCCGCCGCCCAGCGCGCGCTCGAACTGCGCCGCCCGCTGATCCTGTTCTCGGCCGCCGGCGGCGCCCGCATGCAGGAGGGCATCCTCAGCCTGATGCAGATGCCGCGCTCGACCGTCGCGATCCAGATGCTGAAAGAGGCCGGGCTGCCCTATATCGTGGTCCTCACCCACCCGACCACGGGCGGCGTGACCGCCTCCTACGCGATGCTGGGCGATATCCAGATCGCCGAGCCGAACGCGCTGATCTGCTTTGCCGGGCCGCGCGTGATCGAACAGACGATCCGCGAGAAACTGCCCGAGGGGTTCCAGCGCGCCGAATACCTGCTGGAACACGGCATGCTCGACCGGGTGACGCCGCGCGGCAAGCTGCGCGAGGAACTCATCACCATCACGCGGATGCTGATGGGCCTGCCGCCCGCGGTGATCGCCGACCTGCCCCCGCCCGCGAGCTTGAGCCATGGCCCGGCCAACGCGGCGCAGGAGGATACCGAGAACGCCGAACCGCCGCGCCGGTCCGCGCCGCCCGATACCGCCCCCCCCGAGGCGGGCACCAAGGGGTGAGCGGGGGCACAAGCGACGCGCTCCTCGCCCGGATGATGGCGCTGCACCCCAAGATCATCGACCTGACGCTGGACCGGGTATGGCGGCTGCTCGCCGCGCTTGACCACCCCGAACGGCGGCTTGCCCCGGTGATCCACGTCGCGGGCACCAACGGCAAGGGCTCGACTCTCGCCATGATCCGCGCGGGGCTGACCGGCGCGGGGCACCGTGTGCAGGCCTACACCTCGCCCCATCTCGCCCGCTTCCACGAACGAATCCGCCTGTCGGACGGGCTGATCCCCGAGGCCGCGCTGACCGCCGTGCTGGACGAATGCGAGCGCGCCAATGGCGGGCAGCCCATCACCTATTTCGAGATCACCACCTGCGCGGCCTTCCTCGCGTTTGCGCGTGACCCGACCGATTTCTGCCTGCTCGAGGTCGGCCTTGGCGGGCGGCTGGATGCGACCAACGTGATCGAGCGTCCGGCGCTGACGGTGATCGCGCCGGTCGATCTGGACCACCAGCAATATCTGGGCGAAACCCTGCCCGAGATCGCCGCCGAAAAGGCCGGGATCCTGAAACGCGGCGTGCCCTGCGTGGTCGGCCCCCAGCAGGAATCCGCGCTCGCGGTGATCGAGGCCCAGGCCGCCCGCCTCAGCGCCCCGCTCCTCGCCCATGGCCAGCACTGGCATGTCCGGGAGGAACGCGGGCGGCTGGTCTATCAGGACGGGCGCGGGCTTCTGGACCTGCCCCCGCCCCGGCTGATCGGTGCCCATCAGGTGCAGAATGCGGGTATGGCGATCGCGGCGCTGCGCGCCCTCGGGCAGGACGAGACCGCCTGCGAGGCGGCGCTGACGCAGGCCGACTGGCCCGCCCGGCTGCAACGGCTGCGCAACGGCCCGCTGGTCGATGCGGCGGGCCGCGCCGAACTCTGGCTTGATGGCGGACACAACCCCGCCGCGGGCGCCGCGCTGGCCGAGGCGCTGACTCGCCTGCCGCCGCGGCCCCTGCACCTGATCTGCGGCATGCTGGACACCAAGGATGTCGCGGGCTTCATGCGGCCGCTGGCAGCCCTGGCCGACAGCCTGACCGCCGTCTCGATCCCCGGCGAGGCCGCGACCCTGCCCGCCGAAACCACCGCCGCCGCGGCCACAAGGGCGGGCCTGCCCGCCACGACCGCCCTGGATGTGGCCGAGGCCGTGGCGCGCATCGCGGCCGCGCGGCCGAACGCGCGGATCCTGATCTGCGGCTCGCTCTACCTTGCCGGGCGGGTGCTGACCGACAATTCCTAGAGCGGCTCAGGCTTTCTCTGAATCGAAAGAGGATTCCCATACGGTGCGTTGTGTGATTCAGAATTCATACTG
>OMKS01000916.1_pt1 | contig 27292 bp, 31 predicted proteins | sample 1674721 | NCBI WGS metagenome assembly OMKS01 (sample SAMN06264996, study PRJEB25208) | sediment metagenome | isolation source: hot spring sediment | place: USA: California | collected 2014-09-02 | reverse complement strand
GGATACAACGCTGTTATCTCCCATTCATCCGGACAGACTTCTAGGTCACACTCTCCTGGGTAAACTATATAGTCATTAACAGAGTGAAACATAGCAACCCAAAAGTTGTAGGGTAAGCACTCTCCCTGAATTGCTATTTCATCAGGAAGATTTTTACAATAAAGGTCGTAGGTCTCAACCCACCTAAACATATACTCACGTATTTCACGCGACCTTTCTGGGTTGTCAATTGGGCCGCAGTAATCAAACATCAAATCAGGAGAAGGGCCTGTTTCAGTCATCACAAAATCTGCTAGAAAAACACCGATAGGAAGTCCTCTGTGATCTATCAATTCTTCGACGGATGATTGTATAGCACTCCTAAGAGTGATTGATCGGTGTACTACGTCCTGTACGTTCGCAAATATACTAGCATTGTCACCATTACATATTCCCCCCAAACTTTCCGCAGAATACATGTGTATAGTTATTAGCGGCCTTAGTACGGGAGGTATTTCCCCCGGCTCACCTCCCACAAAACCGCCACTCCACGTCATCGAGTTGTCAATAAAAAACCTAATAAAACCATTATAGTATGATGTTTGGGCACTCACGTCTCCGGGTGTAATTGGAGGGACAACCAACTGTATGTCTATAGAAGAAAAAGTATTCGCCCCCATCGCCTCTCTCATGGCTTGAAGAAAGTACAACATTTCTTTGGCGGCAAACCTTCCAAGCCCGTCATACCCTTCAATAAAGCCCTGGAATGGTACATAATACCCCTGTGGTACAAACACGAATTCATCTGTAGCACAAGCTGCTTCTTCTGTTAGGAATGGCGTGTCTATGGCTCGTAACACTGGATTGGTGCACAGTTCTCCCCCTTCCCCTAACTGCGCCCAATCCTGGTAAGCATCAGCCTCATTTAGTATCTGAAAAGTTGTCAGGTTGTAGTTTTCTTTTAAGTATATAACAGCATCTACTAACTCATCCCAACCACCACTCGCTCTTGCACTATAGAAACGATGATCAAAACGAATTATAACTTCCATTTGTAACCCAGTGGCGTAGGTTACAATGTCGCTGAGTGTACTACTGTATGCTCCCCCTGCGCTGGTGTATATTAACAGACTCGTGAAGCCGTTGCGAGACATATCAGCGATCACCTGAAGCGTTCTCTCTCTGTTAAAACTTTCAACATTCGGGAAGATATTTAAGTGTGCCCCCCGTGAGAACTCTCTTCTATTGCTGGATGTTTCAAGAATGTATACCTCTGGCCCGCCCTCAAAACCCAACACTGTTATAGGCGGATCGTCAATTGCATCAAGTGATACGTTTTGTATGCCTATAATTAGTAGGATTGCAAATATAAAGAAGAGGGTTTCTAGCCTTTTTCTTTTCTTATCTTTTTTCATTTATTTCCTGCCCCATTATTATACTTGCTTTCTCCATATGGGAGAATTTTCAAAACAAAAAAGTATATTAAATCATAAAACATAGTTATGGAGGAAGGATGCCATGCCTACTTTTTTAAACCTTAATTTGATAGCGGTTTCGTCTTCACACGTTGATCAGATGGAATTTAATGAGCAAATCAGTTTATTGGACTTTGTTGGTTTAATTAAAAAGAAAACACAATTTTCAAAAAAAGACGTTTATCTCGTCTTCGATGCTACCAACACGGGAGCAATTATTACTCGCGCCCTACAAGAAACGAACAACCTACCTCTGATTTTCTGGGTAGTAACCTCGCAAACCCAATACCAAATGCAAAACGCCTGTGCCTCTGGTAGTGTTTTACCCTATGGTATCTTAGTTCTTCCGTTTGTAAATCGAGAGGTACAATTCGCGTCTGCACTTTCAATATCACGAGACTTCATAGAAAAGGCTGAGTCATCGTTACTAACTGATGAAGAAGAAATGGCCACCTCTCGGAAATCCGAAGCCACAGTTGAAACTGAGGGCGTTGTTAACAAAACAGATGGAGAGGAAGAAGTAGTGGTGGAGGAAGTTGAAGAAAGGGAAGAACATCTAGAAGAAGAATTAGAAGACGTTGAGAGAGAAGACTTAGAAGAGATAGAGGTTGAGAACTTGACAGAAACAGATGGTGAGGGCAATGGTGAAGAAGTTGCGCAAGTCATCGAAACGGGGGGCGATACATTTAATGATGAAAAAGATGTTGACGTCGGTAAAGGCGAAATTAAAGAGGATATAGATATTAAGATTACCGAACTTGAAGAGGATAGCGATGCTGATGCGAGAGATGTAAAGAATCTGTTAGATGAATTAGACGATGTGATTGTTGTCGTAACCGATGACGAAGAAGATTACGATAACGAAGACGAGGACAAAGATGAATTCATTGAGGAACAAGCGCCTAAGAAACCATTAACTATGCAGTTTAGAAAGCCTCCTGTGGTTGAAGCGATTAACCTGGTGTCAACGTCGTCACCGCTAAGGGTATCCATCAGTCTTAAAGGGGGGAGCGGTGGTGATTCGCCAATAGACTTTCTTATTAGCACGAAACAAAGTGCTGTATCTAATCAAGATAATGTCACCACGTATCAATTACCAAATGGTATTCATACAATCTCACTACCCGTACCGAAGGGGGCGTCAAGAATATTCTTGTGGGTTAATACAGAAATAGAGAAGGACTGGCAAATCGTTCGAGGCCCAAATTCTGATGGTAGTATCCCTATCACCGAAGAAAGGCGCGCCGGTGTGGAATTTAAAAAACCAGTATACCCATCCAGTATTCTCTCTTACACTCCCTTTTCAGTGAAGTGGCCCTTCGTTGGCACAGGTAGTGGTACTGCTCATATTGAGGGTTCACTTCATGACGGTGTTGCACAAATGGTTACGGACAGCATTGTTGTTGCCGGTGAAGAAGGTGAACTTGAGTGGGAAATCACAGGGGGTTTACCTACCGGTAAGAACCGTATAAAAGTTGTCTCACACGATGGTGAGAGAATTATCGAGGAAAACTTTTACATTGTTGCTCGTGGAGTATCTGGAACGACAAGAAAACAAAAAGTAGATATACAAGTCCACGGTAGGTTGCTTGTGGTTGGTGACGCAATACCACCGTTTATCGAGTTACTGACTCAGGACTTGCGAGACCGAGGTGTACGCTCGGTGCTCATAAACTTCACTGGATGGAAAATGAAATCATACGTGGAGTCAGTAGATCCAGAAACTCCAACTGCCAACTATCTAGTAATAGAAGCTAGAAACGAACTCCCCATGCAACAGGCGGGAAATATTGATAATTATTACGCAGTTGTAGTTACGGGCAGTGGATGTCAACCACCGCCAGCAAGGTTTTTCCAGGTACTAAACGATCTGTCTTGTCCCAAACTAGTTGTGTCGCCACAGCCAGACGATGTGCCATCATTACCTGGTTGGTCACACTTATCGGTGGACTGGACGGTAGTGAAAGGTGGGAAAAAGAGTCTGCTGAGCAAGCTGATGGGGGGAAGCACTAATCCCTCTCTGGTTCAATACATCTTTTCAGTGAAGGATTAAATATGAATCTATTACCAATTAAGCATTACAAGAGACCAATGGAAGCTATAATGTTAGCAACTGCTGCTTCACTAATTGGCGCTGCCTACGGCTACTTTGAGCAAATGTATATACTGCTGATTGTGTCAATCCCGATGATATTTGTCATGGCCGCTTCCCTGGTTACATATGGCGAAACAAGCGCGTTCGGAAGGTTGTTTAAACCTAAGAAAATAGGTGAAGACGCTCTCATAGAGTTGAGAGACACGGAGTTTGGTTACGACGACAAAACGGAGGATTCAAAGTGAAAAGTAAAGGAATGACTTATTTTTACGATCTCTTGGGTATCACCATTCCCCAAATATCGAATGTATCAGAACTGTTGGGTGTAGCAGAAGAGGTTGATGAAGGATTGTACCAAGCTCACGGTGAATACCCTTGGGTGTTTATGTTCTATACATTTGACGTATCGGATGCTATATCAGTAATATCAACGCACCCAAAATCTGACACAACACCCGTTCACTGGGTTTACACACCCTATCCGATGGATCTTGAGGGATGGTTGCGCTCAACAGTTTTTCCTAGTCGCTATTACAACAATAAAGAGGCGAAGGCTTTTTGGAGTAGCGTAGTAGATAATGTCAGATCAACAAGAACTAGTCCCGTGGTTCTGTTTGTATCCGTATGGGGAAAGACAAAGAATGAATTGTTGGGAGTGATTGAAATGATTAAAGATTACAGATCACTTAAACCAGCTACTCTTTCTGACATAGCTAAGATATACGAAGGTCTATTTCCGCCAAAGACACATGGCACCGTGATCCCGATTGCGTCATTTGAAACTGATCCGGGCAGACCTGAGCAAGATTGGGCCAATATGTTTTTAAGAAGCCTTGCGCTAGAAGACGTAGAGGAATAATTATGGCAAATAAGAATGACAACAAACAAGAAATAAAAACGTCACCATTGGTTGAAGCTGCGCTTCTATCTGTCCCACGACACGTAACACCCACAGCTCCCGGCCAAGGATTTTGGGGTAATACAGCTTATAGTTTAGCCGTTCTAAGGGCAGATAGTTCAGGTGGTTCTCTTAAAATTCCACGAGGATCACTAGGAATAACTTTATTCCCTAAATCCTCCGCAGATGTACTAAGGGGTATGGATAGGGTAGAAGGGATTATAAGAAAGAAAGAAGCGTCCTACCAAGAGAAAGGAAAAGACATCCCTGTCAGCTTAAGACAACAGCTACAAATCATTAGCGAACTAAGAAAGATGATACAATCTTCGGTTTCGCAATGTTTCGCAGCTTCAGCGGCAGTTATGTTCATAGGTACAAACTCTGAGGTTGAATTAGTAGAATACATGACATCGTCTGGTGGAGCCTATCAAAGACCGGAGCATGGCTGGGCACACGCTTTGCAGGGTGTTGTGCCGACATCACCTCCTGCAACATTTCCTGATCCTGCTGTATTTTGGGCTGCCACTGATACTGTTATGAGGAAGGTTTTACCAAAAACATACATGCCACGTTCTCTACCTAAAGAAATGCCTACGTTCTACATTGGAATCGGGTCTCAAGATAAATCACTTGTGACTTGGACACCTTGGGAAGCGACTAACCCGCTACTTGCTGTTATGGGAACTAGCGGCTCCGGTAAAAGCGTTATCATGCGATTGATCATGTATCAAGCGGCGACTATATCGGGTATAAAAGTTGTTATCTTCGATCCGAAGGGGGAGTGGCCTGCGCAAGTAAAAAGAATGGGGCATAATGAGGGTGTTTCTTCTGTAACAAACGTACTAAATTACGGCATTCTTCAACCGCCAGGCTTATTACGTATGGCTCTTAATGAAGAGGAAATAAAAATGCCAGCAATGAGGGCTTCTACTCTTTTCTCAATGCTTGGAGGGTTGGTTGATGAAGTTACCGAACAACCGCTAAGAAAAGCCGTGAGTAGCTTGTGTGTTGGTGATGATTGGGAAAAGATAACCTGGACAGATGTATATAACCAAATACCTCAGAAGGTTAGGGATGCATTCATCATGCTTTCTCCTGACGGGGCATACGCCAACTTCTTTTCAACTGAATCTGAACCAATACCACTTAGTGATGTAACTGTAATCGGCGTTGAGATGTTGACTGCTGCTGGTTCGGCTGACCGCAAAACCAATGACGTGATTATGTCTTTACTTCTGTTGACCTTGGCGGAAAGACTCAAGAGTGAAGAAAAGGCATTACTGGGTTTAGACGAGGCTCATGCTATACTTGGACTGCCAGCAACAAGAGCTATCATGTCCACATTAATGCGCGTTGCTAGAAGTTATGGACTTGGAATCATTCTGGCTTCTCAGGGGTTAAGAGACCTTTATGGCGGTGTTGATGATCCTGTTGACTCTCTGGCGGCCCAGTGCGCCACACGAATTATCTTGAGACCTTCGCCGTCAGAAACGAATTTTGAGAGTTATGGATTGGGTGATTACAAAGCGTCCATAAAGGCACTCTCAGAGTTACCTTCGGGTTGCGGCCTGTACTTGGACTCTGAAGGTAAGATGACCCCATTCTTTGCTTCATTACCAAGTGTGGCAAGAAACTTCTGTATCGCAACTAAAACAAGTTAATCAGTACACATAAACAAAAAAGGAAGACACTTGATAGTGTCTTCCTTTTTTTTACTTAACTCTATTGTTCAGGAATATCGCCAAATTCAGTTTCCTCACTTGGCTCATCAATTGAATCTACAGGCTCTGTTGTTACAAGACTAGACTGGTAATCGGGCAAAGTTGCACTAGTAGTAGATTCGGGAGCATCTTGTGGGCGCTCCACGGGAACGGTGGTCACACCGGACTTTTCATCACGCTGTGCCCTTGCCATTTCAAGCATTGCCTTCTTCATGTCTGCAATTTCTGGGCTATCAGTTTCCTTGGGTTCTAGAGTTTTTAACGTAGAGATACTGGATTGCGATGAGCGCCTTTTTCCGATAGATTCATCGATGTCATTAAGTATTGAGGAGGTAGCTCTAAACACTGGTGATAGTACTGAATCAAGTTTTCTTCCGAATTTCCCATTACCCTTTACGGCACGCTGATACTCGGAAGACGATAGCTCGCCAAAGTTGATAGATTCACCATTAATAGCAGAACGATAAGCCGATAACCCCATACCTGTAATCATATATCCGCTGAATATAAAAGACCTCAAAACTTGAAACTGCAGATAATTTATAATGACCAACATGATGGCCGCTGTAAAAGTTTGTGTCAGTATATTTAAAAAACGCCGTGTTATCTGAACAACCTGCTCCTCCGTCGCTTCTTGACCGATACCTGGTAGCCAGCTACTGCAGTTCAGGGAGGGGCCTTCGAGCGCCAAGCACACATCAAGATAACTGTAGGAGTTGTAATCCATAATTTTTAACGCATCAACAACTCTTCTTGTTTGCATTGATTGAAACGAGGATATAAGTGTGGGTGTTGAATGGAATCTACCACTCGTGAATGATGCTAATAATGGTACGAAGATTACAGCAGTGAAAACAAGACCGCCCGCATAGCGCATTGCTTCACCAAGCAACTTGCTTTCCGCAATGATGGGGTAAATGATCCCAAAAACCAGAAAATACATAAAAAGCGTCCGGCCAATAAACATGGTGGCGATAAAAATCATAACCGTGAACTGATTCACACCGCCAGCAGAAAATGTACCTATTAGATAGGTTAACCCTGCAATTCCTGTAATTGTAGCCACACTCATGGCGGACATCTTTACCCCCATGTCTTTCTGACTCTTCATGTTAGACCGCAAAACCATTCGCGTGAGGGAATAGATGGGAGGCCTTGGCGTTAGACCAGGTATTTGTGACGGTATAGCCCATTGTATGTTTTCTGCATACTGAGCACTACGTGACTCAATAACCGTTGTGATAAATGAGTTATATCCGATACCGACGACTATCAGCACAAACAAAACAAAGAACCCTGCTTTGAAAATCTTTTCGTATTCTAATGTACCGCGACCTGTTACAAGACCTAGTGACGCCCGAAGACTTGTAACAGATACATATAACATAAATGATAGCGGTATTATAATCACCGGAATTTCCAGTACACTTATATCCAAGATCTCTGGGTTAAACCATGTTATTTCATTTGTGTATATGAATTCTAAAAACAAAGGCTCATACAAAGCCGAGTTGTCGAAACGAGTCAGAAACGAGCCGCCGCCCGAGCTGATGGAAGTAGTTAATGCTAGTATGATGTCTACAACGATAGCGACAACGCTCTGCACTACAACCAACATCATGGCTATGGCAAATTCTAGTAAGGTCTGTGGCATACTACCCTCCCTTTTCCGTGAAATAAACTCACTAATATTTACCCAATTGTAGGTACCTACCAAAGTACCACTCTATATCTTCCGCATCCATAAATGTTAGTACAGCGGCCGTTTCACACAATTCATCTGTTAGCCTAAGAGGTGCTGCAGAAACCACCCCACTACCATCATAATTTCTCGAACTGAGCGTGAATGTTTCCACTACCGCTTCGCATAACGTTCCACAACAACCATCTTCCTGGCATACCCCATTTTCAATTGGCCCCGTAAACAGATTTTGAAACATGACGACAGAAAGAATTACAATAAGAAACATTTTGATATTTTTGTCACCAGCTAGCACATAAGAGATTGCTGCGTACATACCAAACATGATTATTGCAATTCCAAACAAAGAGCTTGTAAAGTTAATAAGCAATCTTGTTATATCCATTTTATCTCCTCAAGCATTTTAATAAAAAGCGATCTAGCGACACGTCGCCAGATCGCTTTTTATTAGTGTTGTTTTTTTTGATCTAGGAGGTGCAGGAGGCACCCAAAACGCTTGCGCCGAAAATAAAGAAGATTCTAATTGCCATATTCATAACATACCCAAGGGCTCCTGGTACCAACAAAAGTATGATTCCTGTGATGAAAGACTTTACTCCTCCCTCAATAATTCCCTCAAGAAAGTTTTCAGAACCACCACCACCAAAGCCACCACGCCCACCATCGTCATCGCCCAGGCCGATAACGCCCAGCATTTTTCCGACAATACCAGTCATGCCTGTATATTCAACAAATAGACCAATTAGTCCACCTATGGTCATGAACAAACCAATGATGCCCACCATCCAAGTAAACATATTGGCTCCGATGTTGCCACTGTATGACCCCACTGCCATCGATATGTTTGTTGGGACACTAAAAACACCAGAAACAAAAATATCACATATTTGTTCGCCTACGCCTGTAAACATAACAATGCCTCCTTTTGTTCGCATTATGAATTATGCTTGTATTATAAATTCGCTTGTTACAAATTGTGGAGCGAATTGACAAAGTAGCCTTTTGTAGTAAAATGGATGAACAATCAGTGTAGTGAGGATAAAACCAATGAAATTATCTGTAATGGTGTCGGGTGCAACGCGGAAAATTACAAGTAACGAAGACCTCACAGAAAAAGAAATTGTTTCGCTCCTAAAATCATTCTGGAGCCAGAGAGTTAGGAGCAGCCAGTCAATTCCTCACCCCAAGGCTCTTCGAGAGCTAGCCTTATCCATTATTCACCGGCTGGTGAACGAAGAGGATCGGGCTATCGTTCCCGCTATTGTGTTGTTGGGTTTATGCCCGCCTACTCTCCCAACGGCGTTACCGCTTTGTGAGTTTGATGAGCAGAGATATGCGAAATGGCTACTCGCTACGCATGTCGCTGGTCATGTACCACAGGAAATAAAAAGGATAGTAAGTCTAACTACAACCCTTGGCCAAGCACCCCTACCCTATGGCACAAGGGTCATAGCCGTGGGTTTGAATGATTTGAAACCCAATAACGTACTTGAAAAAAGTACTGTTATTACTGGGGACATTGTAGGGTATAACAGAGACACTGTTACCCTTATTCCGCTGTCATCAAATGACATTTCGGTAACTGATGAAACAGAGACATCGAAATGTTTATTACACGCTGTTGACGTAAAAGGGTCTTACATCGACTTATACGTAGAGACAAATAGAAGAATAAAACCAAGAAGTGAAGTAATCCTATCGTGCTCTAATCGGCAGCAGCGCGTAGAGGTAGTTAGCGCGGACATGGCAAAAGCAAAACTTCGCTTAGACGTTAATTGCACCCCTGAAAAAGAGGGGTTACTCACTAAAACAAGGTTGCACCCATTTTATCCAATAAGGGTGCTCGGTAACTGTGATTTGTATCTTCGCGATAATAGCCCAATTCAAGTTAGTGAAGAATTGGCGAATCACAGATACACGGTTGTTTGAATCCTGACTTAACTGTTTTTTACACCCCTCCCTTTTTTAAGTCTTATTGCTTGTAATTTCGTCTTTTTCTCCAATTTTTTGTTTTTAGTCAATCTTGCTCAAGATATTCCACTGTGTTCGGTCATTTAGACGAACACCAGAGCGTAGAAGATGCTTGTAGGCATTTACTGCGTCAGACAAATCTTTCTCTTTCGATACCAGTACTGAAACTTGTCCTGTTATACGGCTCGAAAGATATTTTCTTATTTTTCTAACACCCAGATCGTAAGATATAAGCAGTAAGTTGTTTTGTGTCGTACGCCCCCAGCTAACACATATTACTTCACGCACCTCCCCTTTACGGCTCCCAGAACTATACGCAAAGCGTAAAGTTTTTTTACTTTCTATGGCGTTAATAATATCCATTAATAATCACCAAAATGCCAAACGTGCTTTGCTAGAAAAGGTGTTTCTAGGCTTATACAACCCTGATACCAATATTCCGCGATTGGGGAATCATCCACTAAGTAGCAATCATGCGTGGTGTATGACGTTTCCATCAGATGTCTTGTTAAACCCAACATTACTGTTGTTTTTGCAGTTCTCCGATCTCCAATTTTAACGAACCACGAAAGAGGAACCTCCCACAGCGCCTTGCTTTGCTTTAACGGGTATACGGCTTTTCTTAAAAAGTAATACTTATTTGGTATGAAGACACGGCTTTGTAGCCCCACCTGGTGCAGACAATATAATCGCCACAGAGTACTGAACCAATAATCGTAATTATTACCGGGGTATTTAGTCATAACGTTGTTTATTGGTGTAGGATCAAGCAGAGGTACGAGGTACTGTTCCTCAGACTTAACAATCTTTTCTGACACACCGTCTTTCCACTCACTAATATCACCATTATGAATAGCCAGCTCTAATTCGGGTACTACTATCACGCTCATTGTTGTTCCATAATCGCTAGAAGGTTATAAAGATACAACGTGGTGGTGGATGATGCACCCTCAACTATCAAAGTCATTTCTTCGGGTATGTCTGTGTCTGGTGGACAAGAATAAACTAGTGTACAAAATTCATCCCTGCTTACTAGAAGGATCAATAAGGTTCGTCCTGTGGGGCGATTCAAAACAAAAGCTCTCTCATTTATAAAGGGGGATGTTTGAGACCCCACCTCTTTCGCGACATTCAATATACTGCGCGCCCAAGCATCACGCCCCTCAATCACGGCATAATTAAGAGAACCGTCCGACCACATCTCGCCGCTGGCGGGTGTAGTGGCTCCTAACAAAAACTCAAGTAGCGGGGGGTCTGGGATGGCCGTTGGGGTGGGTTCAACTTCTTCATCAACGGCGGGTTCTGCGCCCAAAAGTGTGGCTACCACTATTACACCAACTACGGCCGCTATTATTAGCCAGAGAGGAAACTTTTTCTTCCCATTCTTCCTTTTTTTAGGCTTCTTGTCCGTTGTTTTGTCTTTCTCTCCAGATTTTTTGTTTGTAGTCAATGTAGGCCTCTTCATCTTTAGTCATTCTCCCTTCTACCATAAAACTTCTTTATTGTTGGTATTTGATAGAATAAAATGGTTATGGTTACACTTAATGGAACAGTTGTAAAAAACATCATCTTACAAAGGGACACTAAGAATAGCCGCCAGTGAAACCACAGCCGAAACGTTCAGTGAGAACAGAACTGCTGTCACAGCACGACTTATGGTTGAAAACAACCGGTGGGAGAGTCGTCTCTCAGCAACTTTAACAATTACAGCGTAGACCAAGGTGTATAAATTCGACGAAATCATTGCCAACAGATTTTTCATGATATTTTCCTATTGTTGCTTTTATTTTACACCAACAAAACAAAAAGAGAAAATGTGTCGCTTAAAATAATTCGCAAAAAATAACTCTTATAATAAACAGTATAACGAATTGTATTTTGCCTTAATCGTATTTAATCAAAAGAGGCGCTTCTATGCGGGAAAAGTGTTTTTGTGATGCCCCATCGTGCTACTGGTCTTTATAAGATAAAGGTAGTTAAAGGGAGAATTAATAATCTGCCAACCAGCGATGCTCTTTCTATCAACTTGATGCAGATCGCACAATTGAGGTAAGAAGAACTAAAAAACTCTTTGACTCAAGCAAGGGTCTTACAGCGACTACTGTATCGGCTCTTTTGCTTGCTGGTAGTGGTAGTAACATTCAGAATATAGTTGGTGGAATCTTTGGTATTTCGGTTTCATTTCATTTATTAAAGTAGTTCAACCGCTTACAGCAAATAAAGAAAGGCTAATGCTCTCTGGCGTTAATAGAGAAAACGAGATACACCTGATGTATGTTCATAAAGATTACGCTAAGGACAGAGATCTAGTAAGTATGGTTGCAAAGCCGTAGAAAGCCCAAAATAAACGAACTTTTTTAAGGAGGATGCGGTGTCATTGTTTCTGTTACCCACAATAGCCATAACAATGTATGTTATATTCGCCAATACCTGTGTTAACGTGTACGAGAAATTGAGAGTTCCAACACTCGTGTTGTATCTGTTTTTGTTTTATCAATATATCATTCTGGCCATATCGCTAATCTATGTTCTTGGTAAATCTTTGGAGATACTTAGCCATGCTGGTTACGAAACCCTGCATTTAATGCCTATCACTGTGGTTTGTTTCTACGTAGCAGCTGTGTGGTTACATAAGATAGTAGTTACTGTAAGAAAAAGAAACTTACCTTCCGAATAGAGCAAATATGGCTCATGATTGGAGTACCCCACCGAAATACGTCTTTTTGGTCAATGAGTTCTTTGGTGAATCAATAAGTTTGAATTCCTGCTCTAACGAGTATTCACTTATCGATGCTAAGCGCGAGGTGATGTTACCAGAGGATGGATTAAGTATAGACTGGAATTACGCAAGTATATATCTAAAACCACCATACGGAAGAGACAAAGAAAGAGAAACGACAATATGGCATTGGCTAAAAAAGGCAGCAGAGGCAAACGAGATATATGACTCTCAGGTATTATCACTAATACCAGTTGCCACCAACACGCGCCACTAGAAAGATTTTGTTTTTTTAGAAAAGCTAGTTCCATTTGCTTTTTACAAGATACAAGACTCAGGTTTTACAGGAAGGGAATAGAGATTTCAAAAGGCGCGCCAATGGCTTGTACAATGGTATATTGAGGTAAAGAGATTGTCCGTTTCTATGATGTATTTTGTGGGGTAAATGAGATAATTATTTTGAATAAACAGGTAAAAAATGAAAATAGAAGTTATAATAAAGAATATCCTCTATACGGGAGTGAAAAAGCACCAATCACTTGACTGGATCGTTTGGCCATTAGATTTGTTAAAAGAAGATGTAGTTGTCGATGATCGTGGTAACGTGTCTCGTGATGGAGAGCACATTGGGTTTGTAAAACCAGACGGAATGGTGTACGATGCAGCGAACAAGCAAGTTGGACGAGTTACAACGAAAACGGTTTTTAATTTAGAAAACAATGCAGTAGGTGAAGTGTTAGGAAACAAAATACAAGATAGCTGGAATAGAAAAAAAGTTGCCGGTGCTGCATTATTAGATATAACAAGAGTAGTGCTAATCAACTAGAGAGGGGGTATAAATATCGGACAAAACGTTAGTGTTGAGAATCTGGAGGCTTATTTACACCCCCCCCAAAAAAAACAGATTGCAAACCGTAAGGTGTTTTGAGGTACCTCATCTTAACGTGAGGTCTTTTAAGAATCTAGAAGTGAATGACATGGGAAATCTTTTAAAGTACATCCAGCCTGTACTTGCCCAGATTACTGCCGAGTCTTTAGTAGAAACTGTAGCAAGTATTGCTGGTGTCAGAGCAGCATTTGGTACTGTGGCTACAACGTCACCTGACCTTGCTGCTTCAGTCGCCGCTTAATTGGAAATTAATCTTACAGTTGAGGTATTAGTTTCTATAATTTTCGTAGCAGTTACATTGCCTATGGGGGCTGTCCGTATTAATAGGTGTACCTATTGTCTTAGGCACAGGATCGCTAACGAAGTTGATATTGAAAAGAGACGTACTATACTGCTCTGGAAAGAACCGAAACCAACATGTTCACCTTATATTTAGTGATCCTGTTGAAAGAAAGAGTGGTTTAGAGATTCTTTGTGAGGACTCTCTTATCGAGTACAAAAAGAAAAACTTAGTTTCCAAAGAAACCTTCTGAACGAAAGTTTCTTTGGAAACCGTTATGAAATTCCCTTCTAAAATTTTTTCAAAAAATCACGTATGTAATTTACGTACCTCATTACTGCAGGGGCATTACACAAGTCTCCCCTAGCGTATTCCGTTAACATTTGCTTTAGAAAAACAAGTTCGGTTATCCCGTCGGGCCATTCGTGGATAGGCGCTTGCATCATGACGTTAACGTCGTGATGTATTAGTCCTGTTTCCAACAAGTGAATTATATATAGACCTTCATTAGGATACAATGGGGCAAATTGATCCGGGTTGAATCCGTCCGCAGCTAGGAATCGCCCCATTTGATTTAGGACAGATATTGTTAAGGGGTCTGCAGAGACAAGTTCGGGATTCGTCGCTGCAACCCGTGCCGCCAGACCTAACATCCTTATTAAAGTCATAATTTGAGAATCAGATAGATTATTTCTGCACCCTGTTACGGGTTCCATTGTGGCGGGTCTCGATAGTTCTGTCGTACGATCAAGTGCATCAGATTGTGCTGGCGTCCTACTTTGTACCCATGTTATGGATGTATTCGTAGGTGCTGTAAGCGAAGATGTTACTGACGGTAAGATCAACATAAAAGCAATGGCAATTATTGTAATTAAACCAAGTAGTATGATAAAGGGAGAAACTCTTATCATATTCTACACCTCCTTCTCCAAAGGCTCAAACAACACGTCAACGGCGTGAATCTTTTGTCCTTGCAGATGTGGGCGTATAATCTTCTCTTCTAAATCATCTGGCTTATAATCACCCAACACGGCGGACTCAGTAAATTTGCTCTCAATACGCACATCTTCCACTTGCTCTTGTGGTAATTTGTAAAAACGTATAATTCCTCCAATCAAACGGTAGGATATACCTAATCTTAGGCAAGCGAAATCGAAGGGTGTGTATTGCGATTGCGCAGCAGCGGCGTCTTTTACATCTTGGGTAGACACCTCAACAATCATTGGTTCGGATTTTTTTGTAAATCTCATTTTACTCTCCTCTAAAGCAATCATTGATTATTGCTGATTGTACACTAGATATTTTCGTTACACAAACTGGTAACGACTGCAGTCTATTGCTAACATGATTTTCTCTAATTATAACTCTCTTATGAGAATGAGCTAATAACTGCATTCAACAACTTTGTTCGAGATAAGTATATTTTCGTCATCGTAACTACCGAGTGATGCAATGACTCCGGTTTTTACTGTTTCTCTTTCTGACGGCTCAGGTACGCAAAATGTTAGTAAAACAGTGATTAACAAAACTAAGTAAATCTTTTTTCGTTTCAACTTCTATTGTTTGTACCCTTAGCGTTTTCCCGTGACATTATGGATAATGTCAATTGATTGCAAAACATCCGAACGTAGAAACGTGTCTGGATTGATAGATATAACTTGTTCATAGTAAGATAAGGCACGCTCCATATCACCGCTTATGTGTAATATTCTCGCCATAGCAAAGTATAAAACCTCACGGCGAGTATATTCAATTCCTCGGTTGTCCAGCCTCTCCTCTAGCGCAAGGGCGGTGTTCGCTATTGTTAGACCCCGTGAAAGGCTACCTTTTTGCGTGTAGCCGAAAGCCATTTCCGCAAGTACGCTGTAGTAGTGCTGAGCGTGGTTGGTGTTATTCTCAACATCTAAGTTATCAAGCGCGGCTACGGACAACTCTAAAGCATCATTGTACCTACCTAGTTTATTAAAAAGACTCATAAGTCTGACGTAGGCTGGTAAATATCGATCATTATACCTTATGGATGCACGATACATCCTTATAGCTTCTGGGTATTCTCCGGCAATTTCATATGCGTAACCAAGATTGGTATAGGTCTCTGGTGAGTTTCTAAAGAACCTAGCAATAGCGAGCATACTGCGCGCTTTTTCGGGTTCCTCGCATACAATTTCAATTGCCGTGTCGTTAAAGTATCGGTTAATTGAAACACCAAAGCTGATGTATAAAACCGCTAAACACACCCCAATAATGAATACAAATATAAGATTTCTATCGTTCACTTTCACTTTCTACCATAAATACATAGTGGCCCCGCTTTAACGGAGCCACTGCGATTTTTGAGATTTAAAGCATTTCCGGGTTTAAAATTTCATCCCCGATGACTTCGGCGTTAGTTAAATTGATTTCGTCTATTGGTAAACCGTCACACCAAAGGCTGCCACCATCAAATTGCACGGGGGCGGTTACTATAAGACCATCTGAACTTAATGGTACACTTAGAATATCTTGTTCGCAAATCAGTCTACCGTTTTTATCGGGTGTCGTGCTGCAAATGCAAACTCTTTCCACATCCCCGTCATAGCCCAGCTCTATCATATCAATTAATTCGATGTCATCTACAATGAAAGCCACGCCGTCTGACACAACCTTAAAGTTTCTCACTTCATTCTCCTTGTTTTTTAATTTAGATGCCTGCCGCTATATTTTATAAATCTAACATACAAATGTTTGCCTCTTTATATAGTTCCAGCACAGTGAATTCTCACTAGCAATAAAAACAATTTGATTATAAGCGACGAGTGGATTACCAAATTGATCAAATCTCAAATTACCTCTATTAGCTCTTAATATAGACATAAGCCTTAACACTCCCTTGTTTGATTCCAGAGTGAAGACGTGTGTATATACTGTGGAACAGTTAGGTGGAATACCATAGGCAATGACGAATCCATACTCAGTGTTCGCGTCCCAGCCAAAAAGTCCGCTGGGAATATCACCGTATCTTTCCCAGGCCCTCTTGCAAAATTCTATCATTGTTTCTTTTTGGTTCATATTTTTACTCCGCCGGTAGAGCAACTACAGCAAGTACATCTGGTAAAGATTGAATGGTTAGTATGTCGTGTGTACTGACTGTCGCAATGTAATATCCAACTCCAAGTGTAGGATCTGTGTGAGGATAAAACAAAGTCCTTCCTCGCATATATTCAAATAACCCCTCTGGCTCCTCTGTCAGAGTATGTACGGCTACCCGCATGTCTTCTGTAAAGTGCATCTGACGCCGCGTAATGGAATCTATGCCCGGATAACGCATCACCACATCCACTCTCAAACACTCATCAATTAAACGACAATTGTTCACTAAAGTTTCTAAGTCACTCCCTCTTATTGTGAACTCAGATACCCGATATGTAGTACCAAGAACAACCTCCCGAACGTGATTCTCGGGTATATTTCCGGAATCCACATCTTGATACACAACTATGACGTTTAATATTTCTTCCTCGGATTGCATTGCTATCTCAACAAAAGCCCCCACGGGATTGAAGTATTCCACTTCTACAACGACAAGATTAGGATTGCTTGATTGCGGGGTGGTAGTAGGGGTCATCCTGTCGATAGGCACCGTTGTAGGAAACAACATATCTGTAGGTAGCGTTATTGGTGTAGGAATAGGTACATCAACGTATTCCCCCTCCCTACCGTGTGGGGAAAATGACACCAGTATTATTGCGGTTGCAAAAATTAGGGTTAGTAGTACGATTATCAGCGCAACAGGTTGTCTTTTAACATATTGATTGATTTTTTGCAAAAATGCGTTCATATTCGTTTCAGCCTTTCGATTAATTTTTGTCTTGCTGACTCATATCTAGGAGTCAGAGGAGGAAGGGTATCAAGATATACTTGGACTTCTTTTATTAAGTCTGGGATTTGCGCATACTTATTTGCGTATGCAACGCTTCTTATACTGTCAAATGTAGGCATCTGTTGTAATCTAGTCAAAAGTAGTTTAGCCGCTCTAACTTCATCGTCTTCTTCCAGTGTTGAAAGTATGGATTCTGAAACTTCTAAGAATGCTTCTAAATTCTTGTAATATTCTTCATTACAAACATACATAATAAACCTCCAGGAGGTAAAGATGAAAGATTTAAAGAGAGTATTTTTATTAACATTAGTGTTTATGCTACATCCATATACCCCCCAAATGAATGCTCAACAGTATTATAATGTATCCCGTGAGAAAACAGTGCAGCTTTCAACCACCTACACTTGTGTAACAGAACACCGACAGGTTTCTCGTGCAAATGTAGAAAGTAGACAGTCTTCAAATGAGATTCAGTCAACGGACACCATAGACTCTTTTTTTCTGAGAGGAATTGCAAGTCAGTACGGTGCTGGGCGCATGGAGTCCGTCATTCGCGTGAGACAACAGCCTGGGCGAACAAGCCAAACCTTACCCGACCCACTTCCTGAAGCAGATGTTTTTTTTGCAATCCATGATTGTGAAATGGTGGGAAAAATGTTTGAAATAAGACGGGTATACGAGGATGGCAACAAGTCGGAGTGGGAGACTGCATTAGCGACTGATTGTGCAAGTCCCCAAGATGGCGGACTAGGGTTTATGTTGTTCAACAATGAAGTACCTCTTAGCGTAGAAGATGCTGCATTATGGATTGAAAAAGTTAACATTGGTGAATACTCTCCCGCTATCGTTGCTGAAGTTGATTTTAGTACAGCGGAGCGATGGGGGGTTGTTGGGCGCGGTCAACTAGTTGAGATACGCAATGCCCCACTTCTTAACCATCAATTCGATGAGGAGTCTCTGTGTATCTTAAAGGCAGCAAGCAACTAGCAACAATACCACGTAATCCTACGTGGTGTTGTTGTTCATAAAAAACGCTAGACTAATCGGGTGTAGAACCGTACACCTGATACCACACATTGAAAAACAAAGACTGGGCTGATACTTGCCAGTACTGATCACGCTGTAGATCTGTGTTACTTGAGTGGCCAGGAATATATTCGTGTACGTTACACTTATAACTAGGATACAAAGGATAACCGGCGCAGCTGCTAGAATAAAACCTAGAATCACCAGGGTATCCACCAGGATAAGATTGATCTCGAACTGGCATAGTGAGGCTTGTGTTTGCAAGACACGCCATGACCGCTACCGGCGAGTTTTGACCAAACTGCGTAGAGGGAGCAAAACTGTTAGTCCAAGCCATCCAGTCCCTTACAATACCTTCATAAACAGGATCCGTCATCAACGTGTGTGGGGTAGGAATTCCGTCTGGGGATAGGGTTTGCAACTCGTTCCTAAAATATTCTAGAGAGGCTGATTCCAATGTAGAGCCAAAACAATTTCTTATCGTCACGGGGATAGAATTTGTTTCAGAGGTGCTTTTCCACACCGCGATAGGAGTGGTAGATGGCTGAAAAACCGTTCTCCACCAATTTCCGATAACTTCATTGTCCACCCAACGGTTTGTATTATTGGGTTGTATGCGAGAGACTCCGGGTGCCCTGAGAGAAGAATATATTTCATTGTTGGGAATGACAGAGAAAGTCAGGTGCAAGTGAGACGCTGTCGTCCCGCAAGAGTCCAAGGTGGGGGCGGCACAATATACAGTCATAATTGTACCTTGTTCGGGTACTAGGGTATTTAATAGCGCGTTGTTGGAAAACAAGTCAGGCTCGCCAGACGAAGTACTTTGTAAGTAATTTGCATAATCCCCCCAACTAGTTACAAGGCTATCAACATAAGTATCTACGTGCAGATACGTTGTTAATACCGTGAGTCCTGATGGACTGTTACCCCAATATTCGCCCCAGGTTGATTTATCAGGAAATACTCCATTCCAGCCTAATGGCGCTGGTGTAGCGCAAGTAACTACTCCTCCACGCACCCACACTGGTTCACACGGCAAAGCAGTTACAATAGATTGACGGGGAAAGGTGTACCCCCCCGCCTCAATAGTCTGACTCCCCACAAGATCTATACCAGAATGAAAAGTGTTTCCTGAAAAATAAGCAATATGTCTGCCATAATCCTCTGTAAGAATAGACCCGGGTACAGGTATGTTTCCCCTAACTGCCATCACCGGCACTCGCTCAACCGGAATAGGTGTTCTACTATCGACGGGTATAACACCCCCCGTCAACGGGTTTAACACACACACTTCTTGTACACCCGTGCCATGAGTCAAGAGATCACCCAGCAATGTACCAGGAAGCATAATATCCCCGCTACTATCAACAGCTGACCATCTCGTAAAGATAGATAGTGCATCCTTGATACAAATTGTGTGTGGGTAAAACGCAGATTCACCTTGTCCCCAGGCTGGTAATCCTACATCCCCACCAAGCAGTGTACCCAGCGCCCCACCTTGTTGTACCGACATACCAGAAACCACAACAGGAACAGCAACATATACGGATGTAGAAGATACCTGCTCGAAATCCATAATAGGATTAAGCCATGGTGGTAAATCCTGATCGGCTCGGACGGGGTCCCCCCCCAGTGTGATCATGAATACAATCACTAAAACAAGTAAGGATTGAAAAAGCCTTTTCATTGTCACGCCTCTTGACGACTCTTGCACATAGCAGCTAGGGGACACTTTATGCAATTGTGCTTGTTAGGCTGGCTATGCACGGATTCGTCGATTATAATATCAGAAAAGACGGGTGGCACAATTAACACATCATCACGAATCAAGTAGCGTGAATCAAAGAACCGTATATCCAAGTTTTTATTTCCAGGAAAAACAAATTCCTGGTCTGACCTCATAATAAAGGCCATGGACGTATCACTGAAGACTATACAATCCATAACCCACTGACAAGTAACTACATTGTTAATTGAGATAGTTGCTGGTGCCGCCCCAACCACGATGGCGTTTTTTATCTTTTTACTAATTGCAACAGCTGCCGTTGCCCCAACCTCTAACCTACGATATATAGCCCCCTTCATGTATTCTGGGGGGAAAAAAGCATACTCACGAGCCCGGGCAAGCATACACGCTGACAGTGGTATATCGTTTTGTGTCTCTAAAGATCCAAGAACACCCACGAGTTGGTAATCCACTCTGGGGGGGACGTAGCTTTTCGTGCCCGTAATTACTTTACTATCAGCGGCTCTAAGTTCACTTAAGACCGTTTTTACAATGAAATCTGTATTCATACAGCCTCCATAACAGAAATTTTACAATACAGTTTAATATAATAAAACCTAATACAAATCGCCCTGAAGGAGAATTTAATAATGAGTATAAATATGACTGTTATTGAACAAAGGGGTTACAAGTGGAGTAGTTTTGCTGGAAATCCATCTCCACGAACAGTATCACTGGAAGTATTGCGGTACGCCGACTTAGTTGTTGACCCCAATCTTTGCATAGACTTAACAAGTCCCGTTTATATCTACAACAAATCAAGAACTGACATGATCATTACCAACGCTCGACCACGCAATAAAAAGGTGTTTTTCAGGGTGCCCGATGATTTGGTGCCGCATTTAAATAAATTGATCGAGAATCCAGAATTCTCTAGGATTATGTTTATCTTAAAAGACAACCAACAACATCTTGGCATCTTACTGAACAACGGAGCAATTTTGTACTGGAAGATATAATACCCCCCGTCTACCTAAAAAGGTAAAAGTAATGAGTAAAAAAACAATTTTAAAAACGGGCAGAAGCTTGACGTTGTGGATCTTTATTATCGTTGCGGTAATGAGCTGCACCATCTTCCTTGCATTCCTTAGTGCAGTGGGTACTCCATTTTTTGTCTGGAACGTGGTCTTGACAGGTAGAAGGGCCTCAGATGACGCGGAAGTATATATGGATGCTTACATTGAAGCTATTGATGATTGGTACGAAAGTGAGGATGAACCCGGAGACCCTAACAACCCCCGCACTAACCCGCCCGTTGCACGTGTACCAGAGTTTGCCACACCACTACCCACACCAATGCCCTTACCGGGGGTTCCACCGCCCGAACTACTGCCAACCATTGAAGCCCTATACAAGGGTGCTACTGTTCGTGAGATGACTACGGTATGTGGGGTATTAGGAATAATAGGAAGTGGAATTCCAGATGATGAAACGTGTAGCAGTAATGCCTTTGCCATAGCATCTGCGGAGGGGGCCAACTTAATAGCCGCAATGATAGGAGATGATCCCGTCACGACGATTACAACAACAGTTGATATAGCGTGTACCAACGAAACCCGCCAGATCAATCTGATTTTTAGACCACCACCTGTATCTGGGGATAATGCCTACTACTTCATATCGCCAACAGGATACCGAGTAGACACGCATTCTTCCATAATAAACGCCCACATACGAGAACAGCTATCTAATGTTGAAGCTATCATGCGTGGAGACACGGGGGGGCAAAATCTCCTGTCTCTGTTGTTTGGTTGGATAATTGACGCACTAACAGGAGTGGAAATTGAAACCACGCCACAAGAATGTGGGGGGGCCGACTGCGATAGTGCTATGGCTCAATCTGTTGTGCTTTTGTGTAAGTTCCGTTACTATGACGTTAGAATCAACCCAACTCCCACACCAACACCGACGCCCACGCCCACTCCAACTCCTACACCGACACCTACCCCCACTCCAACGCCAACCAACACTCCTACACCAGTGCCAGGCGTTCCCACTACTACCCCAGAACCAGATCGGTGTTTTGAAGTCCCCTCTTGGGTAACACTAGGACTTAATGTAAGAACCGGACCAGGGACATCTTACGACAAAATTCCACCACAACTCGTCGCTGGCAATATAGTACCCGATACGGGGGGACGAAGTGTAGCTGATGGCTATAACTGGGGGAGTATGCTACACTCTTATAGTAATCCGTTTAATCAGCCGGGTTGGATTGCACTATCTTTTGTTGATGAAATTATTTGTCCGTGGGAGTAAAGTAGAAACTACAGGAGTATATAGGAAATGCATATGAGAAACTTGCCGATTCCGGCTAAATGGAATGAAAAAACAATTTCAGCATTCGTAACGCAATACGAGCAATATCCGAGTGCACTGAATAACGAGTTGCAATCTTGGCTTCAAGCCCCCAACGAGCACCTTGCTACATCAATCGAAAAACATTTGGGGAAAGAAAGTAGGTTTCGCGCTCAAAAAGAAGAGATAACCGCTTGGTTAAATGAATTCAAGGAGCCTGTCCTTGAATCACTGAGAGAATTACCCGTCATATTTAAAGACTTGCTATTGTTTCTCATTTCCCCCAAGACACCCATTATATATAAGATCCCCATTATGCTCGTCGTTGTCTATGTGGTGTCACCGATAGATATTATACCAGATGCTATACCTGTGGCAGGATTTATGGACGATTTAGCGATAGTCGTATCATCCGTAAAAGGATACCTTATGAAAGGTATTGTGATGCACACCGTTTCAACGTCTCGAAAAAACCCCCAGTATTACGATAATATAGAGCGTAACATTGCCAAATTGTTAGAATCTAGCCCCTTTTCTGTTTTTCTAAAAGAGATACAAAGGTATATACAAGTTATAGATAAGAAGACGAAGTTTTACCTAAAGACTGCACACAAATAGGATATACAACAAAAAAAACAGCGAATTACTCGCTGGTTTTTTCGTACAACATCACACTCGCTGCGATCCATTTGCAGCTTTCATCAGTTCGTCCAGAGGTGATAATGATGTCGCCCTCCTTTAGAGCATTACAACTTTCCCACACGTTGGGGAAAACAATCACCTCTTGTGCGTTCACACCAACAGACGATAGTGTCACGAAAGCCATTTTGTCACCCTTCCTTGTGGTGTGAATGTGAATACGAGAAACGTATCCGCAAACAGTACCACCAGCGATTTTTGCGACATCCCGCAAATGGTTTGTGACTTTACCTGACTTGATACATCTTTCCTCTACACCTTTCATTGGATGTTCCGAAAATATGTACCCCAACGTTTCCATTTCATACGTCGCAACCAATGCATCTGGTACAGGCTGATAGCCTCTTTTTATAGTTAAATTTCCAGATGCTATTGCATCCATAGCCCCAATAAGGTTCTTGCGAGCAGTACCGCTCTCTACAAGCTCATCTAGCGCACCGGATTTTATTAAGTTTGTGACAGTCGAGCGGCTCGGTTTCGCTCTTGAGATAAAATCCTGCAAGTTTGCAAAAGGCTTGTTGCTGCGGGACTCAATGATCTTCCGCGATGCTGCCAGCCCAACCCCCTTTATATTGCAAAACCCCAGTACTATACATTTGCTGCCATCAATAATTTTAATGGCCGCAAATTCTTCCGACAAATTTATTGAGGGGGGGCGAACGTCCAAACCGCTATTCGCAATACTTCGTATCGCTTCCGCCGCTTTTGAAAAGTCACTAATGGTTCTTAGTCTCGCAACCCAAAACTCGTAAGGGTAATGACATTTAATATAAGCCATCTTCAATGTTAGAATTGCATAATTCAGAGCGTGTGCTCTGTTGAAGCCGTACTGTGCGAAATCAGCTATCGTGTCCCAAACCTGATTGGCTATACGTTCGTCATACTTTCGCGTCACAGCCTCTTTAAATTTACGCTCTTGTTCAGCACTAGATTTTTTCTTCGCAATAACACGCCTCAATATATCGGCTTCCGCAAGAGAGTAACCAGCAAGCAATCGAACGATCATCATAACTTGCTCTTGGTAAACGCAAACACCATAGGTTTTCTCAAGTACCTGTTTGATTTCTTCTACTAGATACACAGGTGGCGCGTCGCCTCTTTTAACACTCACATATAGCGGGATGAATTGCTTGGGGCCAGGTCTATACAGTGAAATTACATCTGTTAATTCATCGGGTGTACTTGGCTGTACAGCGATAAGTGTATCTATCATGCCAGCAGATTCAAGCTGGAACACGCCATCAGTCTCACCTCTTTGGAGCATTTCGTAAGTCTTTTTGTCCCAAATATCTATCTTGTCATACGATAGACCTGTTATCTCCAAGGCGTATTCTAGGGCTGTCAAGGTCTTTAGACCAAGCACATCTAATTTTGCTATACCTGAATCGTCTACTCTTGTGCATTGCATTAGGGGCAACGGGCTGGAAGGGGTTAGCGCAGCCAGCTGTTCCAGGTCCCTATCTCCAAGAACAACTCCCGCAGCATTTTTACTGAAGTGGGATGCATGGCCGCATAGATTCTGTGCATATTCCAAAACTTCACTGCCATGTGTATCAACGCTCGTCAAGTCACCAACACTACTCAACAACCTTTCAACACTTCGCGCGGGGATCCCCAATTGAGAGGCTGAGTAACGAATGGCAGCGCGATCACCAAATGTGGCTACTGTCATTATTTGTGCCACTCGCCGTTCGCCAAACTTCTCTTTTAAGTGCAGTAATAGTTGTTCTCTTTTTGTGTCAGGAACGTCAATGTCTATGTCAGGTATAGTTACTCTCTCTGGATTCAGAAACCTCTCAAACGAGAGATTATCCCATTCGAGTGGGTTAATACTGGTTATCCCCAACACAAAAGCCACTAAAGAGCTTGACGCCGACCCCCTTACGTTCCACAGTATGTTTTGCTCACGCAGGTAATCGGTTATCTCACACACCATTACGAAGTAGTCACTAAAACCCATCTCTTCAATGACTGACATTTCGTATTCTAATCGCAGCCCATATTCTTCATCAATTGTTATGCCGCGATTCTTGGCGCGGGTGTAAACAAACTTCTTGAAATCAACTTGCTTCTCAAGGGTGGGGATCATAAATGGCGGCGGGGTAGGGAAAGGAATTCGATCACACGAATCTGCTATCTTAACAGAATTATCCAAACCATCTTGTAGTATTGCCCCAAACAGTTTCTCCATTTCTTGACTATCTCTTAAATAGTATGTTGGAGAGAATGTTTCAATTTCTCTTAGCCCCTTTTTCTTGTGAGCGATGGCGTAGCGCATACGCCAGTATTTAGCGTCTTGTGGGGCTACATATAAAACGCCATTAGTAACAACACTTTTGAAATCATATGCCCTAACGATTTTGTATAATCGGCGATACTGTACTTTTTGATCTGGCGTGTTATCGTGGGATTGGAATTCAATGTAGAAGTTTCCCGCAAACATTTTTTCATAATATTTAATGCGATCCACGATTTGATCGTCTGAGAGGGAATCCATATCACTCATTAAAACACCATCCACTGCACCACTAAGCGCAATAACGCCAGACATGTTAGCATCAAGAATTCCGGTCGTGTGTGCTCGCCTAATTTTCTGCAAACCGTCCGCGTTTTGAGCTAACAAAATCAGACTACAACCATCCTGCTTGAAATCCAGTCCGTAAATTATTTTAATGCTTGGGCCATCGAATAGCGCTGCGTCATAGTGTGACATACAGTTTTCATCTGTAATAGCTATAGCAGTCATATTCATAGAAACGGCGGCTTTTACCAGATCCTCAATACGTGCAAATCCCACTCGTTCACCTTCTGTAGTGAAGTCTGTGTGTACATTTAAGTGTACGAAGCTCATATACCCCTCCTAATTGCACTTGCTTTCATTTATTATCATTGAGTACACACAACAGGAAAAAGTCATGGATAAGGATATACTGTAACCTCATCTTCTGTGAGGCTTGTAATTTGCATATATAGTGCGCCAGGGGGCGTACTTAGAGTTTGATTGGACGCACTGGCTGTACTGACTGCGTTCCCAAAAAACATAATTTGTGCCTGTCCCATAACTAACAGACGCTCACAATCCACACGGAAAACACCGTTACGCATGGTGAAGGCTTCAGCAGAACAAAGCGGCGCTTGTTCGAGTGGAACTACCTGAAATTCCCACGGTTGTTCATCCCCAATCACCTGGATAAAAGCTATCCACTCTGACGACAGGGATACAACCTCGCACTCATCCATATAAAAGCGGTTTCTGATAAAGCCCAAATTACTGTCTCTGAAAATGACTTCGTGAGGGCGCGGAAATCTAAAACAAACGAAGATGGGAACATCGTGAACGCCATAGATCGCTGTATTTACGTCTCCAGATTCAGAAACACGCAGTGATGGTTCCAGTGCGTTGTGGTATATGGTCGGGGTGATAGAAAGGGTTAAAGACATAAAGTTTGTGAAAGTAATGGCTTCTGTAGATGTTATTTCGTTACCGTGTGGTTCGGTGGATGTGGGTACAATCTCAGGCGTAGGGGTAGGTGTTGGTTGATCGGTAGGCGTAGCTACACTAATCGGTGTCATAGAAGGTGTTGTTTCAACAGTGGGAATCGTCACCTCCTCTGTTTCTTGTGGTACGGGTGTAGTTGTAACAGGTAATACGGGGGTAGCAATAGTGTTTTCAGGTTGCAAATTCACATCTGTATTGTCTGGAACAAAAATGTAAACAATACTAGCGGTAAGAATGAACAATAGCATAATAGATATTGCAACAATAACGATAAAAAATGTTTGGGGGTATTTCTCTACAAAATCAGATATTGCATTTTTTAACATATTTCATCTCTCTTAAAATCGTGGTCATACCATTGGTATCTACAACTGGTATCAAGGCCTGATCCATATG
>OMKS01000913.1_pt1 | contig 27341 bp, 21 predicted proteins | sample 1674721 | NCBI WGS metagenome assembly OMKS01 (sample SAMN06264996, study PRJEB25208) | sediment metagenome | isolation source: hot spring sediment | place: USA: California | collected 2014-09-02 | reverse complement strand
GTTCAAAAAGGATATCCATGATTTCGTAGAGGCATTGAAAAAACAGATTCCTCAGCTTTTTGAAAGCCAGGAGTATCTCAACAGGAAAAAGGAGATCATGGAAGAGTACGAGAAAAAGGGTAAACATTTCTTTAAGGAGCTGGACAAGCGCGTGAGAGAAGAGGGGTTTGCCCTTGTTGATATACAGATGGGACAGTTTAAGCGACCTGAAATTATGCCCCTTGTTGATGGGAAACCCATGCCGATCGAAGAAGTTGAGTCACTCGTGGAGAAGGGGCGATTCCCACAGGATGAGTACGATCAGATAGTGGAAAAGCGAGAAAATCTGAAAGAACAGATCAATCAGATTTCCCTTGAGATACGGGACTTGAATCGAGATATCCAGGAGAATATAGAGAAAATGGATCGTTTCATGTTCATGAATATGGCTTCCGAACTGGTTGATCCTATAAAGAATACGTATAAAGATAGTAAGGTTGATGTGTATCTCGACGACATGGTCGAAGATATGGCCGATAATATGAAAATATTCATGCCGCAGCAGCAACAACAGATACCCGGCATGCCATTTGTCGTGCCTGAGGGGGATTCCTTTCAGCCATATCGGATCAATCTTCTCGTTGATAATAAAGATCGGAACCGATCGCCTGTGATTGTAGAATCATTTCCTTCTTATCGAAATCTTTTCGGAAGTATCGAAAGGGTCGTCGACAGAAGTGGTCTGTGGCGGACCGATTTCAGCAAAATCAAGGCAGGATCTATTCTTAAAGCGAATGGCGGGTACCTGGTCCTGAATCTTCTTGATGCTATTGTGGAACCGGGAGTCTGGCCCGCCCTTAAGCGGTCGCTGAAAACGAAAAAGATGGAGATTCAGACATACGATCCATTTTATCTTTTTACGACGTCTGGATTGAAACCGGAACCCATCGATATGGATATAAAAGTCGTCGTGATATCAGATCCTTACCTTTACCATTTGCTCGTGGCCTATGATGAAGATGTGAAAAAGATCTTTAAAGTACGGGCCGATTTTGAAACATCAATGGACAAGACCGATGAGTCGATCCGGCAGATTACTGAATTTATCAAGATGGTACAGGATGAAGATGAATTAAAGCCGTTTGACAGGACGGCAGTCGCGGCCCTGGTGGAACATGCCGTTCGGATGACGGGCCGGCAGGAGAAGATCAGCACGAGCTTTCCCACCGTGACCGATCTTATCCGTGAAGCCGATTTCTGGGCCGGTGAAGAAAATGAACCGATTATTCGCGATCGTCATGTCGATAAGGCTATCGAGGCTCGCATCTACCGGTCAAATATGATCGAAGAACATATTCAGGAAATGATTGACCGTGGCACGGTGATGATTAACACTGATGGACGCAAAGAAGGACAGGTGAACGGTATTGCCGTTTACAGCATGGGTGATTACATGTTCGGGAAGCCGTCCCGCATTACTGCGACGACATCGATGGGACGGGCCGGCATCATCAATATCGAACGGGAAGCGGATCTGTCGGGGAGCACCCATAACAAGGGTGTTCTCATTCTCAGTGGCTATCTGCGGGAAAAATATGCCCAGGATAAACCCTTGACCATAAGTGCGAGCATTGCTTTCGAACAGTCCTACGGCGGTGTTGACGGCGACAGCGCGTCGTCGACGGAAGTGTACGCCCTTCTGTCCAGTCTTTCCGGAGTGCCCGTTCGTCAGGATACGGCAGTTACGGGATCGGTCAACCAGAAGGGGGAAGTTCAGGCGATCGGCGGCGTCAATCATAAAATTGAGGGATTCTATGATTGCTGCCGGCATGCCGGATTGACGGGGAAGCAGGGTGTGATGATACCGGAGAGTAATGTGAAGGATTTGATGCTTCGAAAAGACGTGGTTGAAGCGGTTCAACGGGGACAATTTCATATTTATTCGGTGAAAACCATTGATGAGGGCATCGAGATCCTGACGGATACACCCGCAGGTCAAAAGCAGCCCGACGGAACGTACCCTGAAGGGACAATCAACTATCTTGTCAACGAAAAATTGAAGGAACTAGCCCAGGGGTTGAAATCTTTCGGCGAAGAGGAGAAGAACGAGAAAACGAACGGCGGGAAAAACAAAAAAGGATAAATAAAGGCAGCGCTCTTCTCCCCGGAGTTCGTCCCGTTTGTCCAGACGGTTCAGCAGCTTTCATATGTGCAATTATTTCGACACGTCCTTAAAGTTTCGATAGGGCAACTTTTTCTTTTTCTGTAATTGAAAACTAATTTAATCCCTCCTGTATCAGGGGGACTAAAGTAGCATTTGTCAACCTTGAATAAGTTCCAGGTTGACATTAGCCCCGCCCTTTGGTATTAACCGCAACCGACCCTTCCCAATCTCAATGTCAAATGAAAAGGGAAACCGATGTTTAATAAAAAGATGTTCACCGTAACGGAAGCAATTCTGGATAATCCGGGAAAATCCATTTCATACGATGACGCCTGTGCATTGTCCACATTTACAGGATCTGACGTCATGGATTTACTAATGTGTGCGAACAAGATCAGGAACAGGTACAGAAAAGATGAACCTGTTGTCTGTTCCATCATCAATGCAAAATCAGGTTTATGTTCCCAGGACTGTGCCTTTTGCTCTCAGTCAGCTCATCACAAGACCAACGTGAGTATCTATCCCCTGTTAAGTGAGGATAAACTTGTCACGACGGCAATCAGCAAGTTCAAAGCAGGAGCACGACGGTTCTCCATGGTAACCAGCGGGTATATGCTCACGGACGGAGAAATCGATAGGATATCGTCTGCGGCGGGTAATATAATCAAGAGAACCGAGCTTACTGTCTGTGCCTCATTGGGAATCCTGACCGCGCCGATGGCACGGAAGCTTAAGGAAGGCGGCATTGCCGTGTACCATCATAATCTTGAAACCGCTCGAAGCTATTTTGATCGGGTCTGCACGACTCACCACTATGAAGAAGACATAGAAACCATCACGTCCGCGAAATCTGCGGGGCTCAGGGTCTGTTCAGGCGGAATTTTGGGCTTGGGAGAGACATGGGAGCAGCGGGTGGAGCTGGCGTTCATGCTGAAAGAACTTAACGTTGACGGAATCCCGATTAACTTTCTGAACCCGATACCGGGCACCCGAATGGAAGCCAGACCTGTTATGAACCCCATGGAGGCATTAAAATGTATCGCGCTTTTCAGGCTTATCAATCCTGAAAAGGACATCCTTGTATGTGGTGGCAGGGAAATCACCCTGCGCGACTATCAATCATGGATCTTCACGGCGGGAGCGAACGGTATGATGATCGGCAACTATCTGACCACGCAGGGAAGAAATGCCCAAATGGACATTGATATGATTAAGGTAGTATTTCCTCAATGACTATGGAGTCGGATAAAGAAGGAGACAGAACGCTTCATGGTGCGTAAACGAGGCCCGACATTCCTGTCTGTCCACGTTGCATGTCATTTTTCGAGTAGTTGTGCTGATGTCGCGATCAGTCATTTATGCCGGGTGCGAAATTACGACGAATTATGGAAATGATTGCACAGTCCAACTGTTTCCCCTTCTCTGTGATCAATGAATTGTCTACTTCGGCCTTTACTCCATAAGATAGGCGATGTCGTCCCAGGGATGACGGTACAGCCCCTGTTTCAACCGCTTCTGATCGAGGTAGTGTCCCATGAACCCGATGCTCCGTCCCAGGACAAAGAGTCCGTTCAGAGCGCCCATCCTGATGTATTCGTCCGCTTCTTCCTTTGTAAGCTCCGACCTCAGCAAATCGACAAAGCAGATGCCGATGACGCCGTCCACGTTCAGAATCAGGTTGTCTTTCTTGCTCGTGGTGATCTTTTCAACCTCCAGTGCATAATCGAGCAACGCCGTGGTCTTGAAGTTCTTCTTTACATAATTCTTTATGATTGTCACCCGCATATCGGGGTTGTGAATCGATTTAATCCGGTGGCCGATGCCCTGGATGTTGACGCCCTTTTTCTTCATGGAATTGACGAATTCCTGAGGAGCCAATCCTTGGTCATAGGCATCGGAAAATTGCTGTGCCGCGCCGTCCAGTGCACCGCCGAATCTCGGTCCGATGCAGAGCAGTCCCGATACAAGGGATGAAATCAAGTCTTTCCCGGCACGTGCCGCCACAATGGTGTTGTGGGCCCCCGACACGGCGGGGCCGTGGTCGGCCGTGACCATGATGACCATATCGATGAACTTTGTGGCGTATGCAGGCAGCAATTTTCTGAACCACAGAGTGCTGAGGACACCGCCGACCCCGATATCCTTTTTGAAAACGTCGGAGATGGTCATCTTCCCGTACATGAGTTCTTCGCCGCGATCATCGGCGATGGTGGATATGAAACTTGCCGGTTTTCTAATAACCCCCGCCGACAGGGCCTTGTTGAAATCAAGAGGAATTTTTGGCGCTTCCGTTTCGGGAGCTGGTGTGATGACTTTCTTCTTGACGAGGGTGGTGAACGTTTCGTTAATCTTTTCAGCATAGTCATCGAATGAATTGGGTACAATCGCCCCTGCCTTTTTCAGGGCTGCATTTTTGGCGTCTGCCGTTTCCGCCTCTGCATCCGCCTTGGCACCGGCGTGACCGAACTGCACCTCTGTCTTGAACGCCTTCGAACAGGTACCTGTGACCCACATGACGAGCGGTTTGGTTATTTTCTTCGCATTCAGTGCATCCACGATGGCATATTCGTCTTCTCCCCCCACTTCACCGAGGCAGACCAGCATTTTCACATTCGGATCTTCCTCATAACGCAGCAGATGGTCCAGGAGTGTGCTTCCAGGATATCTGTCGCCGCCGATGGCGATTCCCTCGTACAGACCATCCGTATTTCGTGAGATAATGTTGTATGCTTCGTTTGAAAGTCCGCCGGATTTCGATACGAATCCCACGGAACCGGGACGGTGCAGTTTTGATTCGATGATGTTTTCGATTGTTCCACCGGTATTGCCGATTTTAAAAGCGCCTGCCTTGACGCCGCCGACGGTGGCGGGGCCGATAATCACTTTCCCGAGCTTTTTCGCTTTTGCATTGATCAGTCTCATCTGCCGTTCGGGAACGCCTTCTGCGATCAGCACGATTGTTCTGATCCGGGGAATCTCGAAGGCTTCCTCAGCCGATTTGGCAGCCGATCTAAAAGATGCGAAACTTATCAGAACATCAACATTCTTGTGTTTCCCTGCGGCTCTTTCGATTGATTTATAAACAGGGATTAGTATTTCCTTCGGGCCGTAGAAGAATTTCTGGAGCGATTCACTGCCTGTCGGATTGATAATGGCCGCTACCGACGGTGTTTCCCGTCCCGATGCATAATCGAAATCGAGCATTCTCTGTGTTGCATTGACTTGCATATTATAGATAAAAGCCTGCGTATCACGATTGAACAGCTCGTAACTTTTCTTATTTGCTGTTTTGGTTTTTGTCGTTGCTTTCTTCGCCATTTACTTATCCCCTTTCAACGCCATTGAAACGATCTTTGTCATGTGTGTTTCTGGGCCGTATACTTCGATGGGAACGCCAAGTTCCCCTCCCAGGGCCCTCATCTGATTCAGACCTTCTTTGTAATTCGGACCGCCTCTTCTGACGTAAATCTTTACTTTATTCTCCCGCAGCTTCTTTTTGTATTCTCTAAGAGCGCGGATGATTCCTCTGAATGTGTTAGCCACATCGGTAAAATTGGCAATGCCGCCGCCGATGAGGAGAAACGTGCCCTTGGGGTTCTTTTTCCGCGTCATGAGATCAATGATGGTTCGTGCGTACAGATACGTGAATTCTTCATTCGGGTCTCCCGAATACTCTCCGTAGTTGGCCATTTCTTCCATGAAACCTAGATCCGTGATGGTGTCGGCATAGATGACCGATGCTCCTCCCCCGGCAACCATGGTCCAGACACGACCTTCGGGATTGAGTACCGTCAGTTTCAACGATGCGCCGGTTTTTGAATCGAGTTCCTCAATGTATGCCTCTTCTTTGGTCATGGTCCGCCCGAACGGTGCTGGAAAATCGATTGAACCCCACTTGTTTGCACTGACAAAGTCGGCTGTATCGTCCAGTTTTGCCGCCAGATCAAGAGGAATAACCGCTTTTCCGTCGACGACAAATGGGTTGATTTCAAGATAAGTATAGTTCAGGTCGGCGTAATACGTGAAGAGACCTTCGATAAATTCAGCAATGAGAGCCTTTCGTTCTTTCGGAACTTTCCCCAGAAGTTTTTTTTCAATTTCCTGAGCGGTGGGGACCTCTCCGATGGGAACGAAAAGTTTAATTGCCTTGGCGTCAACATCGCCTACGTTAATACCGCCCTCATGGTGGAAAAGAATGGTATCTCCCTCCCGTTCCGACGTGATGGCGACATAGTATTCATCCTTTTCATCGTGCTCCACAAATGGCGCAATAATGAAATGGTCCAGAACTCCTGTTACGGTACCTACGGTGATTTGTTTGTTCATCTGCTCGTTGATCCATTTTTCGGCTTCTTTCCAGTCTGTGTTCAAGAGCAGAAGCTTGCTTTTACCCCGTCTTTTGATGAGCTGATCCGGCTTTACCACCAGTTTTTCCTTCTGCAGCCATTTGTATTTATTCGGAAGCTTCTTCAGGTCCGTTTGAGGCCCCACTGATATGAATCTATTTTGTATTTTGTGCTTTCCATCAGTATAGTCCATGAGCAGACGTGCCATCATTGCCTTGCCGTCTGCTTCTCTGATTGCTTTTTGTGCCATTTCGTCTCCTTTTTGCGTGTTACAGTTTGTTTTCGAGATTCTTTCTTATGTGATCGATGAAATCTTCCGTGTAAACCTGTCTGTTTTTTGGATCCTGATCCGCAACACGCATGAGATCGCCCGTCAGGATTCCGCTTTCAACGGTTTCAAGTGCGGCATCTTCGACTTTCTGTGCAAAGGTACTGACATCGGGGGTACCGTCGAGTTCGGCCCTCTTTTTCAAGCCGCCCGTCCAGGCAAAGATGAGGGCCATTGAATTAGTCGATGTCTTTTCACCTGCAAGATGTTTGTAGTAATGCTTCTGTACGGTACCATGGGCTGCTTCATACTCGAAAAAACCATGGGGAGATACGAGAACCGATGTCATCATGGCCAGACTTCCATATGCGGAAGCGAGCATGTCCGACATGACGTCGCCGTCGTAATTTTTGCAGGCCCACAGAATGCCGCCTTCAGATTTCATCACACGTGCAACGGCGTCGTCGATAAGGGTAAAGAAATATTCGATCCCTGCCGCTTCAAATCGATCCTTCCAGTTTGCTTCGTATTCGTCTTCGAAAATTGCCTTGAATTCTGCATCATAGGTCTTGGAGATGGTGTCTTTCGTGCTGAACCACAGATCGATTTTCTGGTCCAGAGCATAGGTGAAACAGGATATGGCGAAACTTTTTATGGAGTTATCCAGATTATGAATTCCCTGGAGGATGCCCGGATCCTTGAATTCCTGGATAACTTTTCGGATCGGTTCGCTTCCGTCACTGGGCGTGAATACAAGTTCAGCGATACCGGGAACGGTAACTTTCATTTCAGTGTTCTTATAAACGTCGCCATAGGCATGCCTTCCGATATGAATCGGTTTTGTCCAGTTTCTCACGGATGGTTTAATATTCTTGACAAGGATGGGAGCTCTGAAAACGGTTCCATCAAGTATCCCCCTGATAGTGCCGTTCGGGCTGGGCCATTGTTTTTTCAGATTATATTCCTTGACGCGCGCAGCATTCGGTGTGATAGTGGCGCATTTTACAGCCACTTTATACTTCATGGTGGCGTTTGCCGCATCGATGGTAACGTGATCATCCGTTTCATCTCTTTTTTTCAGGCCCAGGTCGTAGTAGTCGATTTCCATGCTCAGATATGGCAGAAGGAGCTTATCCTTGACCATCTGCCACATGATCCTGGTCATCTCATCTCCGTCCATCTCAACTATGGGCGTCTTTACCTTTATCTTGTCAATCATTTATCCCTCTCCTATGCTTTATTTTTGATGAGCGAAAGCATACCGCCGGCAAGGACGATTTCACTGGCCCGTTCGGAAAGGTCATATTCGACCTCGTATTCCACTCCCTGTGTTGTGTTTTTTACCTGCAGCGGTTTACCATGAGCGATCTTTTCCCTAATATCCGGAATCTCAAGGTTATTCCCCTGCTGAATGGTTGCAAAGTCTGCCTCATTTTTAAACGTCAAGGGGACAATTCCGAAGTTGATCAGATTCGCCGTGTGGATTCTTTCGAATGATTTGGCAAGCACGGCCCGGACTCCCATGTACATGGGGCACAGGGCGGCATGTTCTCTCGATGAACCCTGCCCGTAACTCACTCCTCCGACGATGACGTTCTGCCGTCCCGATTCCTTGATTTCACGAGCCCGATGGTAAAAATCGGGGTCAACGACTTCGAAGAGAAATTCTGAGTACTTGGGAACGTTTGATCGGTATTTCATCCTTGATCCGGCGGGGATGATGTGATCCGTTGTTGTATAGTCACCGGCGACGATTGTGACGATACCGTTAATTGATTCGGGCATGGCATCATTTGTCGGCGGTTCACCGATGTTGGGACCGCGATATATTTCAATGTTGTCAGGATTGTCCGATGGAGGAAGAATCATTGAGTCATCAACGGCGAATTTATCGGGCATTTCTACGTTAGGATATGGCATTTTCATATCCCGGGGGTCGGTGATCTTCCCCGTCAGGATAGCTGCTGCCGCCGTTTCGGGACTAACCAGGTAAACGTTTGCATCCTTGGTCCCTGAGCGGCCCAGGAAGTTTCTGTTACTGGTTCTCAGAGATACTGCGTTTGACTGAGGGGACTGACTGTTGCCGATACAGAAGCCGCAGGCGTTTTCCACCAAACGGACGCCGCATTCGATGAGGTCCGCCAGAGAACCGTTCCGGGCGAGCATATTTACAACCTGTCTGGATCCCGGAGCCAGAACAAAGCTGACATGGGGATGGACCCGCTTTCCTTTAAGCGATTCAGCTACGACCATGAGATCCCTGAACGAGGAATTTGTGCATGATCCCACGCAGACCTGGTTGACCTCCAGGCCTTCAAGTTCTTTGACTGTCGATATGTTGCCGGGACTGTGGGGCGTTGAGGCAAGCGGAACAAGTTCCGACAAGTTGATATCCACAATCTTGAAGTATTCCGCGTCGGGGTCCGCGGAAAGTTCCTGCCAGTCATTTTCTCTTGACTGAGCGGCGAGAAATTTCCTCGTTTCATCGTCGCTCGGGAAAATCGATGTCGTGACGCCACATTCGGCGCCCATGTTGGTAATGGTGGCGCGTTCGGGCACGGTGAGGGTTTCGATGCCGGGTCCGCCGTACTCGAATACGCATCCCACGTTTCCTTTTGTGGTAAAGAGGTCGAGAATTTTCAAGATTACATCCTTTGAGCTGACCCATGGTTGAAGCCTTCCCGTCAGGTTGATCTTGATGACCCGGGGACAGGTCAGATAAAATGGTTCTCCTGCCATGGCTAATGCCACATCCAGACCTCCCGCTCCAATGGCTATCTGTCCGATTCCTCCGCCGGTCGGTGTATGACTGTCCGAGCCAAGCAGCGTTGTTCCCGGTTTGCCGAAACGCTCCAGGTGCACCTGGTGGCATATGCCGTTCCCCGCCCGTGAATAATAGATGCCGTATTTGGCGGCAACCGTCTGGAGATAACGGTGATCGTCGGCGTTCTCGAATCCGATTTGAATAGTGTTATGGTCAACATAGCTGACGGAAAGATCGGTTTTCACTCTGTTGAGTCCCATGGCTTCGAACTGCAGATACGCCATGGTTCCTGTTGCGTCCTGTGTCAGCGTCTGGTCGATACGAATGCCGATCTCCTTTCCCTGTTCATATTGGCCTACAACAAGTTGTTTTTCCAGTATTTTCTGTGTCAGTGTCTTTCCCATATATCTGTCCCCCCCACGATGTCATGTATATAAATTTTCAAATTGTCAACGCTGGCAGGTAAGCGATAATAACCATATTACAACGGCGCTAAGAAAGTGCTTCGGTAACTTATTTTGACAAAATTGAATGGCTGAAAGACGTTCTTATATATAAATATGGATGTTGCTGTCAATATTTTTCACAAAGATGTCAGATAAATGAAATAAATATCCTTTTTTGATATTAGAAAGATACAAGAGGTCGCCGGTATGAATGAAAGCAACGAGCGACATTGCTGACTGATCATAACCGTTCGAATTCTGTCGGTTCCGCCATACCACCGGCAGTTCTATTTGTTTGTGAGCACATCATCCACGACAGGTGTCGGAATTTTCCATGAATTGACGTGATTCCTGAAACATCAACTGAATACTGGAGAGACTCACGGGTTTGATACGGCGCTTTTGAACCAACGGTGAGATGGTAGGGAATGTTTGATCTCGTAACGCAACATGTATCCGTTTGTCCCATTTGTGGAGATGCGATTGGGCGGTGACACGGCGCTTCCCTTTTAAAATGGCCATAGACAGCATCCTCGCCGTTTGAATTCTTTCTCGCACGCTGCCAGCTGACCGTGGTAAATGCGGGCCCTGTTGTCGACTTTGGACGCTACATCAAGGAGCCATTTTTTGTTCTGGTATGTTCCTCTCGAATAACCACCCTGGCCTTCATGATAGGCCAGATAGAGATTGTATGCATCGTTTGCAGCAATACGGCACATCTTATGACTCAGATTACAGTACCAACCGATGAAGTCGATAGCATCATCGAAGTCATCTCGTTTGGCTCCGGATCTGCCTGTTTCCTGCTTGTATCTTTCCCAGGTGGGATTAAGAGCCTGAGAGTATCCATAAGCCGATGAAGGTCGTGGCCCCGGGAATATCCAGAGACAAGTGGTTCGCGGCGGCTTGATTTTTGCGTTGAATCGTGATTCCTGATGTATAATGGCCATAAGAACAGGAATGGGTATGCTCCAGCGACTGTATGAATTATGAGCCGCTTTGTACCAGTTTTTATGCTCCCGGAAGATTTCACAGATGTTGTCAGGCTGCTCAGGTGGTTTGGGAGGGCCGAAACATCCGATGATCACGACTGCCAGAAAGCAGTTCGCCACAATACGAAGGAGCTGTTTTCCGGTTACGCTGTGCATGTCACGTCTCCGAGCGGGTCGTAAGAAAATCCGTGTCAGCGATGAAGTGGCCACTGTTGATTGATCTCGATTGAACACTGTCTAGTGTTCGGGAAAGATCAATGGCAGCGCATTTCCGGCAGTTTGCCGTATGCTTTCGTCATACAAATGGGACATTTGATTCAGTTCCGGGTTGATCTCGATGCAGAAGGCACCATTCTTCCGCGCGACTTCGGGATAGCCGGCGGCAGGCCATACAACCCCGGATGTGCCGATACTGACAAACAAATCACACTGGGCGATTGAAATGACGGACATTCGTGTTATTTCGGGATCGAGTGAATCTCCGAACCAGACGATATCAGGGCGGAGCCAGGCATCGCATTGTTCGCATCGATATCGTTCATAGGTTTCACCGATGTCTTCAAAAATACCGTGCGTTGGACAACGAAGCCTCCAGAGACTTCCATGAAGCTCCAGAATATTTCTATTTCCGGCCCGCTGGTGCATCCCGTCTATGTTCTGGGTGACCACGGTTATCCCGGAGTGACTTTTTGCCAGTCGTGCAATGACATGGTGTCCCGCATGGGGCTCGCACTCCAAGACGGCCTTTCTTCGAAGTTCATGAAACTTCAGCACCTTGCGGGGGTCGTCATTAAAGGCGTCCTGGCATGCATATTCTTCCCAGTTGTACTGTTTCCAGACACCGCCACGACCTCTGTAGGTGGGAATGCCGCTTTCCGCCGACATGCCGGCACCGGTGAAAAAGACTATTTTTTCATAGTTCATGGGATCAATTGCATTCATGCCGATGTTACCCCTTTGCTGCGGTTCTTCTCCGTTTTATTCATGTATCGGCTGATTCACAGGGCACATAGATATGCCCTGTGCATCAGCTTTTATCAAAGATACCGAGTGGGGATTTGTATCTGACACGTTGTGTCGGTGCTCGGAATCATTTCTCATGACGGCAGCGGTCATAAATGAATGACGTACATGCCGGCAAACGCTATTCGGGTGTTTGTTGCCGTCTTCCGTTACACGGCGGGTTGACGATCTGTGGCTTATGTGGTTTACGTCGTCTCCTAACTTTTTGTCAGGATTTTTTCTTGTAGAAAGACAGAAGAAAGACTTCGTCATTTGGAGACAGATTGAATTCTCGTGATGCCTCCTCGATTAACTTTTGACTCGGTTGTGTTTCATCGTCTTTCAGTCTGTTTGATATCCACTTGATGGCGCGCTGCATTTTATCCCCCTTAGGTTGATCAATCGTACTCATTGATATCTCCTTTCGACGTAAAAGATATATTTTTGTCGTATCATACAGGATATGCTCGAAATTATCCATAGCAATGCTCGAAACCGGACACAAGACATGTAACGTTAAACTATACTCCATCGGTACAATGCGGGTCTTATTCTTCAGTCGGGGAGCTTCCTGCCGCCCGAACGAGCAATGACCATATTGACGAAACACGGGAGATGTCTCTGCAGCAATATCATGAGAACAGCATGAATCGTAAGGATCTTCTCACGCTTGCGTTTTAACAACGCCTGTGCAGTCATGCGGGCGGCTCTGTCCGCTGACATGCGCAACCATTTAGGAATTCTGTCTTTTAATTCAGCATGATACACACCATGCTTATCCACCTTACGGATTTCCGATTCAATAAAACCCGGAACAATAAGGGTGACGGCTATCCCATGTGCCCGCAGTTCGTGTCGCAGCGAATCGGCAAGCCCATGGATAGCATGTTTACTCATGGCGTATGCGGAAAGACGAGGTGTTGCAATGTATCCATTGACGCTTCCGATCAGCGCGATACATCCCTTTGACAGAATAAGACTGGATTTTGTGGCCCTAATCGTCCGTAAGACTCCAAAGATATTTGTTTCGAATTGCCGTCGATAATCTTCAAGCGTGAGATTTTCGAACCGTCCGGCAACGCCGAATCCCGCATTAGCAACAACGTAATCAATGTGGCCGAACTTCTTCAGAGCAAGGTCGACAACCGCCTCAAGATCACCATCCCGGTTGACATCGCAGGGAACCGGCAACGCCTGCCGTCCCAGCAATTGAATTTCTTCTGCGACGATGGTAATTCGATCCAGACGACGGGCTGCGAGAATGACATTTCCACCCAGCCGGGCGATTTCGAGAGCCAATGCGCGGCCGATACCTGACGACGCTCCCGTAATAAGAGTAACTGTTCCCGAAAAGTGTGCCATCCGTCAGACCTTCAAGCGTTGGATGCATTATGAGCAAAAAATGATGCCGGTACTCATTCTCCGCGGGTATGCGTGAATACAAACAAAAACGACATATGTGAAGAATCAGAATCCATTAACTGATCCCGCCGTAAAAATAGCAATGGCTCATTGCTGCTTTGACCACGTATAAATAGCACTGCCCTGTTTATATGGTCAAGATTAAATGACAAGAGGGGGATGGTGACGTGTTATGGTCGGAAGGGGAACAGGAGGTTGTGAGCGGCGGAAGAATCAGGCGAGGGACTGCGCTCCTTCTGCCGCTCATCCGGGTTAGTGGTGTAGGCCCCGTGCGTTCAATGCGGAGGTTATATCAAAATGTAACTTTTTTGCCGAAATGGTCATATTTCCGTTTCTGTGATGATTTTAATAACGCCCCTTCGGTGAAGTTCAATGAATGTCTCATCACTTTTGAGCGCATACGAGAGCGTTATCGACCTCGACATGCGTGCTTCAATTGCTATGAGGCCCATGATACCGATGACATAAGAAAGTCCCAGCATGTAGTGGTGAGTCACGATGGAGAGTATTGTTGCCATAACGATTGTAAGAGGATGGGAATACAGGAGGATGAAGAGACGAAAAATTCTTATCAGAGGATTATTTGTCAATTGCCAATACGTTTGAAGAGACAGGCCCGGATCAACCGTAATGATGATAGCTCCCTTTTTATAATTATCGATGATCCGTTCATGAAGCGATCGTTTCGTGCTGAACATTTCAATGTACCTCGTCTTCATTTTGATTATTGTATGTATATGGTTACATTTATAAATAAACGCCTGGCAGGAGAACGAGGAGATAAAAACTTACCATGGTCAATAGAATCCCATAGAATATTTTGATTATGTGGTTCATGGATCATTTACCCGCGCTGCATACTCGTTAGCAGGTTATTCCTTTAGATGTGCACGCAAGTCATATCACGTCACCAATTCTTTTACGCGAAAATGGTGCCAAAATAGTAACCGCTCTATATCATTTATAAATTAGGCCGTGATGACGTGTACGGCTATAGGGGAATTCCTACATGACGGCATGGCTGCCGCTTAGAATAATCCAGTGAAATCTTTCTGTCGTGAGTGTATGATTTTTACGATGTGAGTGTATGATATGTAATACACTATGGGGTATATAACAATCAATCCGATCTATTTCTTGAAGTCTGTCGGAGAAATGTCATATTTTTTAAGAAGGTTATAAAAATCTGCGCGGTATTTACCCGCTAGTTGCGCCGCTTTGCTGACATTCCCCTGGGTCATATCCATCAGTTGAACGATATAGCTCCGCTCAAAGACCGCCTTGGCTTCCTTTAATGGTTTATGGTCGACTTGTTCGATTTCTTTCTGTGTTTGCAGAAGATCTTCCGTAATAACATCGTCGAGCGTCATGGCAACGGCATATTCTATTGTGTTTTTCAGTTGACGAACATTTCCCGGCCAATCTTGGAGCATCAGTTGCTGCATCGCCTGTGGTGTAATGCCTTTTATCTTTTTGTTCATTTCCTTGGAGAACTGCTTGAGAAAATGATCGACCAGAGGAGGAATATCCTCCTTACGTTCCTTGAGAGACGGAATAAATATTGGAATTACATGAATCCGGTAGAACAGATCCTCCCTGAACTGTCCTTTTGCCACTTCTTTTTCAAGGTCTTTGTTCGTTGCCACAATGAGTCTTACGTTGACTTCAATAGGTTCTTTGCTGCCTATGGGGTAAAACCGCCGTTCTTGTAGAACCCGGAGCAATTTTGCCTGTATCGACAGTGGCATGTCTCCGATTTCATCGAGAAAGACGGTACCACCGTTTGCCTGTGTAAAAAGACCGCCCCGTGTTCTGATTGCTCCCGTGAATGCACCTTTTTCATGACCGAACAGCTCACTTTCAAGGAGGCTCTCCGGTATTGCTGCGCAGTTGATGTCGACGAACGATTTATCTTTCCTCTCGCTCAGAAGGTGTGTTGCTTTTGCAATGAGTTCTTTGCCCGTTCCGCTGTCGCCGCTGATATAGATTGTTGAATCGGTTCCTGCAATGCGAATGACCTGTTCAAGAACTTCCTGCATTTTCCGGCTTCGTGCAATGATGTTTGAGAAGTCATACCGTTCGGTTATGATTCCTTTCAGTCGGTTAATTTCTGTTGTAAGATGCCTTTTTTCCAGGGCTTTTTCGATTTGTAATAAGAGATCCCTCCCATCAAACGGTTTAGTCAGATAGCTGTAAGCTCCCTTCTTCATTGCGTTGACGGCACTTTCGATTGTTCCATAAGCAGTGAGAATGATTACGGGCATATCCGGGTGAATCATATGCATGTTTTGCATCAACTCGATGCCGTCGGAACGAACCAACTGGAGGTCTACTATGGCTATGTCGAATACCTCGTCTTTAATCATCCGAGAAGCGTCATCTTCGTCGGCAGCTGTTGCCACTAAGTAATTCGCCGATTCCAGTCGAATCTTCATTAATTCCAGTATATTTCTGTCGTCGTCAACGACGAGTATTTGTCCCCTGTTCATCTATTGGATGAGTTCCTTTCTTTTCAGTTCGATTTCAATATCAACCTGTTTCGATTTCTCAATTGCTTCAAGTACATCGACCCAGATCTCAGCCTGTTCGCGGAACGGACTTTCCGGAAATCGGGCAATAAGGATGTTGAAGTATTCAATCGAATGTTTGTAGTCTTTTTCAGGGTTTCTGTGATGCGCATACATGAGTGCCATGTTAAAGAGCGCCTCATCACCCGGTGGAACTGCCGGGAACAGCTCAGCCACTTTCCTGTTTTCTTCAAACGCCTGTTTGAAGTTTCCCATGTTTACCAGTTGACGTCCCCTTTCCATGAACCGTCGCGCTTCTATCTGCCCTGTGCTTGTTTGCTGTGGGGATATTTCGGGGTAGCCCCGTCTGTTTCTTTCCATGGATTCCAGTACCGCTATCCATATTTTTGCCCGCTCCACAAGTCGACTGGTGGGAAACTCAACAACCAGACGTTTAAAATACGAAACAGCCTTCGAATATTCAATAGTTGTGACCCCGGAACGAGCATGCAGAAGTCCCAAATTATAAAGAATCGTGTCGCCCGGTTTTTTGCTTCCCGCCATGGAAAGCGCCTTTTCATGCATGAGAAGCGATTCCTCCAATCTTCCGTCATCAAGATAGTGTTTTCCCTGAGAGAGATAATTTTCGGCCTTCCAACGTCTTTCCACTGAAGAAAATGTTGAACAACCGACATTCGCTATGATAATTAAAGCGGTAATGCAAAAGTGAAGGTACTTCCATTTCCAGGTTCGCTGTCGACCCACACCTTACCTCCGTGTGCCATGATTATATGCTTGACAATTGCCAGGCCTAAACCGGTTCCCCGTTTCTGATTTGCATCCGGATTGCGCGCCTGCCGGTACTTATCAAAGATTCTGTCCACTTCTTCGGCAGGTATTCCCGGGCCTGTATCAATAATTGAAACATGAACCCACCCGTTAGACTGTTCCGATGATATGGTGATGATTCCACCCTTGGGGGTAAAATTAACGGCGTTACTCAATAGATTCCGCAAGAGCTGGCTGATTCGTTCCCCGTCCATTTTCTCAACCCGTATGTGGTTTGTTAATCTTTCTTCAAATCGAATCGCCTTTGACTGTGCCAGCGGTTCAATTTCGAATATCGCCTTTCTGATCAATGGTATGATGTCTCCTTCCGCAAGGACATAGGTCATCATGCCGGCTTCCATTTTTGATAAATCGAGTAGTGAATTAACCAATGATATAAGTCTTTTATCCTCTTCAGCAATGATGTTCAAGAGCCGTTTCTGTTTGGTGGTAATGGTACCGCCGACTCCTTCGAGGAGCAGATTGGTACCTTCCTGAATAGATGTCAGGGGCGTTCGGAGTTCGTGGGACATTATGGAAAGAAAGTCCGATTTCATGGTGTCAACTTCTTTCAACTGTTCACACATGGAATTGAATGCATCGGCCAACTCTTTGATTTCCGGGGGAGATGATACGCGAAGGGGGCTGCTGAAGTTCCCTTTTGCTATGTCCTGTGTTTTTTTCTTCATGATAGAGAGCGGTTTTATAATGTTTCTTGTTATGACAACGGATATCACAATTCCCAAAAGGATTGTAGATATAATAATTGCAAGCGCAACGGAACGGGAGTTGGTGACGGCGCTGTCGAGTTGCTTGATTTTATCGAACGTATTGTTTCTACTGTAGTCTTCAAGGTTTTTCAGCGCCGTGATTGTTTGATTCGCAAGTTCTTCTTTTCCCTCAGCAAACGATTTGCGGTCATAGTGGCGATCCGTCTTTAAATATTCCATTTCTTCAGAGACACGGGATTGATACTGATCGTGACCGATCTTCGCCTTTGTAAGTAAATGATTAATCTCGGGAGAATCGGCTATGATGAGTGCCTGATGAAGATATTTGTTAAAATCTGCTTTTGCCGTTAAAAAATGATCGTAAAGGGAAATATCCCTCATAACAATGGCTTTTTTTTCATATCGAATCTGTTCAAAAAGTGAATCTGTTAGTTTTTTCTGCAGGTCGAGCGTTTGATTATCCGTTTCCAGTACCGACCGCGTCACCATGTTGACATTGATAAGCTGATACATGGAATATATACTTGCAACGACTACCATTGTCAGGATGATGGTGTAGCCGATAACCAGCCTTGAGAATATTGTAAATTTCATCTTAGTTCAGCAGATTGAAGCGGCATCGGTTCACCGCGGGTATCTCCAATAATCGTTACATTATCGTAATGGCAAAAATCATGAGGCTGCCATGTACCATTCTTTTACAGGTTCATGATGAGACTTTTCGAACAGGCATTTAACGTCTGACTAGCATAATGGCAAAAGGGATGCCACTGTTTTCTTTTTGATCGGCATTGCCGACAATGAATTGTGTATAATTTTGATATCACTTAATAAAGAAGATTAGCGGAGCTTCCTGCTATCGCCTAGTTCATTTCTTATGGTTTAATCCTGTTGATTGAACTGTATGGAAATACCTGCAGAAAGAATATGCTCGTGCCAAAGGTACGTTGAACTGTCGTCTCTGCCATGGTAAATGGGTATTAAAATGACTGCAACGAAGACGCATCGTAAAGAGATAACGATAATAGGACAGGTAATATTAAATCTATAAAAAGCGGTTTGTTAGACTTGGATATTGTGCATTTGCTGTTTAACAAGACCTATCAATGGAACTCTCTTGGGCCTGCCACTATGAACGGTTCTGCCCATTATCTGATTATGTGATATCCCGATGTTAAGATAAAGAATACAGTATAATGCTTCTAAACGAATCCTTCCCGCTCAATTTCATCAAGTAGAATTATGAATCCGATTGTTGGTGCGAGGATGAAAATCTGCAACTGTTGCAACAGGTTGAGAAGAGATGATTTCCGCCCAAACAGTTTGATTTCTTCAAGAGCAGCATTAACGAGTGACCCCCGTATCTATTTGATAATACAGTTTAATAAAAGGCATAGCAACGGGATGGGGCGTGCCTGAAGGATTTGACTACGATGAGAGAATCTTTTAATGCTTGACATAAAATTTATATAGTCTTATGCCGCCTGTTAAAAGAAATATCAACAATCGAAGAGGCATACCATGGGGGACAAAATATCTTTTGGCCGTTGTCCGGCGCTCTTAAGAAAATGTGGTATAGGCATTGTTGCGGTCATTCTGGTCACGTTATTTTCAGCTGTTTTCTCTCAGTCCACTATCTCCTCTCAAGAGATCGTTAACAAGTCATTTAGTTCAAAGGATACATCATTTGAAATAGAGAAAAGTACCGAAATCGACAATAGTAGTTCCGCCGGCGCAAATTCTATGGGAATTTTAAAGACTGAGCAATTATTTTACCCGATAATTCAAAAAGCTGCGGATCGCTACGGTGTGGAGGCTGCTCTTGTCAAGGCCATTATTATGGTTGAATCCAGTTATAATCCCAATGCGGTGTCCCGCAAGGGGGCGAAAGGCCTTATGCAGCTGATGCCCCGCACTGCGGAAGCTCTAGGTGTGGAGGACAGTTTTAACCCGGAAATAAATATTAACGCAGGTGTCCGCTACTTTAAAAAATTGATGAATCAATTCGACGGAGATACCAAGCTGGCGCTTGCCGCCTACAATGCCGGAATGAGGCACGTGCGATACTATGACGGGATACCCCCGTTTCAAGCGACCCGCTATTATATCGACAAAGTTTATCACTTTTACAATTACTATAAGGATCAAGCAGAGCAGGCAATTGGCGACGCATAGTGAAACGATGCTCATACAAACTGACTTCAAGATTGGCAGGGACTGTCGCCACCGTGCGGGTCAGCAGATAATCACAGCTGTTATCTCATATCTTCAGTTATTCTCCGTTGTTCATGTCTGATTGATGTTTCCTGAAGAAATTTTCAATGATGCCCGCAACAGTATCCGGTTGTTCCATCGGCAGGAGGTGTCCGCTGTTTGTCACCATTCGGTAAGAACCGTGCGGAAGTTCTGTGACAATCCGCGTGAGATCGATAAAATGCCGATTCTCGCTTGTCTCCCCTTCTACAATGAGAACGGGACACGATAGTTTCGGAAGCAGGGGCCATGGGTTGTGCTTCATTCCTCCCATAAAAAGGGCTGCTTCTTTCTGGGGGGAACAAGCAAGACATAATTCTCCGTTGCCTTGTTCTATCATGCCGTGCTTGATATAGAGATCAAGCACTTCTCTGTTCCAAGATGCAAAGAGTGGTCGTGATGAGAGGTACTGTAATGCCTCGGCTCGATCCCGCCAGTGATTTTTCCGTCGAAGTGCTTTTGCCGCGAGGGGATGGGTGTCGACGGTTATTGGTTGACGATAAAAATGGAAGGGCAGAAAAATTGGTTCAATAAGCACCATTGCCCCGGTTCTTATACCGTGGCTCCCACATGCGATTGCGGCGACGATCCCACCCATGGAATGTCCTACCAGGAACGGCCTTTCAATCTTGAGCATCTCACAGAAAAGACAGATATCCTCTGCAAGCAGTTTCCAACTGATTCCGCCTGTTTCACGTGATGCCTCCCGGTGGCTATATAAGCCAGGCACAATGACGCGGTATGTTGTTGATAAATGCCGGGCTATGGGATGCCATGTCCATGGTATAAAGCCGGTTGCATGTAACAGAATGACGGTGGGACCGTCTCCGTCATAGAAAAGATAGGAAATATCCGCGCCGGCGATACGCTGACGCAATGTGAGGGGCATTTTCATATAACCATTTTAGGATATGTGTTGGGGGTATAGCTGTTAGTTAATCAAAACCGGGCGCTTGAAGATCCTCTGTATGATTCCTGTTTGGTTTTACCCACAGTCTCTGTCGAAACTCTTTTTTTTATATATCGAGGTTGTGGACGTTTTCTAATGTTTCGCCCTTCTCAACCGGGTGAGAGAACAACCAGTGCGTCGACGGCGATGGGTTTTCCGTCGTGGATTTTGATCGGGTTGATGTCGATTTCCTTTACCGTTTCATAGCGTAGACCGATCTCTCCCAAAGCAATCAGAATATTCGCCAGTATTTCCCGATCCACCGGGGTTTTGCCGCGAATAGGCCCGAGGATTTTTTTTGCTCGAATGCTTTCCATCATTTCCATGGCGTCCCCCCGGGTCAGCGGCGCAACCCGGAAGGCGATGTCTTCGAGAATTTCAGTGAAGATTCCGCCCAGTCCGAACATGACGCAGGGACCGAACTGTTCGTCTCGGGTGAGACCGGCGACCAGTTCACGATCACCCTTGATCATTTGCTGCACAAGGACTTCTCTCACAGCCACGTCAGGGTGTGAGAGAAGTCGTTGATAAGCGTTCCGGGTTTCCTCCTCGTTTCGCAGATCCAGTGCAATAAGATTGAGCTCTGTTTTATGACTGAGTTCATCGCCCGAAGCTTTCAGGACGATGGGGTATCCGATTTTTTCTGCAGCCGACACAATACCGTCTTCTGTCTCTGCAAGGACTTCCCGGGTCACGGCAATTCCGTGTTCCGCCAGAAATAGTTTGGATTCGTGTTCCGAAAGCGTTGTCGCCCCGCGTTTCATTGCCTTGTCAATAATCTTCATATCCTTTTACCACTCCTCATGATTGATTTTTCATAATAGCTTGTTACATGGCTGATTGCTCTAAGAGCATCGTTAAGAGTATCGAAAACGGGGATTGCCCTGTCCACAAAAGCGGCACGAGCCTCACGGGTTATTTCCTCAATTTCCATGAATTCGAGGTCCTTCTTCAGATTCGGAAGAACTAAAATAACTGGTTTGCCGGTGATTTCTACAACATCCCGGATAGCGTCGGCCATCTGTGCGGGCGGTGTAATGATGTCTCTGAGCTTCTGTGTTCCGTCGGAGGCAGCGATTGATTTGAAATGATACAGAAGCTGGACCAGTATCTGAATATTCACCCGCCGGTCCTTTGCCGCACTCAGAAGTGCTGACTTCAGGGCTTTTGGAGATACGAACGGATTGGCCGCATCAATCGGGTTTGTAGCGCTCGATCCTGGCCTGGGAAGAACCGACAGAATTTCTTCGACGATTTCATGTTCCAGAGACGGAAGTTCCAGTCCGAACGCCTCGGCGGTATCACAGGCGCTGACGCCCAAGGCCCCTCCGCCTCCCACAACAGTCAGTCCTTTATACGATCGCAGTGGGAGTAAAGAAAAGGCGAGGCTGGCATTGGCCATTTCAGCAAGACCATGAACCTGGACGGCGTTGCACTGATCAAGGAGAGAATTCCAGATGATCCTGCTGCCTCCCATTGAAGCTGTGTGGCTGGTTACCGCCCGATTGCCGGAATCAGACAGACCGCCTTTATATACGATGACCGGTTTTCTGGTGGCGACATCCCTGAGGGTGTTGAAAAACTTCCTGCCGTTCTCGACACCTTCGATGTACATGGCGATGACGCTCGTTTCAGGATCGTTACCGAGATATTCAAGCAACTCCGTTTCACGTAAATCAGCTCCATTGCCGAAACTCACCATCTTGCTGAATCGGATTCCCATCCATTTTCCCATCTGGGCAAAATCTATCGACATTCCACCACTTTGGGCGAGAAATCCGACCGGTCCGCTCTGCCGCGAAAGATCCGGCCCCGGCGCCATAGTCAGTCCGCTTTTCGGGCAGTAAATGCCGAAGCAGTTCGGGCCGATAACCCGTATACCTTTTTGTGCTATTTTTTTTATTTGATCTTCGAGGGCATATCCTTCCGTGGTGCCCGTTTCCTTGAAACCCGCAGATATGATTTCCGCCCCGGCGGCACCTTTCAGTCGACATGCCTCCAGGGTTTTCGGTACCAGCGGCGATGCAACGACAATAATTGCAAGATCTATTGTTTCGGGGATTTCATCGATGCTTTTATACACCTTGAAATTGTTGAATGATCCCCCTCTCGGATTGACAGGGTATATTCTGCCTTCATATTTCATCGACTGGAGCGCTTTGAAAATGAGACTTCCGAATCCGATGCCTTTATCGGCTGGTACACCCACTACGGCAATGCGTGCGGGATTAAAGATTTTTTCAAAATCGGAGTATGCTACATTCTTTTGTTCCACCCAGGCCATATGGTGTTTCCTCTCACGCTTAATCTTCCTGCAAACCCCGCTAACATGGCGACGCATAGCTCTTATGGTAAGAAAATTGAATTTTGTCAATAATGAAATTACAGTTCATCCGACTAAAGCATGCTTGGTTTCATGAATGAAGACAAAACAGTACACTTTTAATAGTCTCGTTTTGCGATATTAAATCCCTCGCCTTCAGGCGACAACTTTAGATGACTCGCCCTGGGGGGGGGTAATTCACTAAAAAATAAATCACAGAAATGCGGTGTTTGATTACATCTCATCATGTCAGCATAAGGACAATCGCTACCTTTTTGACGCGAATGTTCCATATATTTCAGTGAAAAGTGATAGTAAGAATATTTGATTTTCCATGTTCCTTTTGGACGAATCATGGGTCTCGGGGATATTAGTCCGATATCCCCGAGACAATCGGTGTTACATGTGAAGGGAGACTTTCGGCTTCGTTCTACCAGCCTTTGGTCCACATATCCTCATCTTCGTAGACTTTTTCATCATCCATATGGGCTTCCTGGGCATCTTCTTCAATCATACGCCCTGGAGTGGGATCTTTGAGAACTTCCCTGAAGTACTCATGCTGAATCAGAAGATTCATGATTTCGTTGGTGCCGGTCCATATCTGGATGAGCCTGGCATCACGGACCATTTTTTCGATGGGAAAAACATTCGTATAACCGATACCTCCTACGATTCTCATAGCAATGTTGCAGATATCCCAGGCTGCATCGGTGGCGAGCTTTTTCGCCTCACTGACGAGACGTCGTGCCGTAGGATAGCCGATGTCAACAGCCTTTCCGGCAGCATGTGTAAGGGCCCGGGCGGCATCCAACTGTGTAATGGCATCGGCCACTTTGAAACTGATACCCTGGAAGCGTCGAATAATTTGACCGAAGGCCTTTCTCCGGTTACTATAGCGAATGGCAACTTCAAGAGGACCCCGTGCTATTCCCAGGGATGCCCCCGCCGACGTGAGTCGTTCCGGTACCATCATGATGTTGAAGATATGAGCACCCTGATTCAAACCACCGATCAGATTCGACTCGGGAACCTTCACGTCCCGGAATAAGAGTCGGCCCGTACCGCCACCACGGGTACCCAGCAATCCATACACGTGTTTTACTTCAACACCGGGTCTGTCCGCCTCAATGAGAAGCAGACTGATACGTTCGTGTGGTTTTCCCTCGGGATTGGTATTGCAGTAAACAACAAAAAAATCCGCACCATCAGCGGCAACGACAAAGCGCTTCTGCCCCCGCACGGTAAAATACCCATCTTTCAATACGGCCGTTGTTGTAGCTCCGAAAAAGTCCGATCCACCCCTCGGTTCTGTTAATGCTTCAGCCGAAATAAGGTCACCCTTAAGCAAGGGCTTTAGGAAGTTTTCTTTCTGTTCTTCCGTTCCGAATACATTGAGTGCTTCACCGACAATGGACGGCATTGCAAAGGCGCATCCGAGTGCTGTGCCGAGGACACCGATTTCTTCAAGTGCTGCTATCTCACTCGTCCAGTTCAGGCCTCGGCCACCGTATTCCTTCGGGAATCGAAGGCCCAGCAGATTTCTATCGCCCAATGCCTTGACATACTCCCGGGGGTACGTGATCTCATCCCGATCCATTTTCTTTACCAGATCCGCTGAGACCTCGGTTTTTACAAAATCACGTACCTCATTTTTCAATGCTATCTCTTCTTTAGTTAAAAGTACGTCCTGCAACATACCAGCCTCCTTTTGTTTTTCTTCTCCCTTCTGGGTATTTCGGTTGTGAAACCTTCAACTGACATCCGTTTAGTAAAGACTGAAATTACGGCCACCAACAAATGCTTACCCTCCCCCTCTCTCTCATGCTCTGGGGTTGCAGGGGGATTTTCATTATGATGAAAATCCCCCTGCAACCCCTTTGGGAAAGGAGGGAGTAATGATCAAAAGGAAATCATATGGTTCATCCCATGCCATGGTCACTCTGATGTTCCGGCAAGCCGTTCCGCTGCCTTCCTATTTCGCTCGAAATTCGTCAACAACCTGAAATTCAATCTCTGTGTCGCCGGCGGTCCCGCAGCGATTACCGATAATATAGGGGTCAAACATGCCAGGCCTGAAAGTGACTCAGCAAGGCGTGCCATCTTTATACGATCTTCAACCTTCACGCCCTCCCGCCCCTTGTGATACTTTGTAAGAAGTTCCCCGACTTTCGGAATTTCGAAATCGTAATGTGAAGGCCGTGTGACGAGTATACCGCCGCCGATTTCAGCCAGTCTGTGACCGGCTTTGAGTACCGCATCATTCATATAGAGTTTTGCCGCATTGACAAAGAACGTGTTGGGAAGGGCAACACCCGATCTCGTTATTTCGGGCATCGCTGCCGAACCGGCAACCAGACCATACAGTGTTTCCGCATCAATACTCATGTCGACAAGCTTATCACGTATATGAGCAACTTTGCCAACACCATTGTAATCTGCCATGGCTTCAGCGGCACCCATACACAGATCGATGTACCCGCACCTGCACGAGGAACTTGACAGCCGCTGGTAATCGGAAAATCGATGGACCAGATGCCGTGTCGCCTCCCATTCGCCGCACAGAAAAACTCTTTCATTGGGAACAAAAACATGATCGAGGATGACGTGAGCACTCTGATGCATGCCGAATGCTGCATTCCCGATGTCCTCGGGATCCATGGCGGCAAACTTTGCATTTGCGCATGCAGAATCATTGACGAATATGACACCTTCCGTATCCGCCGGTATGGCAAAGGCAACGGCATAGTCCGCATCCTTCGGTCCCAGCGCCGTTGTAGGAACGGCAATGAGTTCATGGGCGAACGGCGCGCCCGACTGCTGTAACTTGGCCCCATTTACGACGATTCCATCCTTCCGTTTCTCTACGACCCTGACGAACATATCGGGATCGGCCTGTTTATGGGGCGGAAGCGATCTGTTCCCCTTGGCATCTGTAATATTACCCATCACGGTAAGGCCCTTTTCATGAACCCTTTTCATATACGTTTTGAACCGCTCATGATAATCGGTTGCTCCGTTGCTTTCATCATCAACCTCGTACGTCACCGACCAGAGGGGGTTTATGACGGCGCCGGCAATACATCGCCCGCCGAAACAACCGCCCGTGTACCGCATGAGCACCCGCTGCATCGTCATTCGACCGATAAGGTCTTCCGTCGATGTAACGATCTTAAGAAATCTGCTCACTGTTCCTCCCGTTAATTCACTCTCGGCACGGAGCAGAGAATGTAATTCGGGATGCATGTCCGGGTTGCTTTCCAGGTCATATGTCAACCTGAGCGAATTAAATGCAGGCTTCAACAGGGGATGAGCCCAGAATTCTTCTACCCGCTCCCCATTGACATAGACAACATTTTTCATTGCCTGTATAGACTTGAGATAATCTTCTCCGTTCATCATTGTCATCGGCCTCCTTCTTTCACGGTTCAAGCGGTTTCACAAATGATGGCTTGAGATTCTCCAGCTGACGATCGGCTGTGCCCTTGTTATCGTACTGACTCACCATCTTTGTAACTAATGTCAGTATATGGACAGATTTTACGTGTTGCATACATAAAAATCAATGATTGATTCCCTGAGCAGTGATTGTGCCATGCCATATGTGTTGTATTGTCAGAATGTTATAATAATAAGACATGCCCGGTCTGCTGTTTTTCAAACACTCTTTGTTTTAAGCAAAATAGATGCCACTTTTGTGATACTAGGGGTCATTGGGGTTATCCGTTCACGGGCCGTTGAAAACCCCCATTCTCAGATAAATCTGAGCGGCATTGTATAGTCATCGGAATCGTGTTTCAGATATTGATTTTCTCAAGCAGTAAGCGAAAGAATACCGATAAACATAAAGCTCTAATATGGTCAACGCCGTCAGATATAAGCTTAACCCAAGTTTGGCAAAATTGATCTCCCCGAGCGGATTTGCCTGTTCGACCTGACCAATACCTGTTTCGAGGGGCAGGCAGCGGCCAACGGCACGGCCATGCGAGGCCACAGCAAAGAAAAGCGTGCGGACTGCAAGCTGGTCACCTTGGCGCTGGTGGTGGACGAACGGGGCTTTGCCAAGTACAGCCGTCTGTATCCGGGCAATCAGGCCGACGGTCACACCCTGCCGCACATCGTCGAGTCGCTTGTCGCATTGCGGCCCAATCTGGCCAAGGACCGCACAGTGGTCATCGATGCGGGCATCTTCCAGCCGGTGCATGGTCGTCATGCATTTTTCCATGGCCAAGGCATGGTCACGATCGCTATGATTCCTTCCCCTTTTGATTTTATCTTCGTATAGCTTGTTATAAAACCTTTGCACAACTCTCCGGTAAAATACCGTCACTATAATGTCTCAAATCTATAATAACTATATGATAATACTT
>OMKS01000912.1_pt1 | contig 27346 bp, 23 predicted proteins | sample 1674721 | NCBI WGS metagenome assembly OMKS01 (sample SAMN06264996, study PRJEB25208) | sediment metagenome | isolation source: hot spring sediment | place: USA: California | collected 2014-09-02 | reverse complement strand
GGTAACTTAATTTTAGCCTATTAATGCAACATTGAAGATTAAAAACAAGCAACCTTCAATGTTTGTGCGTAAGGTGAATTACTAAGCTAATTTTTTTCCATGCTAGTACTTTCATCAATCGGGATTTCAATAGCAATTTTTTCATTTTGATCTATATAGCCAATAGCGCCGGTTTTACATTTATCAAAAGGTATTTTCTCAGGATCAAATTGCGCATAATTAATTACCGCAAGATTATTCTCCATTACAACACCGCCATCGGATTTACGTGCACAGATACCGCAACCCATACAAGATACAGAACATACTTCTTTTGCTTTTTTCGGATCATCCTGGTTTTTACAAAAAACAAATACTTGTCTATCAACAGGATGCATCTCAATAATATTACGCGGACAAGCTTTAACACAATTACCACATCCTGTACATAATTCTTCAATTACTTCCGGCAATCCATTTTCATTCATTACAATTGCGTTGAACGGACATGCTTCAACACAATCGCCGCCGCCTAAACATCCGTAATAACATTGTTTTTCCCCGCCGGATACAATTGCCATTGCAGAACAGCTCAACGGACCATAGTATTCTACCATTTTTTTAACGGCTTCACTGTTGCCGCCCCTGCATAAAATTCTCGGCAACATTTTTATACTTGCCCCGGCATCAACACCCATTAGACCGGCAATATCATGTGCGCAATCCTCACCGCCTACAGGGCATCCCGTAACAAGGGCTTTCCCGGAAACTACGTTAACTGCAAAATCATAACAACCTGCGTAACCGCAACCGCCGCAGTTTGCGCCCGGTAGTAATTCATTAATCTGAGCAATTTTCGGGTCTTCAAAAACTCTAAGTTTCTTATCCGCAATAGCAAGTCCGCCTGCAAATATAAAACCGAGTCCGCCCATTGTAGCAATTGCAATTAATAAAGTCGCATCCATAAATATTACCTCCTAAAATATTGATCGAAGCCGGATGATTTAATTATTGATCCGCTGCTGTCGACGATCAATCCTTCAACATTTTTTAAACTTTCAATTATTCTTAATCCTTCAACCGGTCCAATGACAAATACCCCAGTAGCCAGAGCATCTGCATCAACGTTCTTTTCTGAAATTATTGTAACCGCTTGAGTTTCCAGTGAAGGAAGTCCGGTTTTCGGATTAATTATGTGGTGAAATCTTTTATTATTCTTTTCAAAGAATTGTTCATAATCTCCGGATGTTGCAACTGAAATATTATTAAGTATAACTCTGCCGAGTAATTGATTCTTTTTTCGGGGATGCTGAATTCCGATTGTCCAATCATTTCCTTCACCAATTAATTCGCCCCCGGCATTGATTAAAAACTTTTTTATCCCGTTATTCCTTAGTATCTCTGCCATGCGGTCAACCGCATATCCTTTTGCAATCGCACCGAAATTAATTTTAACCGGTTTATTTTTTCTTATAAGATTATTCTCTAAAAGTTCAATATGTTTCCAACCCACCTTTTCAAGTGCAGATTGGATTTCCGTAATTGTCGGTTCATCCGGGTTGCCGGTTTCAAATCCTAAAATATCAATGTAAGTACCGATCGCGGCATCAAATGCGCCGTTAGTTATTTCGTAGAATTCATTACATTTATGCAATAAATAGAAAGTTTCATCATCAACCTTGAGCTCACCTAATTCGGAATTATTAATAACCCATATATAATTACTATCTATGTAAGTAGAGTATTTTCGGTTTATCCTCTCAACTTCTTCGAATGCGGAATTAATTGCTTCATTGGCAGCTTGATCATCAGGATGAATAACTTGAATTTCAATGGTGGTGCCCATTGAAATTATTGTTCTTTTTATTTTCTCCTGCTGCGATGAACAGCCGAAGAATAAAAGAAAAAGTAATATGTAAATAAAATTATTTCTCATGCATTATTTCTTGATACTTGATACTTGATACTTGATACTAAATAGAAATCAACCCGGAAAAACCCATAAAAGCTAAAGCCAGTAAACCCGCTACAATTAAAGTAATCGGGACACCTTTGAAAGGCTTAGGAACATCTGCTAAATCAAGTTCTTCTCTAATACCAGCCATAACCGTAATTGCCAGGGTAAACCCTGCACCAGCACCGACACCGTAAACAACACCTTGAATAAATGAATAATCTTTAAGAACCATAAATAAAGCTAAACCAAGAATCGCACAATTTGTTGTAATTAGCGGGAGAAAAATTCCGAGTGCTCTATATAAAGGCTGACTAACCTTCTTTACAAACATCTCAACAAACTGAACAAGAGAAGCAATTACCAATATAAAAGAGACATACTGCAGAAATTCTAATTGAAACGGAACAAGCAAAAGATGATAAATCAGCCAGGTTACAATAGCTGTAATTGTCATTACAAAAGTTGTTGCCATACCCATCGAAAATGCCGAAGTAATTTTGCCTGATACGCCGATAAATGGGCAAATCCCTAGGAAGTATGCAAGGACAAAGTTATTAACAATCGCAGCAGAAAAGAAAATAAGTATTAGTTCCATTTTGCTTGTCCTCCCATTTCATCTGCTTCTTTCTTTGCCTTCAAATATTTTTCGATGAGATAATTTTTCTCATCTTGTTCTTTCTTTTGCAGATAAGAATTTGCGGCGCCGAATAATAATCCTAAAGTAAGAAAAGCGCCTGCCGGTAAAATCATAACCAACCACGGTTCATAAAAATCCGGCATAACTTGAATACCGAGTAAAGTACCGGTTCCAAATATTTCTCTTAGTCCGCCTAAAACAAAAAGAGCAATTAAAAACCCTGTTCCCATTCCAAGTGAATCCAGTAAAGAACGACCAACCGTATTCTTCGAAGAAAAAGCTTCTTGCCTTCCTAATATCAAGCAGTTCACAACTATAAGCGGAATGTAAGGACCAAGTGCCTTGCTTAATTCAGGGAACTGAGCTTTCATCACCAAATCAACAATAGTAACAAATGTTGCAATGATTAAAATGTATGCGGCAATTCTAACTTGTGTGGGAATCAATTTTCTTATTGAAGATATAATTAAACTAGCCGATGTTAAAACAAAAGTTGTAGCAAGTGCCATAGCAATACCGTTAATTGCAGAAACCGTTACTGCTAAGACGGGACACAGCCCAAGCGCTTGTTTAAATACCGGGTTTTGATCCCATAATCCTTTTAGGTATTCTTTGCTTAGTGTCAATTGTTTTTTCATAATCTACCTTCCTCTTCAACAGAGCGGAGCTTTGCAAGTCCGGCATTAATAATATCTACAACTGCAACAGAAGAAATTGTAGCTCCTGTAATTGCCTGGATTTCATTTTCCTTTGAAGCAGGTGCCCCTTTTACCCAATCAATTTGGGGTCGAGCAATCAAATCAATAAATTGTTTTGTGAATGGTTCTTCGGTTACTTTTGTACCCAAACCGGGAGTTTCAATTTGTTCGAGTACTTCCAATCCAACAAGTTGATTTAAGTTTTCTTTTACACCGATCATAATTCTTATTTTACCTTGAAACCCGTTCCCCTCATAAGGCATTGCGTAACCAATTATATTTTTGCTTTCATCAAAAACTTTATAGAGTTCGAAATCAATTGCATTAACTTTTTCATAATCTTTACCTAACGGCTGAACCATAAAGATTGCTTTTTCTGTTGCAGCTTTGCGGTGCATTTCAATTTTAGGTGCAGCCCATCCGCTTATTTGTGAAAGTAGCGCCCCGGAAACAACACCGATCAACGAGAGAGTGATCAACATTTTAATAACTGTTTTCATTTCACCTCCCCGAATACTCTTGGTCTTGTATACCTATTTATCAAAGGAACGAAAGCATTCATAAATAAAATTGCGTACATTACTCCTTCAGGAAGACCGCCGAATAATCTTATAATTATTAACACAAGTGAAATACCTAAACCGAATATCCACATTCCTTTTAAGGTCATTGGTGAAGTAACCCAATCGGTTGCCATAAACAGAGCACCAAATAAGAAACCGCCCGCTGTTAAATGAAATAACGGATTGGGATATAAAGCCGGATCAATTAACCAAAAAACTCCGCCAAAGATAACTGCACCGATAACCATTGCAGCAGGAACACGATAATTCACAACTCCGGCAAATATTAAAAATAACCCGCCGAGTAAAATTGCAATTGCAGAAGTTTCACCGATTGAACCACCTATATTTCCAATAAACATTGAAGATAATTCAGTTGCAACTGAATCAAACTTAAATGCCGAAAGAGGAGTAGCGGTAGTTATTGAATCAACTTCGGTAAAATTTGGTTTTGTCCAGGTAGTCATAGGTACGGGAAATGCAGCTTGAAGAAAAGCTCTTCCGACTAAAGCGGGATTGAAAATATTAAAACCGAGTCCGCCGAAAATTTCTTTACCTAAGCCAATAGCCACAATAGAGCCGAGTGCAGTAAAAGCCAAATTGAAATCCGGTGGTAAAATTAATGCAAGTAGTAACCCCGTAATTATTCCGCTGCCGTCTGTAATCGTAACCTTTTGTTTTCGTATCAATTTAATTACTGCTTCGGTACCGACAGCAAAACCGATTGCAACTGTTATTATTAATAATTGATAAAAACCGAAAAAGATCACCGCAGAAATTACAGCAGGAAGTAATGCTAAAACAACAAGCCACATTGCTTGTTTAGTATTCCAACGCGAATGCAGGTGCGGTGAACTTGCGAGTTCTAATTTGTAAACAGGATTTTCAGTAGTTGTAGTAGTCATTTATTTTTCCAGTAATCTAAATCTTTCTCTTAATCATAATCTTAATCGCTTTTTCATTCTCAATTTGAATTAGAAATTTTACAGCTTAGATTTCGGACTTGATCCGGAATGACATTCGTCGTTTGAGCTATGCAGATTTCCTTTCTCTTTGTATTGCAATTACTCTTTGTTTACCTAATCGTATCCATTGAACAAGGGGAATGTTTGCCGGACATGTAAATGTACAAGATCCGCATTCCATACAAACAGAAATATTGTATGATTCAGCATCTTCAAGTCTATCAAGTTGTGTAAACCGAGAAAGCTTTGTCGGTATTAATCCAAGCGGACAAACTTCAATACATTTTCCACATCTCAAACATGTTGTTTCTTCTTGTAAATTTTTTTCGACTTTTGTTAATACCAAAATTCCGGAGGTTGCCTTGGTAACCGGAGCTGAAAAATCAAATTGTGCAACTCCCATCATTGGACCACCGATTACAACTTTGGATGCATCTTCGGTAATTCCTCCGCAGTATTCGATAACATCTGCAATCGGAGTCCCAATCCGTACAATCAAATTTTTTGGTTCTTTGATTCCGTTACCGCTTACTGTTAAGGCAGCGGTTATTTGCGGTTCCCCTTTTACTACTGCATCATAAACTGCTAATGCTGTCCCTATATTTTGAATAACGGCACCAACATCAAGCGGAAGTTTACCGGGAGGTACTTCACGATTCAATATTGCTTTGATCAACATTTTTTCCGCACCTTGCGGATATTTTGTTTCCAACACTTCTACTTCTATATTATCGTAATTTTCGGCAACTTCTTTTAATTTTTTAATGGCTTCGGGTTTGTTGTCTTCAATTCCAATATAACCTTTGCCTACACCGAGTGATTTCATTATTAATCTCAATCCCTCAATAACCTCTTCGGTTCTTTCAATCATAAATCTATAATCACGCGTTAAGTAAGGTTCGCATTCGCAACCGTTAAGAATAATCGCATCGATTTTTTGATTCGGCTGGGGAGTAATTTTTACAAACGTCGGGAACGCTGCTCCGCCTTGACCAACAATACCAGCCCATTTAACTCTTGCTTGAATTTCTTCCGGGTTTACGGTATCGGGATTAAGCGGCTGCTGCAATTCTATTTCGTTTGAATCAGCCGCATCAATTATTATCGAATCCTTTGGGAATCCGGATGGTGTAATTTCGATGGAGATTTTTTTTACTTTGCCCGAAACTGAACTATGAATAGGAACAGATATAAACCCGTCTGCTTCGGCAATTATCTGACCGGCTTTTACATCATCTCCCTTTTTAACTAAAGGATTTGAGGGTTTACCAATATGCTGGGCTAAAGGAAGTATTACCTGCTTAGGATTCGGCATTATTTCAAATGATAAATTTTCACTGAGTTCTTTATATTCAGCAGGGTGAACTCCGCCTTGAAATGTTTTGGTCGATGTAAATAGTTTCATACTTTTTTCATTTTTTGATTGATTAATTTCAATCGCATATACTATGCCAGATGATACTCGGTTTTAGCACTGATTTTATATTCTTTTGAACTCAAAAACCAAGTTTTTTGAGCAAAATCTAAAAATAAATAGAGAATTTTTTCATTAATGAAAAATATCCTCACTTAATGAGAATAAACGGACTACAAGTATTTTTAGATGATGCTCTTCAATTTTATTTAATCCAATCATTTTGATTAATACTTTTTATTTTCCCCGATACAGAGGAATAAAACTGTTTACTAGATTTAATTTTTATAAAGAAAAGTAGTAGTCAAAACTTTTTTGTATTTTAATTTCCTTAATGAAAAAGATTTTTAGTCAGAGCACTTTACAATTTTTTAATACACGATTAACACTTAGGTAATATTTACGTTCTTATTTTTGTCATTATTTGTTAATTAATATTGGTGATCATGGCGAAAAAAAAAATACTTTTTATCTGCGGTTCGCTTAACCAGACAACAATCATGCATCAAATCTCGCAAAATTTTTCCGATGACTATGATTGCTGGTTTACTCCATACTATGCTGATGATTTTGTCAAACTGTATGCTAAACTCCGTTTAATCGATTATACAATTGTCGGCAACGGAAATTTTAGAAAACAAACTTTAGCATATTTCGACAAGCATAATTTACAGGTTGATAACAGAGGTGAAAAATATAACGATGATTATCAACTTGTTTTCACTTGTTCGGATTTAATAGTACCTAAAAATATTAGGAACAAAAAAATTCTTCTTGTACAAGAAGGAATGACCGATCCTGAAACTTTTCCTTATTATCTTGTAAAATATTTACACTTACCTCGATGGTCTGCAAGTACATCTACAACCGGGATGTCTAATCTTTATACTTATTTTTGTATTGCTTCGGAAGGTTACCGGGAATTATTTATTCGTAAAGGTGCCGATCCGTCCAAACTAATCATTACAGGAATACCTAACTTTGATAATGTTCATCAATATCTTGAAAATGATTTCCCTCATAAAAATTATTTGCTTGTTGCAACTTCCGATATGCGCGAAACATTAAAGTATGAAAACAGAAAAAAGTTTATTAAGCGTGCGGTTCAAATTGCCGACGGTAAGCAGATAATATTCAAACTTCATCCGAATGAAAATGTTAAACGAGCAACAAAAGAAATTAACAAATATGCCCCCGGTGCTTTAATATTTACAAACGGTAACACAAATCACATGATTGCCAATTGTGATGCTTTATTAACTCGTTACTCTTCGGTTGTACTTGTTGCAACAGTACTTGGTAAGAAAGTTTACTCGGATTTATCCGAAGAAGAATTAAAAAAGCTTGCACCGATTCAAAACGGTGGTACATCTGCCGAAAGAATAGCAAGACTCGGCAAAACTTTAATTGAAGAACCGGCAAAGAATGAAAAAGAAATACACGATGAGTTTGAATTAAAGCAAGCTCTTTCTCATTAAGTTAATGATGTTTTATGAAAGAAATTAAAATTGTAACCGTTGTACAAGCAAGAACAAGTTCTTCACGTTTACCGAACAAAGTTCTACTCTCCATAAAAGGAAAACCCCTTCTTTTAAGAATGTTAGAAAGAGTTCAAGCTTCGAAATATGCCGGGATTATTATTGTTGCTACATCAATTGATAAAGACGATAATACAATTGAAAAACTTTGCAAAGAAAATAATATAGAAATTTACAGAGGCAGTCTAACTGATCTGCTCGATAGACATTATCAAGTCGCAAAACTTTATAATGCTGATGCGATTGTAAAAATTCCTTCTGATTGCCCATTAATTGATTCGAAGATTATTGACAAAGTGATTAAACATTTTCTAGATAACCTTGATAAATATGATTATGTGAGCAACCTTCATCCCGCGACATATCCCGATGGAAACGATGTTGAAGTAATGTCATTCAAAACAATAGAAACTGCATGGAAAGAAGCAACAAAAGATTTTGAACGCGAACATACTACTCCATATATCTGGGAAAATAAAAATAAATTTAGAATCGGTAACGTAGAATGGGAAACCGGGTTAGATTATTCAACAATACACCGCTGGACGATTGATTACGAGGAAGATTATTTGTTTATTAAAGCTGTATACGAAGAATTATATAAAGCGAATCCGAAATTTGGATTAAATGATATTCTTAATCTGCTTAAAGAAAAATCTTATATTTATAAAATAAATGAAAAGTATCTAGGTAAATATTGGTATGAAAATCATCTTGACGAATTAAAGAATATTTCCGAATACAAGCAAAAGAGAGAATCAAATAATAATGACAAATGATGAAGTAAAAATATTACAAAGCCAAGCTTTACGAGTAAGAGAACATATTATTCGAATGTCCGGCAACGGCGGATGTTTTATTGGTGCTTCACTTAGCTGTGCCGATCTTACTGTTTATCTTTACAACAAATTTTTAAACACAACGAAAGAAAATTTACAAGACCCGAATCGTGATTATCTTTTTCTATCGAAAGGACATGACGTTCCAGCACTTTACGGAACGTTTGTTGAGCTCGGTTGGCTCGAAAAAGAAAGATTAAAAAATCATCTTAAAACAAATGATCATATTTATTGGCACCCGAATAGAAACATTCCCGGTATAGAATTTCACTCCGGTTCGCTTGGTCATTTGCTTTCAGTTTCGCTTGGTGTAGCAATCGATTGCAAACTCCAAAAACAAAACAACAAAGTAGTTACAATTGTTGGTGATGGCGAACTTAACGAAGGCTCAAATTGGGAAGCTTTATTAGTTGCCAATGCGCATAAAGTTGATAATTTATGCATCGTTGTTGATCGCAATGCGTTTCAAGCAAATATACAAACCGAGGATTTAATTCCTCTTGAACCTCTTGAAAAGAAATTTGAAGCGTTCGGATGTTCGGTTAAAAGAATTAACGGACATGATTTTAAGGAAATGGATAAAGTTTTCTCAGCTTTTCCATTTGAGAAAAATAAAGTATCAGTTGTTATTGCTGATACAGTCCGCGGTAAAGGTTTACCAAGTATTGAAAAACGTGCGGACAGATGGTTCGTAAATTTTAAAGATGAAGAAGTGGAAGCGTTGTTAAAAGAATTACACGGTGTTGCAAAAGCTGAACTTACATCAGAAACATTAACGGTGAGATAATGAACTACGAAGATTTATTACATGAACTTGCAACTAATGATAAAAGATATATAATTATCACAGCAGAGAATCGAGCTGCAATTCGAACATTACCTCCTAAAATTGAAGGTCAATTTTTAGACACCGGGATTACCGAGCAAACCATGATAGGATTATCAGCCGGTTTAGCTTTACGTGGAAGAATTCCGATTGTTCATGCACTTGCAACCTTTTTAACTATGCGCGCTTTTGAATTTATTCGCACTGATGTTGGACTTGGGAATTTACCCGTTAAAATTGTCGGGGCTGTTCCGGGATTTTTATCTGATGCAAACGGACCAACTCATCAAGCAATTGAAGACATTTCATTAATGCGTGGTATTCCGAATATGAAAATATTTTGTCCCGCTGATGAAGATGACATGTTAAAAGGTTTACCAAAAGTCTTTGCCGATGAATCACCTTTTTATATTCGTTACAACAATCAAAAACCATTGGTTGAACACGAAGATTTTGAAATCGGTAAAGCGGAAATTTTTGGTGACGGAAAAGACATAGCAATTATAACTTATGGTTTTCTTTTTAATCAAGCTTATCAAGCAAAAGATATGTTAGAGAACTCAGGTCATCAAGTTAGATTAATAAATTTACGAACTCCCAAACCGATTGATGAAGCTGCAGTTCTGAATACAGTAAAGGAATGCAAATTGGTTGTAACATTAGAAGATCATTTTATTACCGGCGGTTTATTTTCAATATTATCTGAATTATTGTTGAAAAATAAATTGACAGCCGATGTTCTTCCCATTGCTTTAATGGATAAGTGGTTCAAACCGGCTTTGCTAAATGATGTGCTTGAATATGAGGGTTTTACAGCAAAGCAAATTGCTGAAAAGATTGCTGAGAAAATAAAAGTACTTTGAAAAAAATTTAATCATCAATTACCGTCTGCTTTAGCAGACGGATAATAGTTGAAAATTAATTCGGGCTTCAGCCCAATTACGTGCCTTTAATGGGACTAAAGTCCAAATTGTTAGTTGTTCTTTTCTCCGTCCACTGAAGTGGACGGTAATAATTGAACTTATGCAGCAAACTCTAGAACTGAAGGCAATTGATTTCAAAAGTTTATCGGAAAAAGGAGAAGATTCTATGCCAAACAAAATTGACTTGAACAATGATTACCCCATTATTGAAAAATCGGAAGAAATTTATAAACGCTCACTTGGATTAATTCCTTCCAACACACAGACACTTGCAAAAGGTCCAACTCAATATGTAAACGGAATGGCTCCGAAATATTTAGTAAAAGGTAAAGGTTCACACGTTTGGGATGCCGATGGAAATGAATATATTGATTATAATATGGGTATCGGTCCCCTTTCACTTGGTTATGCATATCCAAAAATTGATGAGGCTATAAAAAAACAATTAGAGGACGGAATTACATTTTCCCTCGTTCATCCTTTGGAAGTTGAAGTAGCAGAAATTATTCGTGATATAATTCCTAATGCAGAAATGGTTCGCTACAGTAAAACCGGTGCCGATGTAACAAGTGCTGCTGTTAGACTTGCCCGTGCTTATACAGGTAAAAATAAAATTTTATGCTGCGGTTATCACGGCTGGCATGATTGGTATGTTTCAGTTACCGCACGTAATCATGGAATTCCCGAAGCTGTTCAAGCAATTACTTACACATTCGACTATAACAATATCGATTCACTTAAAGATTCTATTGACGAAGATACCGCTGCTGTTATTTTGGAACCTGTTGTTTTTCAAGAACCGAAAGATAATTTTTTACAAAAGGTTGCCGATCTCTGTAAAGAAAAAGGAATCGTTTTGATATTTGATGAAATGTGGACAGGGTTCAGAATGGCACTCGGTGGTGCGCAAGAATATTTTGGTATCACTCCTGATCTTGCAACTTATTCAAAAGCCGTTGCCAACGGTATGCCGATATCGATTCTTACCGGTAAAAAAGAAATTATGCAGTTAGCAGATGAAGATATTTTCTTTTATACAACATTCGGTGGAGAAGCTTTATCGCTCGCTGCAGTTAAAGCAACAATCACTGAAATGAAAGAGAAAAATGTTCAAGCTTATCTCGATAAACAAGGCGCTAAGTTAAAAGATGGCTATAATAAAATTGCCGAAACTCTCGGAATGGATTATACTAAAGCAAGCGGTTATAATTGGCGTTCAATAATTTCGTTTGATGCCAAAGCAGGTGATCCGCTCATTTTAAAATCACTTGTTCAGCAGGAAATGATTAAACGTGGTGTACTTTGGGGAGGATTTCATAATATGTCATTCTCTCATTCAGATGAAGATATTGAATATACATTGAAAGCTTATCAACAAGTTTTACCCATTTTGAAAAAAGCGGTTGAAGAAAATAATGCAAAGGATTTATTAAGAGGAAAACCGGTACAGCCTGTATTTCGTAAAACGGATAACTTTAATATGAAACCCAGACACTAATTTCACGAATTACACGAACGAGGTCTTAATTGACGAAAGAGTTGTTATATAAAGATGAAGCTTATGCGATTGTTGGATGCTGTATGGAAGTACACAAAATATTGGGCAAGGGTTTTAATGAAATTGTTTATAAAGATGCTCTTGAGATTGAATTTAAAATAAATAATATCCCTTTTGAAAGAGAAAAGAAATTTGAGTTGACTTATAAAAATTTTCAGCTTCCACGTCAATATAATGCGGATTTTGTTGTTTATGATAAAATAATTTTGGAAGCAAAAGCAATTGAATCATTATCTAATTCTAACATAAAACAAACATTGAATTATCTTGCAGCATCTAAAATGAAATTAGGTTTATTAGTAAATTTCGGTGAAGATTCATTAAAATACAAAAGAGTAATTTTATAATTGGTGAAATTCGTGAAATTAGTGTCTGTGTTTTCATTAAAAAATAAAACTGCAATTGTAACCGGCGCACTCGGATTAATCGGCAAAGAGCATTGCAAAGCTTTATCCGAAGCCGGCGCTAATGTTGTCGTTACAGATATCGATGGAAAAGGGTGCAAAGAGTTTGCCCAAACTCTCGAAACCGATTCAATTGGAATCCAAATTGATGTAACAAACAAAGATTCATTAATTTCTGCGCGAGACAAAATTTTAGAAAAATTCGGACACATCGATATACTCGTCAACAACGCAGCAATAAATGATATGTTCGAAAATCCCAAAGCTGCAAGCGAACAAAGCAAGTTTGAAAATTATCCATTAGTACTATGGCAAAAATCTATCGATGTAAATTTAACCGGCGTGTTTCTTTGTTCGCAGGTTTTCGGGACTGAAATGGCAAAGCAAAAATCCGGTTGTATAATAAACATTGCTTCGACTTACGGTATAACAGCTCCCGATCAATCTTTGTATATTAAGAAAGACGGAACTCAAGATTTCTTTAAGCCGCCGGCATACTCGGCAACAAAAGGCGGAGTGATAATGTTCACTCGTTATCTCGCAGCTTATTGGGGAAAAGATAATGTTAGAGTAAACACATTAACTCCGGGTGGAGTTGAAAATAATCAAGACGAATTTTTTATTGAGCAGTATTCTAAACGGACAATGTTAAACAGAATGGCAAAACCAACTGACTACAAGGGCGCACTTATTTTCCTCGCAAGCGATGCTTCGAATTATATGACTGGAGCAAATCTTGTTGTTGATGGTGGTTGGACATCTTGGTAGATTTATTCCTTAATTTTAATCATTTGAAAATGACTAAATTAGAAAATATTTCTGTACAAAAGTTTTACGATGGCATAAAAAAATTATTTAAAAACGGAGAAGAATTATTAGAAGAATCAGAACTTCTAGCCAGTAATGGGAAATACGCACGAGCTTATTTTCTCTCCCATTTAGCAATTGAGGAGTTTTCTAAAATTTCGATATTATTTGAGTTATTGATTGAAAAGAAATTGAAAAATGATATTGAATTTGCTGAATTCAATTTTAGTTTCAAAGACCACATATCAAAATTAAGAATATCTATTGATTCTGAGATTGCTTTTATGAGGATGATGAAGGATGAATTGGGATATAAATGGATTGATAATTTGATTGAATCTATTGAGAAAGAATATTCTCAGATAGAAACAAAAAATGAATTGAAAAAAGAAAGTTTATATGTAAGTATAAAAAATAATGAATTTCAATCTCCCACTGATGTTTTCGATAAAAAGAGCTTTGATAATATTAGACAATTAACATTTATGAAGCAAAAGATATACAAAAGGTTATTCAATGGTATAGACGAAGATTCTATTGAACAAATGGTAAAACTAATTAAAGAAGAAAAATGAAATCTAACACATTTGAAAAAGCACGAAAAATCAAATTAGTTTTAACCGACTGCGACGGCGTTTTAACCGATACCGGAACATACTATACCGCAAACGGTGAAGAGATGAAACGTTTTTCAATCCGTGACGGAATGGGAACTGAACGATTGCGAAAATTCTGTAATATTGAAACCGGAATTGTCACCGGAGAGAACAGCGGAATTGTAACTAGTCGTGCCGCAAAGTTAAATATTACCGAAGTCCATCTTGGTATTAAAGATAAAGTTGCTTGCGTAAAAGAAATTTGTGAACGATTGAATATAACATTAGACGAAATTGCATTCATAGGTGATGATACAAATGATATCGAAATTATGAAAATTGCTGGTTTAACCGCATGTCCATCCGATGCAACAAGATTCGCAAAAGAACTTGCCGATGTGATTGTAGAAAGCAAAGGCGGACATGGTGCATTCCGTGATTTTGCAGAAATGATTATCGAAGCAAACTTGAATAAAAATGAGGATAAAAATTAATGGCAAAAGTAAAAGTCGGTGACCGTTACATTGGTGACGGAGAACCGGTTTATATAATCGGTGAAATTGGGATTAATCATAACGGTTCGATTGATATTGCAAAAAAATTAATTAGCGGCGCTGCAGCAGCAGGATGTGATGCTGTTAAATTTCAAAAAAGAACTCCCGAATTATGTGTCCCTTCGGATCAATGGTATATTGAACGTGAAACACCTTGGGGTAGAATGACATATATCGAATATCGTCATAAAGTTGAGTTCAAAGAAAAAGAATATGAGATTATTGATAAATATTGTAAACAGAAAAATATACATTGGTTTGCATCACCCTGGGACGAAGAAGCGGTAAACTTTTTAGAAAAATTCGACCCGGTTTGTTATAAACTTGCATCGGCTTCATTGACTGATAATTTTCTGCTCAAAAAAGTCAAGTCAACCGGTAAACCGATTATGCTCTCCACCGGTATGTCAACTTTGGAAGAAGTCGACAATGCAATTTCAATGATGGATACCAACAACTTGATGCTTGCTCAATCTACTTCTGCTTACCCATGTAAATTGGAAGAGCTTAATTTAAACGTAATTACTACGTATAAAAATAGATATCCAGATATACCGATTGGTTATTCGGGACATGAAACCGGTTTAGCACCGACACTTGCTGCGGTTGCCCTCGGTGCTGCTTTTGTAGAAAGACATGTTACACTCGATAGAGCAATGTGGGGTTCGGATCAAGCTGCATCAGTGGAAATTCAAGGTATGGTGAGGTTAGTAAAAGATATCCGCGATATTGAAAAAGCTCTCGGCGATGGTATTAAAAAAGTTTATAACAGTGAAAAACCGTCATTAGTTAAGTTAAGAAGGGTAAAATAATCTCTGTGTTTCTTAATGTGTTGTCTTAAATCATTTACACAGAGAACCGCAGAAGAAAAACGGAGAACCACAGAGTTTCTTTATGTTAAATTCAATCATCAACTTAATAACAAATTATTATAACTCGCTATCCTATTCGGAATTAATTTCATTTGGATTAATAATCGGCAGTGCATTTGTCATTGTTATTCTAGAAAGAATTTTTCCATATTCAAAAGGACAAAAGTTTTTACGCGAAGGGTTCTTTAATGATCTCGCTCTTTATACAATTGCGCAAAGTTATATTCTCGGTATAATAATCTTCGGCGGGATAATTTATTACATAGATAACACAACCGGTTTATCTCGACTCGGTCTATTTGCAAATGTACCGATTTGGCTTCAATTATTATTCTTCTTAATCACACATGATATTTACATTTATTGGATGCATAGATGGCAGCATAAAAATAAATGGTTATGGCGAATTCATGAAGCACATCATTCACCTAAAAAAGTCGATTGGCTAAGCGGTTCGCGTTCGCACGCATTTGAAATTCTTATCAATCAAACAATTGAATTTGCACCGATAGTTTTACTTGGTTCCCCGCCGGAAGTGATTGCATATAAAGGTATAATTAGCGCCGTTTGGGGAATGTATATTCACTCAAATATAAACGTGAATTCCGGAAGATTGCAGTACATAATTAACGGACCGGAAATGCACCGCTGGCATCATGATGTAGGTAAAGGTAGAAATAGAAACTTCGCGACAAAGCTTGCAATATGGGATTGGATTTGGGGTTCAGCCTATCTACCACGTCCGGAAAAACCAAAAGAATATGGATTAAAAACTTACTTCCCTAACAATTTCATAATGCAGTTTATTTTTGCTTTTATGGATTCAAAAGCTCGAAAAAAGAAATAGAACGCATATCATTATGATCTTTTATGATTGACGCTGATTTAAATCATAATTAATCATAACCATCATAAAAATCCGCGTTCCTATTAGGTTTAATAAATATTAACCGGTTTATCTCCCGGATGTCTAACCGAATAAGTAAACTTTTTAGAAATTGACTCAGCAGGATTGAGTTTAAGATTCCAAGTTAATATTCCATCGGTCTTGTTTATTTTCGCATCAGCTGTTTCGATCAATTTTACTTTTATATCTTCATTCTTAGAAATCGGGAATTGATCTTCAAGAGTTAACTTAATTTCTTTAGTCTTCGAATTTCGTACTGTGATTTCATAACCGAAAAATCTCTCAACATCACTGCCAAAGAATTTGTCTTCCGTAAAATCTTGAAGAATTTCTCTTTTGATAACAATGCTTTCATCTCTGCCTAATGAAAATACAATCTCTTCATCGGTGACATTTGGATTAATAAACGAGTTACCCACGTAAGAATTTTCAAAATAAATATTAGCCGATCCGGGCAGTAAGTTATATTTACCCCAGTCTTTAACATTCGCAACTAAGAATGCATTAGAAACTAGTTTTGGTGCGGCATAGTATTCATAATCAGCTTGTAAATCATAACTTTGAAGAGCAACAATATTTGGTTTACCATCGGCAGCAATTGAATATTTAATTTGTGGAGTGTATTCTACAGCAAGTTGTGTTTCCTGAGCCATCATATAATCCGCCATTGATTCGGCTTCTGCAGTTTCATCCATTGAAGGAGCAGCAGCCGATTTCATTAACTGCATTTCATTTATTCCACCGCCTCTATATTTCATCTCTTGAACAAAATCAATGAACCATCTTCTTAATTCGGGCTTGTTATTATTTTGTCTTGCCGAACGGGTTGAAAGAATAATGTTCATATCTTTCCAATCGATGCCGGTTTTTTGCCATACATTTGCACGCAGATCAAGTTTAATGGGAGTGTCAATTCCGGAACTTCTTAAATCATAAGAAGGATTCCAACCGGCATCATAAGTTAAGTAACTCGCTTTGAAATTCCCTTTTGTATTCTTACTTGTAGATACAGTGACAACAATTTCGGTCACAGATGATTTTGCTTTATTGTTAATCTCATTAATCTGGTTTTGAATTTTTGTTATGCGTTCATTCACTTTTTCTTTCTTCAAATCAATTGAAGTCATATCATTCAAAAGTTGTGTCGATTTCTTGTTGAAATACTCCGACATTCTTTGAAGCTCTGCAACAGTAATTGTTTTAGTATCGCTTCCCAAATTTTTATTTGCTAATAGTAAATCAAGTTCATATTGAAGAACTTGTCTATTGTTATTCATCTTACTTAAATCACCTTTTAATAATTTTAGTGAATCTTCTAAAACTATGAGTTGAGGAGTTTTTACTTTTGCTTTGAGAAAATTTTGTCTCTGGTTAACCGAAAGAATTACAAAGTCACCCGTTCCCCCGACCTGCAAACTATTACCGATAATATTGTTAGCAACATTTTCTAAAATTATTTCATGAATACCTTGAGGAACATCAAGTTGAGCTGTATGTGTTAGTTCAGCACCGCCGAGAAAAACAGTTACGGAATTTAATTTTGCATCGACGGGAATTTCTTTTGCAGATAAATTAATCACCGCGAATATTGAGAACGCTAGCACAACTAATTTCTTTATCATTATAACCTCAATAAGTTTTAAGCTTCGTTTTATACACTAATTTATTTTTACGGTTCCTCAATAAATAAACCATGGATTAATGACTGTGATGCGGAACTCTTAACCTGTCATTCTTAATGTACCCGCCTTAGGCGGGGGAATGAATACCGAAGGCATCGCTATGCTAGAATCTCATCTGGAATAAATTAAAATTTTCGGCAATGTTCAAATGAGATTCCTCACTCGTCCGTTAGCTAACAGACTCGTTTGGAATGACACTTAAGTAGATAATTTCACTCGATTCACCTTTTAATTCATACATGCAATCCGTATTTTTCAATTCTCAATTTTGGGAAGACAGTTAAATAAACTGTTTAGGGCGATATTCCCGATTATTATTTTTGAAGTACGGCATGAAAAAACTAATTATTGAATTAATAAAAAAATACTTTGCTCAAATTACGCAAAGCTGGGTTGAAAAGCTTGAGCAAGAGTTCGGGAAAAAACTTTCCAAAGCCCAACTTACAACTTTTGTAGAAAGTACTCTGAACACTATCATCGATGTAATTGATACGGCTGATTACACCCGTGCAGATCAGTATCTTATCGATTCATATCAACTTTTCAATAAAACAAAATTAAATCTACTCCAGATCAGTCAGCTTTTCACGATCGGCAGATATGCAATAATAAATTTTCTAGAGAAAGATGATAACTATGATTTTGATCCTTTAATACTTCTCGGATTTCTTGATGAAGTTATTGAACAAGTTTATGCGCGTTACGGAATGCTTCATCAAAATGCCGAAATGCAGGAATTAGCTTCTGACAGAGATAGGCTTGCTAACAAACTTGATGCAAGTCAACAGTATTTACATAATATACTACTCTCGTCAGATTCTGCAATAATGGTAATTGATAACAACGAAAAATTTATCTCGTGGAATAAAGGAGCGGAATCAATCTTTGGATTTTCTGAAGATGAAGTATTAGGGAAATCGTCATCATTACTTTTTCCGAAAGGGGAAAAATATGAGTCGGAGTTAAAATATATTCAAGATGAAATAAGAACAAGCGGATTTGTAACAATAAACGAAACCGAACGACTTACTAAAGAAGGTAAAATTGTTACCGTTCAATTAACCGTGACAAAACTTCCCGGAAGTAACGGTGAGTCAGTCGGAAGAACGGTAATTATTAGAGATTTTACCGAAGTAAAAAAATTACAGCAGCAAGTTGATCAATCGGAAAAACTTGCTGTAATAGGACAACTAGCCGCCGGCATTGCACATGAGGTCGGTAATCCGCTTACTTCTATTTCATCTATTGTACAAATCTTGCAGCGAAAATCACCCAACGAATTTTTCAGCGAGCAGTTATCAACAATAAAAGAAAATATTGACCGAATTTCGCGAATAGTAAGAGAGTTAGTCGATTTCTCTCGTCCACCGGGGCACGAGAAAACTTTAATACAAATTACCGATATAATAAAAACGGCAATCGGAATAGTTAAATACGATAAGCGCGTTAAAAAGGTTGACTTCAAAACCGATCTCGATACAGATTCACCTCTTGTTATGCTTGTCCCCGATCAGCTTCTTCAAGTTTTTGTGAATATTCTTATTAACGCTCTTGATGCAATTGAAGGAAATGGAATTGTTTATATAAAATCATCTCACGATGATAAATATTTGTATGTTACAATTGAAGATAACGGCTGTGGTATGGATGAGGACACACTGAGTAAAATTTTTGATCCTTTCTTCACAACAAAAAGAGTCGGGAAAGGAACCGGTCTCGGTTTATCGGTAAGTTACGGTATAATTAGAAAATTCCACGGTGATATTTCAGTTGAAAGTGAATTAAATAAGGGAAGTAAATTTACAATCAAAATTCCAATTGAAGAGAATTAATTAAGGAGCATTGAAATGTCTGCAAAGATATTAGTAGTTGATGACGAAAAAGCGATACGTGATTCTTTAAACATGGTTTTGTCGGATGAAGGTTATTCTGTAATTTCTGCTGCCGATGGCGAGGAGGCGCTAAACTTCCTTAATAAAGATGATTTTGATATAGTTATTACCGATATCAAAATGCCGAACGTAGACGGGATGGAATTACTTTCCAAAGGGACAAAAAACTCACCGAGTACTTTCTTTATAATAATGACTGCTTACGCATCCGTTAACACAGCAATAGAAGCATTACGATACGGAGCTTATGATTATATAATCAAACCTGTCGAGTTTGACGATCTTCTTCTTAGAGTAAAAAGGTTACTCGATTACAAAAAGGTTTCATTAGAAAACAAACTACTTAGACAGCGTGTTGTTGAGGTCGGTGATTTTAACAACATCATCGGGAAAAGCGAACCGATGAAAAAAGTTTTCGATCTAATCAAACAAGTTGCGCCAACTAACTCAAACGTTTTGGTCTCCGGTAAAAGCGGTACAGGAAAAGAGCTCGTTGCGAAGGCAATCCATTTCAACAGTTTAAGAAAAGATCAGATATTTTTACCTATAAATTGCGGTGCAATTTCAGAAAATTTAATAGAATCCGAATTATTCGGACATAGGAAGGGGTCATTTACCGGAGCCACAGAAGAAAAGCAAGGTTTATTCAAAGTAGCCGATGGTGGTACATTATTGCTGGATGAAATTGGTGACTTACCATTAAACTTACAAGTTAAACTCTTACGCGCAATTGAGGACAAACAATTTCTTCCGGTCGGCGGGACAAAACATATTCAAACAAATGTAAGAATTATAGCTGCGACAAATCAGAATCTTTACGAGAAAACAAAAAAAGGTGAATTCCGCGAAGATTTATTTTATAGACTAAATGTAGTTGAAATAAAGCTTCCTTCATTAAATGAAAGAAAGGATGACATTCCTTTGCTTGTAAACCACTTCATTGAAAAATATTGTAATGAAATGGGTAAAAAAGTATTGGGCGTTGATAACGAAACAATGAAAGTTTTAATGGGGCATGATTGGCAGGGCGGAGTTCGTGAATTGGAAAATGTTATTGAACGAGCAGTTATTTTTGCTTCCGGCGATATGATTACCGTTGAAAATTTAGCCGAGCACATTCGCGGTGAAGCTCATCCTCATGGTTATCCCGATTCACTCAAAGAAGCTATTGCCGGTTTTGAAAGAGAACATATTTTAAGAATCATCAAAAAATTCGACTACAATAAAGAAGAAGCTGCAAAATCTCTTTGTATTGGACTCTCATCTCTGTATAGAAAAATGGAAGAACTGAAAATTCCAACCAAATCCCCCCGGTAAAAGAGGTTTGGGGACACACTGTCCTTTAAAATCTGTTTTCATATTATTCAATTTTTATGTTTCTTTTTTGCTAGTAAATCCTTACCTTAAAATTATGATTAAAGGTTTCATTAAGGTAATCTTTATTATTAATTAGGGTTGCTCTAATGAAACCTCGCCGATTAGCTAATTCAATACAAAAATAAAGTTGCAACATTTAATTTAATCTTCTTTTTGTGAAGCAGGCAATTAAATTTTTATATACCAAAAGAGGTTGGTTATGAAAAAGCTAACTATATTTATTCTTTTCTTGCTCCTCGTTTTAACAAGTTCCGCACAGCTTGAAGAGCTGCAGAAAATCTCAATTGAAAGCAAAAACTTTACGGACTTTCAAAAATCATTTGTCTTCCAAAGCAACGGAACTCTATACTATTTTTATAGAGAACTAGGTGGACAGAATATCATCGTTGAAAGTAGTTCAGATTACGGTGAAACCTGGAATGAGCTTTATGAAATTACCGGACTTCCTCTTAGAACATTAAGCGAGAGAAGTTTTGATATTATTCAAAAGGATGATAATAATTTTCTAATTGCCTACTTACAGTTCCCCGGAAAGCTTGCGATTTTCAATTATAATATTGTATCAAATTCACTCGAACAAATTGGAACGGCACATTCGTTAAGTTCGGGAGTTGAAGAAATTGAATTTACATTCATTGACGAATCAACCTACTTTGCTTCTCTGAAAGACTCAGGCAATAATGTTTTTTATGTAAGAACCGATGACGGTGCTTTAACATGGTCAACAAATCATAGTTTCCCGGGAACACTAACCGGCAGCAGACCGATAGTTACATCTTACCATAACGGTAATCTCTACGCTGCTATTAATGAAGAGAACAATATTTCGCTTGTTGTTAGTCCCGATAAAGGCGTAACATGGAGTGCTCCGTTTGAGGTTTTCACGAATGATAAACTTATCTCAAATGCATCAATTCATTCCGACGGTGATAAATTATTTATCGTTTTTGAAGAACACATTTATGTTGATCAATTAAATGATTTTCAAACCGATGTATGTTACATAAGTAGTATTGATTACGGAAATAACTGGAGTAACAAAAGTAAATATACCAAAGCAGTCAGTAATGAATTTATTTCCGGAATAAATTTTTCATCGGGCAAATTATACACTTTAATTCTTTCCAATAGAGCTAACGTTAAAAATTTTGATACATACTTAGGAATATTCCCGTTAACAGTCGATCCAGCGCCCCCTATTATTTATTGGAGTGAAATTCCTATAAGTATAGATTTAGATAGTGATTTTATAATAAGAGTTTTTGTTTTGGATGAAACCGGCATTGAGTCGGTTACTGTTGTTTTTTATAAGAAAGTATATATCCTTTATGATGACGGCAATCATGGTGATGATGCCGCAGGTGATAATATATTCGGTGCAGTAATTCCCGGTCGCCCCTCTGTTTTTTCTTTTGATCCCGCACGTCAACAAGCTGTTGCCGTAAATAATATAATTTTACCCATTATGAATAACGGCATATTAGCTTCTGTAAATGCCAGCGTTTCCGAAAGGTTAAGTCTTGAAATAAACGATACAGATGACAATAGTATTACTCAATCACATAATATAAGATTTAATGAAGTAAGCGGCTCAGATGGCAAATATGACGGAAAGAATTTTCTATTCAGCGGTGGATTTTTTCTATCTGGTTTAGCCGGAGATTCTATGTGGGCTAATGGTATTGCATCTGGTCACTTGATTATCGACTATCAAGCAGGTCAAATCGGAAGTGATCCGCAAGATACTGATAACCTGGTGTATTCGGTAAGATCGGACGACCCTCCATTTGATAAATCTTGGGATGACTGGAGCAGAGCTGTTGAACAAGGCGCTTATTTTTATGACGGCGACGGCGATGGAATTTATAATCCCGTTGATAAAAACGGTAACGGTGTTTGGGATTCAGATGAAGATAAACCTGATATACTTTATGACGGTGTTTATTTCACAGCTTACAATGACGGCATACCTGCTTCAGATAGAAGATTTAAAGATATTGACCCTCTCGGAATAGAAATTAGACAATCAATTTATGCCTCTTACAGAAATACAATTCTGGATGATGTTGTATTTATCAGATATTCATTATTATATAAAGGATTGGGTGACCCTGCTGAACCTGATTCATTAACAGAAGTTTATTTTTCAGTCTTTACTGATACTGATATCGGAAATCATAATGATGATAAAACAGGATGTGATACAACCATTCACTCCGGATATACCTACAATGAAGGGAGCGATGAATTATTTGGTGTGAATCCCCCTGCTTCTTTTAAGACAGTTGTTCAAGGTCCGGTTACAAAAACCGGCAATTCTTCAGATATTGGTTATAATAAGTTTGGTCCGGATATCGGTATACAAACTTTTCAAGGATATACTAATTTGGGTATGACTTCTTTCGCTGCACCTCAAAAGAGTGCTGGATATTTAAGAGATCCGTATAGCCCCACTTCAGTTAGAAATTATCAGCAAGGTCTTGATGATTATGGTGAAAGAATTGATCCATGCGAACTTATTTTAGGAGAAGTAAGAGGCGGACTTGATTGTGCTGATGTCGATAGTAAATATTGGTTCAGCGGTGACCCGGTAAGAGATTTTGGTTGGATTTACAAATATAGTGGAGACGCCAGAGATATGATTAATACCGGTCCGTTTAACCTTATTAAAAATGAACCGATGGATATTATTATTGCGTATGTAGTAGGAAGAGGAATAGATCATCTTAATTCAATTGACCGTGCAAGAGAAATTACGCGTTATGTTCATGAAGAATATGAACGGAATTTCAGTACGCTTGTAAGTGTTGAAGACAAACAAGAAGAATTACCGGCACAATTTTATTTATCTCAAAACTATCCAAACCCCTTCAACCCAACAACAAAAATAAAATTCTCCATTCCAAGCCCTACTTCCCCCCTTTCCAAGGGGGGAATGCAAGGGGGGTTAACTAATGTATCCCTAATTGTTTATGACATACTCGGAAGAAAAGTCACTACTTTAGTAAATGAACCGAAAGCCCCTGGCAATTATGAGATAACATTCAATGCTTCACAGCTTGCAAGCGGTGTTTATTTTTATAGATTGACTTCGGGTAGTTTTGTACAGACAAAGAAGATGATACTATTAAGGTAAAACAAGGAGTTTGAAATGAAATCGTTAAAATTATTATTTGCAGCCGCTTTAATTTGTGTGAGTATTAACGCTCAAGAAATTTTTATTAATTCGGATTCAACTGCTGCCGCTTTTATTAATAAGCAGATTTACTTTCCTTTTGACAATATAGGAAATATCGGTCGTCTTAATATTCCACCATACGGTACCGATGTAAAATATGATCAAATCTCAACAATCTTTTCTGCTGGTTTTTGGTTATCCGGTTATTCGGATTCTACACTATGGGTTTGTTCGAGTGAACGCGAATCTCTTGGGCATGATTATCTTCCCGGTTTAGTAGGAAGCGATCCGAATGATTCTAAGAATATAATTTATATAGTAAAAAAAGATGATCCGGCATTTGGTAATTCATGGCATAAATGGAAATATGCCGTTGAACAAGGTGCATATTTTTACGATGGCGACGGTAACGGAATTTACGATCCAATAGATCATAACGGCAATGGTATTTGGGAACCTAACGAAGATAGACCTGATCTTCTTTACGATGCAACATTCTTTACTGCTTATAACGATGGAGTCCCTTCAGAGAATCGCAGATGGAAAGATACATTCCCGCTCGGTATTGAAGTAAGACAAACAATATTTGTCTCTAACAGTAATAATTTTCTGGAAGATGTTGTATTTATTAGATATTCAATTCTTTATGAAGGATATGGTGATGCTTCCGAACCCGATACTTTAACTGATGTTATTTTCTCCATTACAAATGATCCTGATATTGGTGCTCACTATGATGATAAGATCGGTTGTGATACTTCATTACATGCGGGGTATTCATATAATGATGGCGATGATGATGTTTTCGGTATTAATCCCCCATCTCTTTTCAGAGTAATTGTTCAAGGCCCTCTCGTAAAATCCGATGATGAAAATGATGCCGGGTATAACAGGATGGGTCCGTTTTTAGGAGAACATAAATTCGACAACCATAAAAATTTAGGATTAACTGCATATGTTGGAAGGTTAAATGCTGACATCCATAACCCTTATCCCTGGGAAGTTTCTTATGCTAGAAATTATGCTGAGGGATATCAATATGATGGAAACCTTGTTGATCCATGTAGTTTTCCGTATGGAGAGTTGCTGGGTGGTGTAAACTGTGAACAAGTTAATCCTTTAATGTGGTTCAGCGGTGATCCTGTAACAAGCATCGGATGGATTTTTTCAAGGAACGGTAACATTTTCGATGTAACCAGTACAGGTAAGTTTGACCTGATAAAAAATCAACCGGTGGATATAATAATTGCATACATTATTGGCAGAGGAACTGATCATCTAAACTCAATAACACGTGCAAGAGAAATTACGCGTTATGTTCATGAAGAATATGAACGGAATTTCAGTACGCTTGTAAGTGTTGAAAACAAACAAGAAGAATTACCAGCACAATTTAATCTATCTCAAAACTATCCTAACCCGTTTAACCCGACAACAAAAATAAAATTCTCCATTCCAAGCCCTACCTCCCCCCTTTCCAAGGGGGGAATGCAAGGGGGGTTAACTAATGTATCCCTAATTGTTTACGACATTCTCGGAAGAGAAGTAAAAACTCTATTAAACGAAGTTAAAGCTCCCGGTACTTATGAAATAACATTCGATGCATCACGGCTTGCAAGTGGAGTTTATTTTTATAGATTAACAAGCGGTCACTATTCACAAACCAAGAAAATGATATTGATAAGATAAATGAGGAACCCGAATATGAAAAATTTGATATTATTATTTCTAGTATTTATTATTTCACTCTCATTAAAAGCACAGACAACATACTTTAGTTTGGATTCGACTGCCGCCGCATTCGAAAATAACAGGCTCTATTTTCCTTTTAATAATAGAGGAACAATCGGTGATGTAAATTTGCCGCCGAAGGGCAGGGATGTAAGGTATGATAGCATAAATGTAATATTCGCCGGAGGTTTTGCACTCAGCGGTTTCGATAGTAATGATTCACTTTGGGCAAACGGGGTGATGAATTCGGACTTGGTTGAAGATTATTTACCCGGGAATGTTAACACTGAACCGGATGATCCGAGAAATAAAATCTATTCCGTCAGTTCTTCGGACCCCGATTTTGGAGAGAGCTGGCAAAATTGGAAATATGCCGTTCAACAAGGTGCATATTTTTATGATGGCGATGGCGATGGTGTTTATAATCCGGTTGACTTAAATGGAAACGGTCAATGGGATACAAATGAAGACAGACCCGATTTACTTTACGATCTAACTCTTTTTAATGTTTTCAATGATGGTCTACCTGGCGAACAACGAAGATATAGATCAATCAACCCACTTGGAATTGAAATTCGAAAAACTGTTTTTATTTCAAACCGAAATTCCATTTTAGATGATGTTGTATTTATACGTTATTCAATCGTCAGTACCGAGACAACATTAAATAATGTTTTATTCTCTTTCTGGAATGATGTTGATATTGGAGATGCGTCCTCAGATCTTTTTGGATCAGACACTATGTTAAACAGTGTATTCTATTACAATAACGGAGAGGATGCCGTATTTGGTCATAATTCTCCATCAGTTTTTACAACAATAGTACAAGGACCTATTATCGAATCTCCTGGTGATGAAGCTGTCTTAAAGTATGGTCCATTTATTGGACAAGAGATAATACCGGATTACAAAAATATAGGAATGACCTACGCATCAGGACATTTTAAGGGGGACGCTTGGGTTGGTTATCCACAATCACCCAAAGAATTGCGTAATTACCAGATTGCTCTTACAAGGTTAGGTGAGCAGCTTGATCCTTGCACATTTTCTTATGGAACGTTTGAGGGAGATGGGTGTGAAAGTGCAAATCCTAATTTCTGGTTTTCAGGGGACCCTGTATCTAATTCAGGTTGGCTTGATACAAAACCACTTGATATCAGGGCATTTACAACCACCGGTCCTTTCACGTTACAGGAAAATAATCCGGTTGATATTATTGTTGCTTATGTAGTAGGTAGAGGAATAGATCATCTTAATTCAATTGACCGTGCAAGAGAAATTACGCGTTATGTTCATGAAGAATATGAACGGAATTTCAGTACGCTTGTAAGTGTTGATAAAAAAGATAATGAACTACCGACAAAGTTTTATCTATCACAAAACTACCCTAACCCGTTTAACCCAACTACCAAAATAAAATTCTCCATTCCAAGCCCTACTTCCCCCCTT
>OMKS01000911.1_pt1 | contig 27361 bp, 23 predicted proteins | sample 1674721 | NCBI WGS metagenome assembly OMKS01 (sample SAMN06264996, study PRJEB25208) | sediment metagenome | isolation source: hot spring sediment | place: USA: California | collected 2014-09-02 | reverse complement strand
ATGCAGCCTTATCATTTTTTCAAATATGCATAACCCCCAAACCCACACAAAATGGAAGAGAACCAAAAGTTGAAGAGTTGAAAAGTTGAAGAAGGAAGAAGTTGAAAAAGTGGGACGGGCAAAAAGTTTTTCGCTACTTCTCACTTAAGGTGATCTGGACGGGCAAACGACCGCGCGGCGTGATTTCCCCGGCCAGAACGGCGGCCAGGGCCTCCGCCTGAACTCTGCGGTAACCATATGTGGCCAGGAACACCCGGGCTGTGGGGAATCCGCTCAAGTCATAGGGATTTCCGAGTGCGACCACGATGGCATCAGGCCGGATACGCAACATGCGTCGCACGGCCGCGGCCTGGATTTCCCCTACTTCCACTGAGCGGGAAAACACCGCCAGAACAACCTTCCCGGCAGACCGCAAACGTGCGCCCATTCCCGGCGGCGGATCCGGGCTCAGCTCCAGCATCTCTGAATCCACATGGAGAAACCATCGGCTCAGGGGTACGGCCAGCACCGACCTGGCCTTTGCCCGGCTCAACGCCTCGGTAGCCACGACTTTTTTCCATTCCACCAGCATCAGGCGGCAACCAGGATCCAGGGGTAGAGTATTGTCCCTGTCACGTACCAGGGTGATCGAGGCGGCGGCCAAACGGGATTCGTCCCGGTAGTGTGAGCGGACTTTCTCACTTGCCCGGCTGAGCTTGATACCGGGCGGAACCCTCAGCAAGCGCCGCCGCCGCTTCATTTCCAGGATTCGCATCACCGCCTCATTGATGCGCGACATCGGGATGCGACCATGTTTCACGGCATCAACCAGGGCACAGAAAACACGGGCCTGGGTCTCGGCTGAGCGGCTGACCGCGACCACGTCCACACCGGCGTTCACTGCCTTCACGGCTGCTTCGCCCGGGTCCATGACGCGCGATACGGCTCCCATCTCCAGGCAATCGGAAATGACCAGGCCCCTGAATTTCAACTGTTTCCGCAGCACCGCCGCCAGCCAATGGCTGGAAAGGGATGCCGTCTCGGTGTCCACATCCGGGTACACCACGTGCGCCGGCATAACGGCGTCCAACAGGCGGGAACGAATCAGGGCGCGAAACGGGGCGATATGGACGGTATACAGCTCATTAGCGGACGCCGCGCACACGGGCCGGTCCAGATGTGAGTCTGAACACACTTGTCCGTGTCCCGGGAAATGCTTGCCGCAGGTTGCCACGCCGCCGCGGCGCAATCCCCCGGCCAGGGCCGCCCCGAAGCGCCTTACCACCCGGGGATCGTTGCTGAAGGAACGGAACCCGATAATGGGGTTGTCGGGCCGGGTGTTGACATCCAGAACCGGCGCCAATACCCCGTCCACTCCCATGGCACGCATTTCCCCACCCACAATCCGTCCCGCCAGACGCGCAAAAGCACGCCTTCTTGTAGCCGCGAGTCCCATCGGCGACAATGTGGTCGCGGCCATTTCCCCGAACTGCACCACATTGCCACCCTCCTGGTCCGTCCAGATCATGGGTGCCGGGACAAAACTTTCATGTATCTCGTTCGTCAGGGCCGCTACTTGTTCAACGGATTCGACATTGTGGTGAAACAACAGCACAAATCCCGCTTCACCCCGCGCCAAGCGTTCCTGAAAATCACGGGAAAGACTGGTGCCGATGAAACCAACCATCAACATCTGCCCCACTTTTTCTCTTAGTGAGAAACGGCCAACCAGGGAAAACGGGCTTCGGGCTGGAAAAAAGAAGGTCACGAAATCTGCTTGCGAAAAATGCGGCGGCGGCGGGCCTGGTAGTGCTCGAAAAACTTCCACTGGGCATGGATCTTGGTGTTGGTTTCCAACTCCACGTTGGACTCGGCGGCTTTAAAGCCCATTTTTATGGCGTTTTCCGCTACCGCCAGCACCAGCATCAAGTCGACTCCCATGCCGCGGTACTTTTTTTTCACCCCGGCCAGGTAGAAATCCAGCACCTCGCGCCGGCGCAAGCCGCGCAACAAGTGAAACCAGCCCAGCGGCAGGACCCGGCCGCGCGCTTTCTGGAAAGCCACGGACATGCTGGGCATGGAAATGATAAAGCCCACCACCTCGTTCTCGGGATTGACCACCACCTTGCACAAACGGGGGTCGAGAAACATGGAGTACTTCTTGGTATAGTAATCCGTCTGTTTGTCCGTGGTGGGAACGGAGCCGTAGATTTCAGCAAAGGTTTCGTCCAGGAGTTCAAAGATGGGCCGGGCGTATTTCAGCAATTGGCGTTTGGATTTGCACTCCACAACCTTCAGGTTGCTGCGTTGTTTGAGCCGCTCCGCCAGAGTAAACAAACGTTCGGACAATTCCCGGGGCACTTTGGCACGGAATTCCAGGTAGTCGATCTCTTTTTCGAAACCGTATCGCTCGAGAAATTGGGGGTAAAACGGCGGGTTGTAGATCTGGGCGATCGTGGGAACCAGGTCGAAACCTTCGATCAGCATGCCCTCGGAATCCATGTCCGTAAAGCCCTGGGGCCCGGTTATCGTGGTCATCCCCTTCTCCCGGCCCCAGGATTCCACGGCGTCCAGCAACGCCGCGGCCACGGCATAGTCTTCGATCACGTTGAACCAACCGAAGCGCAGGTTCAAAGAAGCGTACTTCTCATTGGCGGCATGGCTGAGGATGGCGGCAATACGGCCCACGGGTTCGCCGTCTCTGAACGCCATAAGCATCTTGGACTCCGCGGTTTCAAAGGCGGGATTGCGTTGGGAATCCAACGTCTCCATCTCGTCCATGATCATTGGAGGAACCCAACAGGGATTGTCTTTAAAGAAATGAAAAGGCATCTTGACGAATTGTTTGAGTTGTTTTTTCGATTCCACGGTTTGAATGTCAACCTTCATGGGTCACCTCCAAAGCGGCGTTATTTTCGTTTCGCCCTGATGCCTTGCGCCAAGTGAGATTATACCCAAAGCGGAAAAACGCTTCAATCAAAAGCAATACGGCGGCGATAAATGCGCCTGCGTTTGTGCTGAACCGGATTGAAGTACTTCCACATGGCGTGGATCTTGAAATTGGTTTCAAGTTCCAGGTTCGATTCCGAATACACGAAACCCATATCCATTGCCGTGCGCGCGATCTCGATCAGCATGAGCAAATCGATCCCGGTTCCTCGGTACTTCTTTTTAACCCCCGCCAGGTAAAAATCCAGCGTATGCCTGGCTTGCCGCGAACGCAGGATATGCCACCAACCCAAAGGCAGCAGCCGCCCGCCCGCGCGCTGGAATCCCCGGGTCAAACTCGGCATGGCCACCATGAAACCCACCATGTCTTTATTTTCATCCACCACGGCGATAATCAGGTCCGGATGGGCACAAAACGCGTACCGCTTCAGGTAGTACTCCATCTGCTCCCGGGTCAGGGGCACGGAACCATAGACCTCATCAAAAGACTCATCCAGCAGGGTCAACAATTCTACTCCATGGCGCAAAACTTCACGTCGATTTTTAAAGCGCAGCACGTGAAATCGACCCCGCAAACGGATGCGATCACACAATGAAAGCAATTTGTCGGGAATGACATGATTTTCCGGAGTCCGCACGCGAAATTCAACGTAATCAATCTCTTTTTCAAACCCCGCTTGTTCCATCAGCGCCGCATAGTAGGGCGGGTTGTAATTGGAGGCCAGGGTCGGCACCTGGTCAAATCCGTCTATCAGAATGCCCTCCGGATCCAGGTCCGTGAAACCCATGGTACCGGTCAATGACTCCATACCCCGCTCACGGCCCCATTTTTCCACTTCAAGGAAGAGCGCCTCCACCGCGTCCGGGCGGTTTTCCGATTCAAACCAGCCGAAACGCAGGTTGCGGGTACCGTATTTGCGGTTGGCCGTATGGCTGAGAATGGCGGCCACCCTTGCCAGGATACGACCCTCCTCTTCAGCCAGAAAAAGGCGCACTTCGGCATCCGCAAAAGATGGATTGTGGTCGGGATTGAACAGTTCGCGCTCATCCCGCTCCAGCATGGGAATCCACAAGGGATTGTCCGCATAAAGTTTACGGGGAAAACGGATGAACGCCTTTACTCCCCGGGAATCCGTCAATTCCAGTGTGCGGATGTGCATGGATGTCACGCCCTACTACCCTCCGCAAAACAGGCCGCGCCGGAACGCTCCACCACAAAGGTCACGGGTCCGTCGTTAGTGGAATCAACCTGCATGAACGCTCCGAATTCGCCTGTTGCTACGGAAATTCCAGCCGAGGCCAACTGCCGGTTGAACCGCCGGTAAAACTCTTCCGCCGCCTCGGGATCGGCCGCATGGGTAAAATCGGGCCTGCGGCCTTTGCGGATCCGGGATGCCAGGGTGAACTGGGATACCGACAGGATTTCACCGCCCGTATCCATGATGCTCAGATCCATGCGTCCCGACTCGTTGGCAAACACCCGCAGGTGGCGGATCTTTGCGGCCATGTAATCCACTTCCGCTTCACTGTCGCCCCGTTCAATACCCACGTAAACCAGCAGCCCGGGTCCAATGCGACCGGTTTCCCGGCCCGAAACAGTCACACGGGCCCGTTGCACGCGCTGAATCACCACGCGCATCAACGCCCTCCCGGGTCGCGCACGCGCCCCGGATCGAGGGGCGGGATTGGACGCTCCAGCAGGGAAGAGGCGGAGTTCAAGAGTTCGGCGGGCACATGCGGCAGGGGCTCCTGGCCGGAGATGTGGTGCAGAATCCATTCTACCCGCATTTCCACATTGTTTTCCATGCGCCCCTGAACAGAACTCAGGGTAAGATATGCGGGTAAACGTGAAGTCGCTTCCAGGAAAAGCCCCCATTGCCACGCTGAACCCCGGATCCGGGCGGAGATAAGACGCATCCGGGTTCCGGTTAGCGGCAGGTCCACTCGGTTGCGTTGCGCATCATCCATAGGGGTATCTCTCAATGCCTGTACCTGCAGCCCCAGGGACCGGGCACGCATACGCAACGCCGGCAACACGCGCTCCACATGACGCGAAACGGAACCCTCGGGAACCAGGCGTTTTCGCAACATCCGTCGCGAGGCGTCCAGTCTGCCATGCTCGGCCGTTTTCATTTCAGCCACATCCACTCGGCTCTGTTCCAATTGTGTCAGTTGATATTTCAGCTCTTTTGACTCACGTTTGCAAAGATTGATATCCCGGACCAGGGGTTCGGCCACCACTTTCAGGTAGACCCAGATCGCGGCCACAAACACCAACAGGATAAAAACGACCCGAACCGTTTTGCGCAACATCAGAAAACACCCACCAGTCCTCGCAAACAGGTTGCCGGCGGAGCACAGGAATCCAAACGCAAAACTTCCGCACTGGACAGCAATGCCCGGATCAATCCGGGTTCCGCCGCCTCAGCCGCTGCGATGTTGAAACGCAGACCCATGCCCGCGGCTTGAAGGGACCATTCCCGCACAGAAGTTTTCACTGCCGCTTGTTGGATCAATGAAACAAAGCCCTCCGCGGCCCGGGCCTGACGATTGGGGAAAGTGAACAGGAAGCGATTGATATAAAAATCGGCGCGCTGTTTTCGGGCGCGCGCCGGCTCCCGGGTCCGGGAATGCGCCAGGTTTAATTCCTGTTTCAATCCGTCCAGGTGTCCATGGTGAATCGCCCGCACCCTTAGCAAATATCCGGTCAAAGCCAGCATGCCCGCCAAAAAGAGCAATCCCAGCACAAACAAGACAAACGTGAGCCGGGATTTTCCGGATATACCCATCATTTTTTGAATATAGCACAGGGGTAACCCGGGTTCAATGTTGTCACGCCACGGACTCACATGCGTTCCGGCACCGGAATCCCCATGATGGCCAGCAAGCGCCCCAACCGCTCACGCACCAGCAAAAGCAATTGGATCCTGAGGAAACGCAACGACCGATCAGGTTCGTTGATAACCGGATACCCGTGGTAGTAGCGATTAAAGGCTTGACAAAGGGTAAAAGCGTGGTTGGCGATACCGGACAGATCCTGATTTTCCAGGGCGGTTTCGATGCGGTTGTCGCCATCGGATAGTTGCAGTAATATTTCAAAGAAATCCGCGGCCTCCCGCGAATCCAGGCAAGCCGGATCGATGTCAACGTCCATAACCGCCTGCTCCCCTTCGTCCAGTTTTCGCAGAATGGAATTCAATCGCACCAGGGTGTACTGCAGGTAGGGACCTGTATCTCCCTCGAATGCCAAAGCATCCTTGAAATCAAACGCGATCACGGCGCGGGCGTTGAACTTGATCATAAAATACCGCAATGCGCCCACGGCGATCTGCACCGCGATGGCATCGCGCGCGGACTCACTCAAATCCGGATTGCGCTTATCGACTTCCACCCTGGAGCGGGCGGTCAGTTGCTGGATCAGATCCGCGGCCTTGACGGCGATTCCCTTGCGCCCCGACACCTCCACCCAGGGTTTTTTTTCATCTTCCGGCGACAACGGAAGATCCAGTTCCCGCACACAGCGGGGAGTCAACGCCACCATCTCGTAGGAAAAATGCACAAAGGGGCGTTCGCCGGAAGGCGCAGGCTCCAGGTCTTCGAGGACCTGGGCGATGATGTTCTGCAGATAGGATTGGCGTACATCGATTACATTGAACACCCTGTGGGCGGGGCCGAAATCACGTTTCTCGCTGCCGCCGCGAAAATCCGTGGTCAGAATGACTTGACCGTCCGCATACCGGGAAAATTCGCGAAAGGGAAAATCCTCTTTGAAACGACCCACTTTCCAGAATGTATACGCCAGGTCCTTGGCGATGTAAGTGGCCGTTCCATTGGAACGAATCACCACTTTTTCCAAGTCCTCATGACGATAACGGATCACCCGGCAACCTTGCTTCTCTGGATCCTCGGATTCGTACAAGATCCCTTGCTCGGTCAGGATCCGGGCCGCCCGGGTAAAGAAATCGAGTTCCATGATATCCCGTTCCCGCACCAGCAGGTTGTAACGAATTCCGATCGACGCCATCACGCGGATATGGTCTTCCAACACCCGCGAAGAAATCCAATCGGCAACGCCGTATTCGGGATCTCGACGCTCCTCAATGGCTTGGTGAACACGGTTGCGCGCCTTCTCGCTCTCGGGGTCAGCGGCCAGGTGACGATTGACCCGGGCGTATACATCCCACAACATGGCGGCGGGATCCTTGATGCGGCGGATCTCTTCCAGAGACATCTTTATCATGTGGAGCAACCCCCACACCACGTCGGCCACCTGGATGCCCGTATCGTCAATGTAGTTCTGCACCTCCAGGGGGTAGCCCAGGTACTCCAGGCTGCGGGCCAGGGTATCTCCCAGGCAGGCGTTGCGCAGGTGACCGATATGGGCGGCCTTATTGGGATTGATGCTGGTATGTTCCACCACGATGCGTTGGTTACGGGCGGCGGGTCGACAGTCTACTGAATCGATTAGGTAACGCAGAAAACAGTGGCGATCCAGGGTGAAATTCAGAAAGCCCCCGCCCGCCAGGGACACTTCCGCCATGGGCAGAAACTTTGCGGACAGCAAGGATACCAGGCGTTTCCCGATCTCTATTGGCTTCTGTTTCATGCGCTTGGCCAACAGGAACGGCAGGGTGGTGGAGAGATCACCATAGCGGCGGTTGGGCGGAATCGAGAACTGGATATCCCCTGCATTGATGGGGAACTCGGATTGCAGATACTCGCGCATGCGCGCGGCGTATTCTCTTGTCAATTCCTTCATTTGTGGTTCTCCAGGTAATCGGAATGGTTCCGGATTCCCATCACGGCCATAAAACCCCCGGATCGAGCTTCCAGGCCCAAACCCTCAACGCTTTTTGCGGTCAAACAGGGATGGAAGGCCTTTTTTCATCGCGGATTTCAAAGTGGATTTCAGCGAGTTGTCTTCCGGAGGCGCGATTTCCGCCAGGCGTCTGCGTGCGGTTTCGTGCCCGGGCTCGAGTTCAAGAGCCCGCCGATAAAACGATTCCGCCCTTTTCATCAACTTTTCCGAATAGAACAGGTTTCCCAGGGCCACCAAGGGTTCCGCGTTCCACGGCTCCAACTGAACGGCTTTCTGCAGGTTGACTTCCGCATCCCGCTTCATGGCGGGATTGCGATACTGACACAAGCCCAGTAACAGGAGCGCATCCCCCCGGTCCGGGTCCAGGCGCAACGATTCCCGTAACGCCAGCACGGCGGGACCATACTCTTTGCCGGCATAGAGGGTTTTGGCCTTGCGAAAGAGTTCTTTCGCCTTCTCTTGGGGATCCTCTTCTTCAGGCACCACTTCCGATACTTCCCGGAATCCCCGCCGTTCATAGGCGGCCCGTTGATCAAAATCGAGAAGCACGGCATGGGCACGGTCCAGGCGGCGACGCAGCGCTTCCAGGCGTTGGCGAACGCTTGCGTCACCAACTGTTGCCAGCTCATTGTCCGCAAGCTTGATCAGCCATCGCTGGTATGCTTCGTGAATGGTGGCGACCGTAGCCGTACGGTCCAGGCCGAGCAACGCGTAATGGTCCAGGTTGCCCCGGTTCAACCGTTCATACAAATCCAGGCATTGGGTGATCAGTTGAGAATCCATATCCTTCTCCTGAACCGATTATCACTGAATCGTGTTACCATTCTAATGCAGGCAGGCGCACAATTCAAGGCCCGGTATTGGCGGCGAAATAGGGACAACGATCCGCCAGTCGAACGAAGAGTTCCCGGCCACGTGGTGCGGTTACACAAAACCGCCAATCCAGCCGCCGCAAACGGAAAGTCCCTTTGGCATCTTTTCCCAGGCAAACGCGGACCACAATACCCCAGCGATTTTTGCGTTGACGTGAACAGGTGACAAAGTCTCCCAGCGAAAACGCGACCGGTTTGCGGCCGGCCGGAGAGTCCAACGCCGCCACCGGCGCCGGTGTATGGGAATGATGCCCCACTACCAAATCCCAGCGGGTCAACCATTGCCTCGCCGTTTCCACCAGGAGGGAACGGGGATACAATTCCAGTTCAAAACCCCAATGGGGGTACAGGATGTTGAACACCCCGTCCCGCACCAGCTCTTTCTCGTTTTTTAAGTCGGCCAGGAACGGCCCCGGATGGTTGCTCCACTGCGTTAACGCGGCCACACGAATGCCGGCAAGCGGTTCCACCACCGGACGGGCCCGGCTTCCCGCCACCACAAAGCCCAGGGATTCCAGGTTGCGCAGGTGTTTCTCAAAAAGGTTGGATCCATGATCAGCCGCGTGGTTGTTTGCACAGGAAAGTACAATGCGATGGGGCGGGGCAAGGCTTGTGAGGGCCTCCAGGGTTTCCTTTCCGTGTACTTGCTGCATGACCACGGAATGGGGTGGCGGCAGGCTCACACCTTCAAAATTGGCCACCAGAAAGTCCGCGGAAGAAAAAAATTGGAGGAGTCCCTCTGAGAATCGAATCTTTCGCCCCCCCGTGGGCATCCAATCCCCGCTAAAAACCACCACAGCCTCGCCTTCGCCCCGGGACCATTCTGAAGTGGTTGGCATAAAAGGCAGAGCTGGTCCGGATTTTCTGGAAGGGCCCAGAAAATTCCGCCACACCACGCCGGCAAGTTCCCTTTTCGAGTAGGGTGAAGACAGGCGCCGTTTCAGAAACCGGCGCCGGTCCGCGGGTGCCCTATTCACCAATCTCGCGGACCACGCTTTTCAATTCAAGGACCTCGACGGGGCAATCCTCACTGTCGTGCTCCCAGCAGACCAGCAAGTCGCAGGGCTCGCGTCCAGACTCCTGATCCGGAGTGTAGGTTGAACTCTTAAGCAAAAATTCCACGCGCAGGTGTTTCCACTGTTCCCGGCGCACGTCGAAATAGCGGCGGCCTTCTGCATGGGGACGTTCGCTGCTTACGAATTCCAGTTCAAACCCCAGCTCCGTCGCCAGCATCCCGAAAAGAAACAACACACCGTCCCGATCCACCGGAGCATAGCGAATTCCCCTGAAATCCACGGGTTCACCGAGCCGGCGCTCCACCTTTACGGGACGCTTGGGTTTGATGGTCTGGGGAATGAGCCGAATGGGTGAAGTGTCTGCTTCCGAAGCCGGAACGTTGGGCGGCGGAGCAGCGGCAACGGGTTGGAACGCATCGGGGAACAACTCCCGCGCCTTCCACAATGCACGCTCCAGGCTCTGCCACCTGGATGTATAGTACTCCAGACTGAACGCCCCGTGAGCTTTGACAATATCCGCCGTGGGCGGCTTGCCTCCCAGCCGGTAAAGGCGCACCAGTTCGCGTAACAATTCATCGTCTTGAACCAGCTCCGGATTCTCTTCCTGGGAGTAACCCCTGGGCATTTCCAGACCCGCGGATTTGGCCGCCTGGGCCCAGGTTCCCAGGTGGTATTTCACCGTGTTGATGGGGATGGTGGAGTTGAGAATAAAATCCTGCTGCTTCAGGTAGCGAACACCCAGCCCGGCGGCCACTTTTTGAATCTCGCGTATAATCTCTTCCCTGGAATACATGCAATCTCCTGAAGTATTTTCATATTGCACCACTGGACTGAACCTGTCAACCGCGGGCTGAGTCTGCGGCCGCAAAACAACAATCGCCTTTATGCATGGGGTTGCGTGGACAACCAAAGCCCGCCTCAACCGTATTGAATAAGTAGAACAAGGAACCATTCTCTGGAGGCAACCGTTATGCAAAGGCAGAATCTGATTTTTTTGTGGTTTATCATCGCCGCAACAGGCGTCTACGGCGCCGGCGGCGCGGAACTTTTCCCTACCATTGCGGGCCTGACAAATCCCGTTAAACCCGCGGAATACACGGCCGACAATCTGTTTGAATACATCAACGGCGCGGCCGACGTATTTATCGGTTACGATTTTGAACAACTTTTCTCCATGACCTATTCCGGAACCGATGGTCAAACGATTGCGGCCGACATTTACCGCCACGCAGACCCGGCCTGCGGTTTCGGTATCTACAGCCAGGAGAAACCCCGAAAGGGCGATTTCCTGGCCGTGGGCACGGAGGGTTACTACGAAACCGGAATTCTCAACTTTTTCCAGGGCCGCTTCTACGTCAAGATTTCGGCGTTTGACCTGGGCGAACGGGAACAAAAGATCCTGACCAGCCTGGCTCGGGGGATCGCCGAACGCATTCCCGATGCCGACGGGTTTCCTAAAATATTTGAATTATTTCCCAAAACCGGCCGCATTCCCCGCTCCGAGCACTTTATCCGGCGCAATTTTCTGGGCCATGGCTTCCTGGAAAACGCTTTCATCTGTGACTATTCGGTAGAGGACAACCCGCTCCAGCCCTTTATCATCCGGGCGGACTCTTCGGCTGCCGCCAAAACCATGATTGAATCCTACCTGGAATTTGCCCGTTCCCACACCGCCGTAATAGCGCAAAATGAAAACACTGTTCGGTTTGTTGACCCCTATCACAAATCCCGTGGCCCCCTGAGCATGAAATGGCGGGAACAATACATCTGGGGAGTCTTTTCTGCGGATTCCGCTGCCGCGGAACGCATGCTTACCGCCATCGAGGCCGCCCTGATTCGGGAGTAACACACCTCCTGAAGGCCGCAGGCATACGGAATTGCCCCTTATTGAGGACAGAACGGAACCGCACCCCTGGAATTTGCTTTGCTGCAACTGGCGTGTTTGTGTCTAATTATGCTAAGATTGTTCCCGAAAAGGAGGGATTCATGCGTCACATCCCCCGGAAATTCAGTTGTGGGTTTTGTATTGCGCTTTTATTGATTCCGCTGTTCACGCTTAGCGGATTCGCCCAGAAGGATTTCAACCAGGATGAAAAAGAGATGATCCGCGACTTCAGGCGTTCCAACAGTTATTACCTGGATGGCGAAAAACTGTACAAAAAGGGCAAAGTCGACAAAGCCGTCAAGGAGTTGGAGAAGTGTCTGGAGATCTTTTCCCGGCATGACAAAGCCCACTTCGTGCTGGCGGACATCTACTTGAAAAAACGCGACCTCGAGAAAGCGGAAAAACATATCCGCGCGGCCAAGGAGGGCTTCGAACATTTAGAGAAATGGTATTCCTTTACATTCCAGCAATACCTCGACACCCTGCGCAAACAGAAAGATATCAACAACGAACAGATCGCCGGCCTGGAAGCGTCCAAAGGCCGGGCTACGGGCGTGGAAAAAAGCCGGATTGAAAGCCGGATCGCCCAACTGAAGAGCCAGAACGCCGACGCCGACACCAAGTTGTCGGAATTCGTGCGCAGCGGCTCAGAACCGCCGGCCGAATACAACTACATCCACGGCAACGTCTACTTTCTCACCCGGCGTTTCCAGGACGCGGTAAACGAGTACACCAAAACCCTGGAAAAGGACCCCCGTCACGGCGGCGCCTGCAACAACCTGGCCACCATCTACTTCATGCACAAGCGAGTCGACAAAGCCCGGGAGTATTTTGACAGGGCCGTGGAATACGGTGTCCAGGTAAACCCGAAGTTCAAGGAAGCCCTGGAGAAAGCCGAAGGCAAATAGGTTCCACCAGATGGGGGGCACGGCATGCCCTGCCTTTTCACACCCGGCATGAATACGTTCAACCGCAACACATCGAACCCGGACGTTCCCGCGCTCGCCGATGAGCTCCTGGAAGCCATTGCGGAATCCAGCCACATCCTGGCCGTTATCAAAGGTTCCCCGGATCCCGACGCCATTGCCGCGGCATATACCTTCCGGCAGATCGCGGAAAAAGCGGGGCGCCAGGTCATTGTTGAATCCGAGCAACAGCCGTCGCTTCCCCAGAACCAGCGCATCATCACCGACCTGCATCTGCCCATCCGCTACGACGCAGTAGGAGATGCGGTGCGTTTTTTCGATGCCTACGCCGTATTCGATCATCAATCCGTGCAGGTGGAAGGCGTGACCGGTATTATTCCATGCACGGTGCACATTGATCACCACCAGGAGGCGGATACCCAACTGCCTGTGCGTTTTCGCTGGGTATGCGAAAAAGCGGGTTCCACCAGCACCCTGATCGCATTGCTCCTCGAATATTTAATCAACCTGCAGAACTGGTCCGCCGCGGAGGAACAGAAAGCCTGCACCGCCCTTTACTTCGGCATGTATACCGATACGGACCACTTCGCCCACCTCAGCGAACTGGACCGCCGCGCCCTGGCCTATCTGGAGCCCCGTACGGACCTTGCCTTTGTCAAACGACTGTCTTCCCTCCCTTTCCCCCGGCCCGCCCTGGGGTACCTCGAGCGGGCCATGCAGAACCAGGAGATCTACCGCGACTGGCTGATCACCGGCACGGGATTCGTGGACAGCCAGCACCGGGACACCATCGCCCTGATCGCCGACTTTTTGTTGCAACGGCATCAAGTGGGCATGGTCATCGTGTTTGCCCTGATCCGCCAGGATGGGCAGTTGCGGCTCGACGCCGCTTTCCGCTGCCCGGACAAAGATTTCGACCTGGACAAACTGGTCAAGCGTTTTTCGGCGGCCGGAGGGGGCCGATCGTTTAAGGGCGCGTTCCAGGTGGATTTGAGCTATTTCAGCGATACCCCCCATCCCATCCTGCTGTGGCAAATGGTGCGCTTGACCACCACCGCCAAGATCAAATACCAGCGCGACCAACTCGACTCCAGGCCCCTTTAAAAAAAAGTTGGAGAGTTGGAAAGTTGAAGAGTTGAAAAGGGAAGAAGTTCCAAAAGGGGCGGTTCGCGAACCGCCTCTACGTTCCCGACTGCCACCTGTCACCTCTCTTCAACTTTTCATTCATCTTCCTTGACAAACGGTACCCAACCCATATATCATTCTATCTTTCAAACAACCGGAGAAAGAGACAAAGAATATGAGTTTGAAGGGTTCACTACAATCAATTAATCTGGCCGACATCATGCAGTTGGTGTCCAACTCAAAACAGAGCGGTCGCTTCGTGCTGACCAAAAACACCGGTGAAGATGGACACATCTACATCAAGGATGGCGAAATCATCCATGCGGACGTGGAGCATTTTACCGGTGAAGACGCAGTATTCACCCTGATTTCATGGGGAGAAGGAGACTTCGTCTTTGAAGAAGAGGCATTCGATACACCGCAAACCATTACCCGTTCCGTGACCTCTCTGCTCATGGAAGCCGCCCGCCGCATCGACGAATGGAAACTGTTGCGCAAAAAGATCGGCTCCATTGACGCCGTACCGGCATTCTCTGAAATCGATCGTGAGGAAAGGCGCAAGATCTCTCTTTCCACCCTGGAATGGATGGTGGTGGCCAAGATCGACGGGCACCGAAGCATTGCCCAGATCTCCAACGAAACAGGGATCAACATTTTCGATGCATCGCGTATCATTTTCGGCATGCTGGCATCCAAGCTTTTGACCCTCAAGTAGCTCTGGACGACCGGGGAAAATCCCCGCGGAATTGGACCCGACATGAAGAACAGAGTGCTCATCCTGGATTTTGGTTCCCAATACACCAAACTAATCGCCAGGCGCATCCGCGAAACCGGCGTCTACAGCGAAATTGTTCCCTTTAACGTATCCATTGCGCGGATCCGTGAATTTGGGCCGGGAGCCCTGGTGCTCTCCGGAGGTCCTTCCAGTGTATACGCTGCGCGGGCCCCGCATATCTCTTCGGAAATCCTCGAACTGGATATCCCCATCCTGGGGATCTGCTACGGCATGCAGCTTCTCGCCTACCTCGCCGGCATGCGCGTCACGCCAGCAAAAGAGCGGGAATACGGCCTGGCCCGCCTGAACCTTTCCACCGGGAGCAAGTTGATGCGAAGCATCCCCTCCCCGACCACGGTGTGGATGAGCCATGGAGACAAAATCACCCAGTTACCTCCCGATTTTGCCGTCACGGGCACCACGGAAAACACGGAAATGGCGGTAATTGAGTCGCATGCCAGACGCCTTTACGGGGTACAATTCCACCCGGAAGTCGTTCATACCACGGAAGGACGGCGCGTGCTGGAAAATTTCCTCTTCACAATCGCCGGCCTGCAGGCGGATTGGAACATGGGCGACTTTGTCGCGGATGCCGTCAACCGCGTCCGCGCCCAGGTGAAAGACGGACACATCATCCTGGGCCTGAGCGGGGGCGTGGACTCCACAGTTCTGGCCATGCTGCTGAAACGTGCCGTGGGTAAGCAACTGATCCCGGTTTTTGTGGATACCGGCTTATTGCGCAAAAACGAATTCGCGGAACTGATGAGCCGCTTCCGCAAGGAACTGGGGCTTAATGTTCATGGCATCGACGCCTCGGAACTGTTTCTGGAACGCCTGCAGCGCGTACGTTCTCCGGAACGCAAACGCAAAATCATCGGCAAAACGTTTATCGACGTATTCGCCCAAATCGAAAAGCAAGTCGGCCCCGTCGAGTTCTTTGCCCAGGGTACGCTTTATCCCGACGTCATTGAATCGGTATCGGTAAACGGTCCGGCAGCCAAGATCAAGAGCCATCACAACGTGGGAGGATTACCCAAAACCCTGAACTGGCGCCTGATTGAACCCTTCCGTGAGCTGTTCAAGGATGAAGTCCGCCTGATCGGACGCGAACTTGGACTGGATGAAGCCTGGATCCGGCGCCACCCCTTCCCCGGTCCCGGACTGGCCGTGCGCATTATCGGCGCCGTAACCCGCGAACGCGTCCAGCGCCTTCAGGAGGCCGACGCGATCCTGATCAGCGAGCTTCACCGCCGCGGGATCTACGACGACATCTGGCAGGCATTCACCGTGCTCCTGCCCATCCGCTCCGTCGGCGTCATGGGAGACGTCAGAACCTATGAAAACGTAGCGGTACTGCGCATGGTGCGCAGCGTGGACGGTATGACCGCGGACAGCTACCCTGCCGACCATGCCTTCCTCTCCACCACCGCCGACCGCATCGTAAACGAAGTCAAGGGCATCAACCGCGTCGCCTACGACCTGACATCCAAGCCGCCGGGGACCATCGAATGGGAATAGGGTTTCCCCCGGCCACCGGATTTTTTTCCGTTTCGGGTGAGAGCGGGAAATGAACCGTTTTATCCACCTTCACCTGCACTCGGAATTCAGCCTGTTGGATTCCTGCCTGAAACTCAAGCCCCTGATCCAGCGTGTCAAGGAATTGAACATGCCCGCCGTGGCCCTGACCGACCACGGCAACATCCTGGGTGCGGTGGGGTTTTTTAAGGAAGCCCAGCGCAACGACATCAAGCCCATTATCGGATCTGAACTCTACGTGGCTCCGGAATCGATGGATCAGAAGCCGGATCACAAAAACGGACGCGTCAACTACCACCACCTGGTGGTTTTGGTGAAAAACGAGAAAGGCTACCGCAACCTTTCCGAGCTCATCACCCAATCATTTACCGAGGGTTTTTACCGCCGCCCCCGGGTGGACAAGCAACTGCTCGCGCAGTGCCGTGAAGGGCTGGTGGTCATGTCCGCCTGCATCCAGGGGGAAATCCCCTACTGGCTGTTACTGGACCGTTGGGACAAGGCCCAGGAGGCGGCGCGCTGGTACCGCGAGACATTTCGGGATGATTTCTATATCGAAATTCAGAACCACGGTTTGTCTAAACAGCGCGAAGTGCTGCCGAAACTGGTCGAACTGGCCCGCAGCATGGACATTCCCCTGGTGGCCAGCAATGATGTGCACTACTTGAAACGCGAAGACGCGGACGCCCGCGAGATCCTGATCTGCCTGCAGACCAACGACGTCCTTTCCAACCCGGACCGCGCCATGCACAAGGAAACCGAGGAGATGTTCCTGAAATCCGGCCTGGAGATGCGGGAAGTTTTTCCCGACCTCCAGGAGAGCCTTGACATCACCTTCGAAATCGCCTCCAAGTGTCATTTCGAATTCACGCTGGGCACTTATTACCTTCCGGAGTTCAAAGTACCGCAACCCCAAAGCATTGACGGCTACTTTGAGCAAATCTGCCACGAAGGTTTTGAATCCCTGAAAGGGCGTCTGGTCGGCAAGAAGCATGATATTCCCACTTATCGCCGGCGCCTTGAATACGAAATTGAAAAAATCCGTGAAATGGGATTCCCGGGATATTTCCTGATTGTGTGGGACATTATCCGCTTCGCCCGGGAACGGGGAATCTTTATCGGCCCCGGTAGGGGGTCGGTGGTGGGCAGCCTGGTGTCGTTTACCATGGGCATCACCGGCATCGACCCACTGGATTACGATTTGATCTTTGAGCGCTTCCTGAATCCCGAGCGCATTTCCATGCCGGATATCGATATCGACTTTGACCCCGAACGCCGCGAAGAAGTGATCCAATACATCCGGGACCGTTACGGAGAAGACAGCGTGGCCCAGATCGTCACCTTCGGACGCATGAAAGCCAAGCTGGCCATTCGCGATATCGGCCGGGTTTTGGAAATTCCCCTGGGAAAGGTCAATCAACTGGCCAAATTGATCCCGGAAGGCCCGGGAGTTGACCTTCAATCCGAGATCCGCAACAACACTGAACTGCGCCGTGAAATCCAACGCATCGAAAAAGCGCCGGAGCTCATCGAGTACGCCCTCAAGCTGGAACACAATGTGCGGCATACCTCGATGCACGCCGCCGGAGTGGTGATCGCCCCCAAAAAGTTGACCGAGTTCATGCCGCTCTACAAGACACGCGACGACATCGTCACCCAGTTCGAAAAAGAGGAGGTGGAACAGATCGGCCTGCTCAAATTAGACATCCTGGGACTCAAAACCCTGACCATCGTCAAAAACATCCTCCAGTCCCTGGAAGAGTGCGAGCAGATCCGCATCGACCTGGAGCGCATCCCGCTTGATGACCGCAAAACCTTCAAGATCTTTCAAGCCGGTGACACGGACGGCATTTTCCAATTCGAAAGTTCCGGCATGCGGGATTACCTGAAACGCTCCCGCCCCAAGCGCATCGAAGACTTGATCGTGCTCAACGGCCTGTACCGGCCCGGACCGCTCAAGTCGGGCATGGCGGACGCTTACGTAAACCGCAAACTCGGGCGGGAAGAAGTCACTTATATCTTTCCCGAACTGGAAGATATCCTCAAAGACACGTACGGAATCATCGTGTTCCAGGAACAGGTCATGCGCATCTCGGTGGATGTGGCGGGATTCGCCATGAGCAAGGCCGATGAAATGCGTAAGATCATGGGGAAAAAGCAGGTGGAAAAGATCCCGGCCATTGAGAAGGCCTTTATTGAAGGCGCGATGCGCAAGGGGCATGCGCGCAAGCAGGTTGAGAAACTTTTCAGCCAGATGGCCACTTTTGCCGAATACGGGTTCAACAAGTCCCACTCCACCGCGTACGCTTACCTGGCCTACCAGACCGCTTACCTGAAAGCCCACTTCCCGGTGTACTTCATGGCCGCCCATCTCAGCTCTGAAGCAGAGAAATCTTCCACTTCCTCGAAAGTCATCCAGTACATTTCCGAGTGCAAGAAAATGGGATTTCAGATTCTGAAACCCGACATCAACCGCAGTTTTATGGCCTTCAGCGTGGATTCCGCCACGGCCATCCGTTTCGGCCTGAAGGGTTTAAAGAACATCGGGGAATCCGCCCTGCACAGCATTCTCGAATCCCGCGAAGCCGGGGGTGATTTCAAGGACTTTTCTGATTTCATGACCCGCATTGAGTTGACGCGGGTCAACAAGACCGTGCTGGAAAGCCTGGTCAAGTCGGGAGCCCTGGATTGTTTCGCCATCCCCAGGCGGGTGCTGTTCAACGCATTGGAAGACGCGGTCAAGCAGGCCCTGTTGATCGAAAAGCGCCGTGACACCCAGCAGAAATCCCTGTTCTTGGCGGAAGACAACGTGCTGCAGGTCACCATCCCGTCCCACGTCCTGGAAGAACCGGAGTGGAGCGAAAAAGAGTTGATCCAGTTTGAAAAAGAGATCGCGGGCATCTACATTACCCACAACCCTCTGGAGAAATTCCGCAACGAGATCCGCAAGGTATCCAATACGACCATCGCCAATATTCTCAGCCGTGAGTTCAACGGCGATACCGCGCGCCTGGGCGGGGTCATCACCAACCTGAAGCAACGCAAATCGCGCCGGGGAGACATGTACGGCGAGTTATTCTTTGAAGACTTGACGGGCCGCATCAAGGTATTCGCTTTCAAAGACCGCTGGGCGGAAATCAGGGACAGCGTGGAAGCGGACACTCCCTACCTGCTGGAAGGGCGCCTGCCCCAGGGCAACGAAAGCGATATTTCCGTTTACCTGGAGAGTTTGACCGACATGGAGACGCTCATGCGCCGCAAGGCCCGCCAGATCACCATCATGGTGCGCTACGAACAGTTGAGCCCTGAATTCAACCTGGAGTTAAAGGAGCGGCTGGAACGCAACCGTGATTCCGTACCCTACATGATTATGGTTTACCGCAACGACGGTTACCGCACCAACATCCAATCCGCCGCGGGAGACGGCCTGAAAGCCACCGTGTCCATGAAAAAGGATATCGAGCGACTGACCGGGGAAAATTCCGTAGAGATAGTTTATTAGAGTTGAAAAGGGAAGAAGTTGAAAAAGTAGGGGCGACCGGCCGGTCGCCCTTCTTTGAAACAGGTGACAGGAGGCAGGAGACCAAGCATATTTTTTTCTACCTTCTACAAAAACCGTTTTGCATTTCTCTCCAACTTTTTCTTCCTACAATGGCGGTCGCGCCGCGCCCATCAACTCACTGAACGGTTTCAGCACCGGGCTCTGCTCCATCATGATCTTGATGGCCACGGTCAGGGGTACGGCCAAAAGCATGCCGATCACCCCCCACATCCAGCCCCACAGGATCAGGGAAACCAGGATCACGATGGGAGACAGATCCAGGTTGTCGCCGGTTACTTTGGGTTCCACCACGTTACCGATTATCATCTGGGTCAAACTCAGTCCCACGGCCAGCAACAAGACGCGCAGGGTCAGCCCGAATTTCAAAAAACCGACCAGTACGGGCAGGATGGTGGCCATGATGGAACCGATGTTGGGGATAAAATTAAACAGAAAGATCACAAGCGCGAAAAACAACACGAAATCGATCCCGGCCAGCCACATGATTCCGGCCCCCACAACCGCCGTCAACAAACTGATCAGGGTCTTGAGCAAGAGGTAGTGCTGCACTTTGTCTTCAATGGAACGCAGCACCTCCAGCATCTGGACCGCGCGCCTGGTGGCGAAAGCCCGCCCCACCCGGCCCTCCATGGCCGTGCGGCCGGCCAGCATGAACATGAGGAAAACAATGATCAGGAACAGGTTGCCCAGAAACACGGCAAAAGAGCCGAGCGTGGAAGAAAGCATGGAAGTGATGGTGTTGATCGACTTGGACCAGTCGAAATCCGCGATGAACCGCTCCACATCCACCACGGGCATGCGCAACTGCTCAAACAAACTGTTGAGCATGCGCGCCAGGGTCTGGCTGTAGGCGGGAAACTTGTTGATAAAGGCACTGGCCCCGGTGTAGATCAACAGGCCGAAGAAATAGCACAACACGAACAAAAACACCAGCAGAAACACCAGGCCCAGGGCGCGCGGCACGCGCCATTTGAGCAGGCGGTCCATGACGCCGTTAAACAGAAAATAGAGAAGAACGGCCAGGGCAAGCGGGATAAAGATGGTTTTCAACTCCTTCAGGATTAACACCATCACCACGCCCACCAGGCATCCCAGGTAAACGCGGATGTGAAGCAGGTCGCGGTTTTCCACTTGCATTTGCTTACGAGTAACTGCGGATCTCTTCCTCGATTTCAAAAACCCGGCGTTGGGTAAAGAAAAGGAAGTTTACGTCCACTTCGTAGCGGAAAAAGTATTCGATCATCTGGCGGTCGTTGTTGATATTCACTTCCACCAGGCCCTCATTCTCTTCATCCAGGATCACGCCCTCGCGGTTCAGGATCTCGCGGATCACCGCTTCACCTTTCTGCGCGGTAAAGCCCGCTCCCCGTTCGAGCGCGAGCCGGTCCTTGACCTGGGCGGCGATCGATTTGGACTGGAAGCCGGCGCCCAGGTGCTTGACCAGGGCAAATCCCCCGTAAACAATCAGCAATACCAAGATGAGATTCAAAAACGAGCTCTTTCCCCGTATGGCGTTCATTAAACCTCCTCCAGAACCTGCTTCATTGTATAGCCGATCTCAACCGGATTTTCAACCACCCGGATTCCCCGCTGCCGCAGTTCATGAATCTTTTCCGCGGCGGTTCCCCGGCCCCCGGAGATAATCGCCCCGGCATGTCCCATGCGGCGTCCCGGCGGAGCGGTACGCCCGGCGATAAAGGCCACCACCGGTTTGGTCATTTTTTCCTGGACAAAGCGCGCCGCCTCCTCTTCCTGGGTACCGCCGATCTCCCCGATCAGCACCACCGCGTCGGTATCGGCGTCGGCTTCAAAGCGCCGCAGTACATCCACAAAACCCGTTCCCACGATGGGGTCACCGCCGATGCCGATGGCGGTGGACTGCCCCAGCCCCAATTCGGTCAACTGGTTGACCGCGGCATAGGTCAAGGTGCCCGAACGGGAAACCACGCCCACCCTGCCGGGAGCATGAATTTTGGCCGGCATGATGCCGGCCTTGGCCCGTCCCGGTGAAATCACTCCCGGGGTATTGGGGCCCACCAACACGGAATCGCTTGAGGAAAGGAAATGCTTGACCCGTACCATGTCCAGGATGGGAATGCCTTCGGCGATGCAGATCACCAAACCGATGCCCGCATCCGCCGCCTCCAGGATGGCGTCGGCCGCCGCCAGGGCGGGAACAAAGATAATGGTCGTATTTGCCCCCTCCCGGTCCACCGCCTGTGCCACGCTGTCAAAAACCGGACGATCCAGGTGCTTGCGGCCCCCTTTACCCGGGGTCACTCCGGCCACCACCCGGGTACCGTATTCAATCATGCGCTCGGCGTGAAAACCCCCTTCTTTACCCGTGATTCCCTGCACCACCACGCGAGAGGATTGATCAAGCAGAATGGCCACGTTCGCCTCCTTTGGCCAGCGCAACGGCAGCCCGCACCGCCGCGTCCAGGTCGGTTTCCGCCACCACGTCCAGTCCGGATTCATTGATGATTTGCCTACCTTGCGCCTCGTTGGTTCCCACCAGGCGCACCACCACGGGCACCTTCAGGCCGACATCCGTGACCGCGGCCACAATGCCCCGGGCCACGCGGTCGGTGCGCACGATGCCGCCAAAGATATTGACCAGGACAGCGCGGACACGGTCATCCGCCAGCAGGATATGGAAGGCTTCGCGCACCCGATCCTCCGAGGTGCCTCCACCCACGTCCAGGAAGTTGGCCGGCTCGCCCCCATACAACTTGATAATGTCCATGGTGGCCATGGCCAGGCCGGCGCCGTTGACCATGCATCCGATCGATCCGTCCAGGCGGATGTAATTGAGATCATGGCGTGATGCCCGTACTTCCAGGGGCTCTTCCTCGTCTTCATCCCGCAGGGCCAGGATTTCCGGCCGGCGGCCGAGGCCGTTGTCATCAAAGTTGAGCTTGGCATCCAGGGCCAGCCATGCGCCGTCGTCGACTTCCACCAGGGGGTTGATCTCCACCAGGGACGCGTCCCGGCTGTGCATCAATTCATACATGCCTCGTACCACCCGGGCAAACTCCTTTGCACCCGCTTTCTTTACACCCAGGTGAAGTTCCAGCAGGCGAATGTGGTAGCCACTCAGTCCCACCGCGGGATGAACCGGGACTTTGAGAATCTCTTCCGGGTGTTCTGCGGCCAGTTCCTCGATCTCAACCCCGCCCTGCGCGCAGGCCACGAATACCGGCATACCCCGTTCCCGGTCCACCAGCAGGGCCAGGTAACATTCCCGTTGCAGGGAAGCGGCGGCCTCGATCAGCACCCGCCGTACCTGTCGCCCTTCCGGGCCGGTCTGGGGTGTCACCAACTGCATGCCCAGGATCTCTTGAACCGCCTTCCGCGCTGCAGTCAGAGAATCCGCCAAGCGGATGCCGCCGCCTTTGCCTCGACCCCCGGCATGAATCTGGGCCTTGACCACGCAGGGCAAGCCGGTGTGGGCGATCGCTGCATCCAATTGATCCGGGGCCTCGATCATCTTGCCGGGGGGTACCGGAATTCCGGCCCGGCGGAAACACTCCTTGGCCTGGTATTCATGGACTTTCATGCACTGCCTCCTTTACCGTCTCCCCCACGGTGGGGCGTCAGATGTTCTGCTGGTGAATCTTGAAGTTGCCCGCTTCATCGCGGAAACGGATGTACAGCAGGCGTTTGCCGCGTACTCCGGAAAGGGGGAAACGATAGGATTCCGTGAGAGAGTCGTTTAGACCATCCTCCGGTGCCAGGGGAAACCACAACTTGCCGTCTACTGAATAGGCGACTTCCGCCACCGGGGAGGTGTCGTCTTTTACCCGCATCACCAGCACCCCGCTTTCCACTTTCACGGACTCCAGCACGGGCGCCGTGGAATCGATGGCAAACATCTCGGAAACATGGGTCGCGGACAAGGCCGTGTCAACGGGATTGGAAAGGCCGTCGTCCACCCTGAGGCGCAACTGGTAATCGCCGTCGCTGATCATGCGGGGATCAATGCGGAACTCCGTTTCCGTCACATGCTCCTGCAAGGGGATCCACTCCGAACCGCCCGCGCGCCGCAACTCCAGCGTGGCTTTCAGCTTGTCTCCATTGGGATCATCCGCTTTCCAGCGCACAAGCAGGTGGCCCGGTATCACATCCGCTTTTTTGTCTTTCTCATTTTTGGCGTCTTTCTTTGCCCGGGTGATCGTGAGTTCGCGGATGCGGGGCTTGAGGTTGTTCTGCAGGTAATAGGCGGTTAAACTGGACAGGCGCGGCGAACGTGCCAGGTTGGCGGAATTCAACGAAATCTTGAACTGGATGTTGCGGTAGCCGCTGGCATCAAGGCGGGCGTTATCCGGATCGGAAAAAGGCGGTGTCCAGTCAGTCCACGTATTGTCGGGAATGCGCGAGTTCCCCATGCGTGCAAACACCGCGGCTACGCCTCCCCGCTCATCGTTCTCCATGCGCCAGTAAATCCGGCCGAAACGCGAGGGAACAGCCAGGTCAAAGACCTGCGAAAGGTATTCCCCCTTGCCCGCGGTCGCATCTTCAATGCGCCAGATTCCCGCAGTGTTGTTGGTAATGGCCAACAATCCGTTTTTGTTGGCCGTCACGGCATACAACTGCGCCGCCGGAGCCTCCATGACCAGGGCGTAATCTCCGTCCGGAGATACCCGGTACATGCGCCCCGTATCACCGGTCCCCAGGTACAAGACCGACCCTTTTTCGTGGTAACACAAGTCGTAAATGCTTTCATTATTTGATTCCCAGATCTTTTCCACATCGCCGTTGCGGTTCAAACGGTAAAGCGCGCTCTTTTCTTCCGGGGGATTATTGCTTTTTGCCTTGGCGGCGGCCGGATCCGGGGTTTCCCCGTCAGCGGCTGCATTCGCGATCTTGGGCCGGGCCAGGCGCGTGGCGGCAAAATAGATGTTTCCGGACGTGTCTTCGCAGATGCCGCGCACTTCCTCAAAAGGGGAATCAAACATCACACGCACCTTGCGTCCCGAGATCCGGAACAACAGTCCGCGCTCGGCGCTGCCCGCATACACATCACCGTCTTTGGCGGCATACAGGCTGGTGATGTGGGTGTCGTCGGCATCAAACAACTTGACCGGTTCATCCTTGCCGGCTATGCGGTATACCGCCCCATGATTGCCCACGGCGCAGTAGACCTGGCCCCGGCTGTCGGCGGTCATGGCCCAAATGAACCGCTCGCGGGGAGTAAACAGCTTTTCCGCTTCACCTTTGCCTTTCAGGCGGTACACACTGCCGTTGGGAGAAGTGCCCACGTAGATATCATTGCCCACCGCCACCAGGCCGTACACATCCAGGTGTTCCGATTGAAAGATCTGTTCCGCCTTGCCGCCGCCCGCGGGCATGCGGAATACCCGGGCCCCGTGTCCCGTACCCAGCAGGATGTCGCCGTTCATCGCCGTGGCCACCGCCAGGTAGTACTCCTGGTCCGGGCCGTCCAACCGCTGGATGCGGGGACCGATAAACAGGCGCCCCCGGCTATCCACGGCGGTTCCCACCAGGGTGCCGGCCTGAAAAGCATCAAAGTCACCGATCACGATTTTCTTGGTCTGCCCGGCATGAACGGACGCCAGGCACAACAAAGACACGAGCACGGATATCGCGATACGTTTAGCCATTTTACCTCTCTTTGATTTTGAGTTTAAAGAGTTTCTTGCCGTAGATGACAGCGGGCAGTTCCATCTGGTACTCCATCAGGGTGGAAAAACGGATCTGCGACTGGTTATCGCTTTCTGTGTTGTATTCAAACACCGACTTCATGCTGGGGGGAAGCTGGGAATACTCGAACCCGCTGACAAACAGTCCCGATGTCGAGGTCATCAGTTTAAAATACAGGCGGTTGTTTTTGCGCAGGTTGTTGATGGCCCTCACCAGGTGGCTGAGGCGGGCCGGAAAATATTCGGACTTGTTGTTTTTGGCGTCAAAACGAATGATCTCGTTTTTATCTCCGACCAGGACAAAGAACTCAGAACCGGGCTTGAGACTCGGCGCCCGCAGGCTGGTTTCTTCCGTCACCTGGTTGCCGCGTTCATTGCGAAAATGCAATTTGACCCGGATGGTCTCTCCGGGAGCATACACGTTTTTGTCCAGGATCACGTTTTCCAGGCGGGAACGGCGCACCACCTCCGAGCCGCTGATCTCGAAATCGAGTTTCTGGATCTTGACGCGCCGCTCGGGGTTATTCATTACAAAGTACTGAATGGCCATGATGAGATTCGAGAACTCGGTAAAAGCCGAAGTACCGCTGAACAGATCATCGATAATGATGTTTTTCTCGCCTTCGATAAACACCCGGCCCTGGACCCGGATGGAATTGAAACCGTATTGCTGGTATTCAGAGATAAAGATGTTTTCCAGGGAAATGGCGGTCAGGGCCGGCGTCAAAAGCGGATGATCAATCATTTCCAGGTTGAAACTGCGGTTGCGCCGTTTCAGAAACACTTTCATGGGGATCATGGCGGGACCGTCTCCCAGTTCGGCCTGCAGGCAGGAAATACGGTCCTGAATCACGGTACCGATCTGGTTTTTTGAAGCGGTCAGGCGGAAAGAATTCTGGTAGGAAGACACCAGGGTTACGACCTCCGCCTTGTGCAGGGGGAAATTCACGGTCCCCAGGTTAAAAAAGGGATGGCCGAAAAGATACACCTTGTTGCCGTCCACGTGGGTCACGGTCCCGCTGGCGGAGTACTCAAAGTCGCCGCGAATCAGCGGTACCGCGGCGGCATCCGCCGGATGGATGCGGAACAACTCGTCGGAAGGCGGGGTACGGTCCAGCGCCCGCGTCACCTGCAGGGAGGAGGCCGGGGCGAACATGGTCTGCAACGGTCCCAGGGCTTGGGGATGGATACCCCGGGACGCGCCCAGCAATTGGATGGGAACGATCTCGGGTATGGGTGAAGTGGTGGTACGCCTGACCAGCTCGTCGCGGATCATGGTGCCGATGCGGGCCGTGCTTTCGGGATCGAATTCCATCTTGATGTTGGAGATGTCCACGGAATAGCCGGGCGACCGGTTTTCAACCGACGACAGGATGTCTTCGATGGGCGTTACCCCGCCGATCGGTTTGCGGGAGAAATTGAACCCGTAAGCCACGGCGCCGACCAGCTTGCCGTCAATGTAAACGGGGCTGCCGCTCATGCCCGCCACCACTCCGGACCCATCCAGTAACGGCGAAACCAGCTCCACGATAATCAGGTTTTTGCCGGGAATGAACTTTTCAACAAACCCCAGGACTTTAAAATCAAACGTGCCGGTCTCGGTTCCCGCGAAAACGGTTCGCCCCGTGCCCGTCATGCCGGCACGGACTTCAGACAACTTCATGATCTCCAAGGCGGTCAGCCGGGGAGAAACCGCCGCCAGTAGAAGCGACGCGGCAATCACGGAAAAAAAGATGCGTTTCATTCAGACTCCAGGAACTTCCCTACCAATTGCATAAACTCATCGAACTTGAACGGCTTGTGAAGGATTCCGTTTGCAGCTATGCGTTTCAGGGAGTTTTCGTTGAATTGATGGTCGCCCGTCATTATGACCACGGGAATACCCGGATGGATTCGCCGGATGCGGGGAATAATCTGTTCTCCGCGAATGGCATCCAGGTTCCGGTCCAGCAATACCAGGTGAAAGGATTTGTCCTTCAACAGTTCCAGCGCTTGCGACAACGTGGCCACTTTGCTGCAAGCGATTGACTCGCTGGAGAGAAAATCGCACACCAGTTCGCGGATAAAGGCTTCATCATCGATAACGAGAACCTTGCCGTCGGCCATCATTGAATGGTATGCGAAATCCGCGTAGAAATCAAGACGGACGGCGACTTCCCGGGAAGCAGCGAGACCCGGATCGCCTGCTTTTGTGAGCGCAACCGCACCTGTCTCTTATACACATCTGACGCTGCCGACGAAGAGGATAGTGTAGATC
>OMKS01000910.1_pt1 | contig 27387 bp, 37 predicted proteins | sample 1674721 | NCBI WGS metagenome assembly OMKS01 (sample SAMN06264996, study PRJEB25208) | sediment metagenome | isolation source: hot spring sediment | place: USA: California | collected 2014-09-02 | reverse complement strand
ACTTAAATACATTATAGTCGTTATAATATAGGCAATTTCAAAAAACAATGACGAAACTACATTCAAGCGAGATACAGGCGTTAAGCGACGCGGAAATGGAAGAACACCTGTCTCAATTGAAAAAAGACTTGATGAAAATCAAGGGGGTTTTGGCGTCAGGAGGAGTCCCCGAAGACTTGGGGAAAGTCCGCCAGATAAAACGCACGATAGCCCGCATACACACGGAAAAACAAATTAGGAAGGGGGTAGGCCAGTGAACTGTCCAAAGTGCGGACTACCAGAAGAATTGTGTGTATGCCAAGAAATGGCCCGGGAGGGCCAAAAAATTCGCGTCCGGTTGGACAAGAGGCGGTACGGGAAGTTCGTCACGGTCGTTGACGGATTCCAGGACGCCGACGTAGAGCAGATAGGAAGGGAGTTAAAGAAAAAACTAGCCTGCGGGGGGACGAGCAAGAAAGACTCGGTCGAACTCCAGGGAAAACACACTTCCCGGATAAAACAAGCTCTAGTAAGCATGGGATTCGCAGAAGACATGATCGACATGAACTAAAGTCTTCTGAAAAAATGATTACTCCACAAAACATTTTACGCCACGAACTATCAGGCCTTCGGGCGAAAGTGACGTGCAAGACGGGTAAGACAAGGCTCCATGCTGGAGAAGTCTGCGGCGAAACCCGCGACACAATCAAGATAAAAACCGAAAAAGGAGTCAAAACCTTCCCAAAGGAAGGGGTGATAATCCGGCTCACCCTACCTCAAAAAGAGGTTGTGGAACTGGATGGGACGCTCCTCATCGGACGCCCGCAAGACCGGGTGAAAAAAAAATTCAGGATAACCTATTAAAAAAAACAAAAAAATGGAAAAAGAATGCGCTGACGTGAAATGCCCGATACACGGGAGCCTCTCGACAAGAGGACAAGTATTCGAGGGAATTGTAGTCTCCGACAAAATGCAGTCCACAGTAGTCGTCGAGATGAAATACTCCAAGAAGGTTAGAAAATACGGCAGATACATGCACGCCTCAAGCAGGATTTCAGCACACAACCCTCCATGCATCAGCGCAAAAACCGGAGACACGGTAAAAGTCATGGAATGCCGCAAACTCAGCAAGACCGTAGCGTTCACAGTAGTAGAAAAAATGTCCGGGCAAGAAAACAAGACGGAAAAACCCAAGAAAAAGGCCGTTAAAAAATCCGGAAAGAAAAAGGCCGTTAAGAAAACAGCCAGAAAAACATTAAAAGAGGAGTAAAAATCAAATGGCAAAACCACTAGGAGGACTACCCAAAAACCTGCCGCTCGGCAAAAACGTGACGGCAACAGTATCCCGCCCGCTTCAGGTAGGGTCAAGACTGACCTGCGCGGACAACAGCGGGGCCAAAGAACTGCAGATTATCGCAGTACGGGGATACCGGGGTGTTCGAAGAAGAGTGCCTTGCGCGGGAGTAGCGGACATGGTAATAGCCTCAGTCAAAAAAGGACGCCCCGACATGCGAAAAAAACTCGTCCACGCGATAATCATCCGCCAAAAACAAGCATACACCCGATATAACGGCGCGAAAGTAAGATTCCACGACAATGCAGCGGTAGTAGTCGGGGAGGAAGGAATGCCGAAAGGCACTGAAGTGAAGGGCGCGGTCGCAAGAGAAGCGGCAGAACGCTGGATAAAAATAGGGGGGCTCGCATCAATCGTAATATAAAATGAAATCGCCAGAATCCACCAGTAAACAGCCGGCATCGGCAAAACCGAGAAAACAAAGGAAGTGGCTATACAACATGCCCCTCCACAGAAAGCAGAATCTTGTTTCGGCAATGCTTTCAAAAGAATTGAAGGACAAGTTCAAGAAAAACAGCATGCCTCTTCGCAAGGGAGACGAAGTCAAAGTATTGCGCGGAGACTTCAAGGGTACTACGGGCGAAGTCAGCAGGATAGACTTGAAGAACAGCAAGATTTACGTGACCAGCGTCACATCGACGAAAGTCGACGGTACTAGCGTGGAAAGGCCCGTTCGGGCGTCAAACCTTATGATAACAAACTTGGATCTTGAAGACCAGAAGCGGAGAAACATGTTGGAGAAAAGCGGGGTTGAAGAATAAATGCACACGAAAAACATCAGTGTTGGAGGCGGCAAAACCAAAAAATGGGCTGCAACGGCGAAAGCGTCAACACGCGAAAACATAACCCTGCTCGATGTTATACGCGGCAGGCTCGAACTCGCCGACAACACCAGTGAAGTGAAAAAAATACTTCAAAAAGGATTAGTGCAGGTTGACGGCAAGACAGTCAAGGAAGCCAACCTGGGTGTTGGATTGATGTCGGTAGTATCAATACCGAAAATAAAAAAACATTACCGGATACTTACAAGCGATAAGGGGTTGACCGTCAGAGAAATACCCTCGAAAGAGGCTGAACTAAAGCTTTGCCGCGTGAACGGCAAAAAAACAATATCCGGCGGAAAAACACAATTGTCGCTCCACGACGGCTCGACAATACTCTACGACAAAGAATGCGCCGTCAACGACACGCTAGTGTTACAACTCCCGCAACGCGAAGTCTCGAAAAGGATTCCGCTAAAAGCCGGAGCACAAGTATTAGTATACTGGGGCCGGCACAGCGGCACGATAGGCGAGATAAGCGAAGTAATAGCGGGAACCCAGTCGAGGAAGAGCCTTTCAAAAGTCGGAGGATCACAGACGCTCACAGATTATGTTTTCGTGGTCGGCGACAAGAAGCCTGAAATAACGATATAAAATGGAATACAAGAACCCCATGCAACAGCCACGCATAGAAAAGGCGGTAGTAAACATATGCATTGGAGAAGGTGGAGAGCGCTTGGGGAAAGCCGAAAAACTACTTCAAACGCTCACCGGCCGAAAACCGGTGAGGACAATATCCGTCAGCAGGATTCCGACATGGGGCTTGAAGAAGGGGGAGCCGATAGGGTGCAAGGTCACGCTCCGCGGACCAAAAGCCGATGAAGTAATCAAAAGACTGCTCGCAGCCAGGGAGAAAAGGCTTCCAGCCTCAAGCTTCGACGAGAACGGAAACGTTTCGTTCGGGCTTTCCGAATACATAGACGTCGACGGCCTCAAATACGATCCCGACATCGGAATCATGGGATTAAACTGCACTGTCACCATCGAACGTCCCGGATTCCGCGTGAAACACAGGAAGATCAGGGCGAAGCAGATACACGAAAAATATCGCGTGTCAAGCCAGGAATCAATAGAATACTTCAAAAACAATTTTGGTGTTGAAATTGAGTAAAGAAAAGAAGGATCAGATGAGCAGCAGAAGCCTCAAATGCAAGGTTTGCGGGACCAACAGGGGTATGATACACCGTTACGGCCTGCACATCTGCAGGAGATGCTTCCGAGAGCACGCTCCAAGCATTGGATTCAAGAAATACAGTTAAAATGGAAGGGGAAGTCAAGCTTTTCGGCAGGTGGAGTTACGCTGACGTGAACGTCGCGGACGAGGGCATGAAGCGATACATATGCCTGACCCCAATGTTCATACCGCACTCAAGCGGGCGGGAGACCGGCAAACAATTCAGCCAGTCCAAGAAAAACATAGTAGAACGCCTAGTAAACAAGCTCATGAAGTCCGGTCAGGGAACCAAAAAGGTTTCCGGAAAATTCATAAGAGGGCGATACAATACCGGGAAAAAACAGCATGCCCTAAAAATCGTGGAAGACGCGTTCGAGGTAATCGAAAAAAGAGAGAAGCGCAATCCCATGCAAGTTTTCGTCGAAGCGCTTGTGAACGCGGGACCCCGGGAGGAAACTACCGCAATAATATATGGTGGAATAAGATACCACAAGGCGGTTGACGTATCCACCCAGCGGAGAGTGGACTTCGGCCTGAAAAACATAGCGCTTGGCGCATTCACAACCTCATTCAAAAGCAAGAAGACGATAGAGAACGCGCTTGCCGAGGAAATAATATGGGCGAGCCACTCCGACACGAAATCGCACGCAATCCAGAAGAAGGAGGAGACAGAGAGGATAGCGAAATCATCAAGATAAACTTCTTTTTTTCGAGTGTTTTAAAATGGGACGTGAAGAGGATTTAATAAAAAAAATAAAGGTTCTGGTTTCAAAGCCGGAATTGATAAGGAACATGGGCATAGTAGCCCACATAGACCACGGGAAGACCACTTTATCAGACAACCTACTGTGCAATGCCGGAATGATAAGCAAGGAGCGCGCCGGAAAACAACTAGCCCTCGACTTCCACGAGGACGAGCAGCAGCGCGGAATCACGATTGACGCTGCTAACGTGTCAATGGTCCACCCCTACGACGGGAAGGAATACCTGATAAACATGATAGACACTCCCGGTCACGTCGACTTCGGAGGCGACGTGACACGTGCGATGAGGGCTGTGGACGGGGTAATCGTAGTAGTCTGCGCGGTCGAAGGAATCATGCCCCAGACCAAGACCGTATTAAGCCAGGCGTTGAAGGAGAAGTGCAAGCCGACAGTATTCATCAACAAGGTCGACAGGCTCATAAACGAGCTGAAGCTCACGCCGGAAGAACTCCAACAAAGGTTCATAAAAATTATAACCGAAGTCAACAAGATTATCAAGCAAAAACAGCCGCAGGGAGTCGACTGGACGGTATCCGTTGAAAAGGGAAGCGTCTCTTTCGGTTCAGGATACTCCAACTGGGCGATATCCGTACCCTACATGAAAAAAACGGGGATAAGCTTCAAAGACATAATCGACTACTGCCAGAACAGCAACCAGAAGGAGCTGGCCAACAGGGCTCCAGCCCACGAAATCCTATTGGACATAGCAATCAGAAGCCTTCCAAACCCGCTTGAAGCCCAGAAAATAAGGATTCCCGAAATCTGGAAAGGAGACTTGGAGTCATCAGTCGCCAAATCAATGCTTAACGCAGACCCCAACGGGCCTTTGATGATGATGATAACGAAAATCACGACATTCGACAAGCGTGAAGGAGAAGTCGCAACAGCAAGAATATTCTCAGGCACAGTACACGAAGGACAGGAAGCGTATCTTGTCGGCGCCAAGAGAAAAGAACGAATCCAGCAGGTCGGCGTCTACATGGGCGCGACAAGAATCAAGTGCGACGGCGTAACAGCCGGAAACATAGTCGGAATAACGGGACTGAAATCCGCGACAGCAGGAGAAACAGTTTCAGTCGAAGACATAACGCCGTTCGAAGCAATCAAGCACACGAGCGAGCCTGTCGTCACAATCGCGGTAGAAGCCAAACACATGAACGACCTGCCGAAAGTAATCGAAGTCCTACGTCAGGTCGCCAAAGAAGACCCGACGCTCAAAGCCCAAATCAACGAGGAAACCGGCGAACACCTGCTCTCCGGAATGGGCGAACTACACCTTGAGGTCGTAGTCAACCGCATAAAAGACGGCGGACTCGAAATAGAAACAACCCCTCCAATCGTCGTATACCGTGAAAGCATAGAAGGCAAGACGGACGCGATTGAAGGAAAATCCCCGAACAAGCACAACAAGTTCCTGATAAAAGTCGAGCCGCTCGAGCCGAAAGTATACGAGGCGATAGTGTCCGGCGAAATATCAGAGGGACGCAGAAAAGGCCGAAGCAAAGACTTGTGGCAGCAGCTCCACGAGCTTGGCATGGACAAGGAAGAGGCCCGAAGAATCATAGACATATACCATGGAAACATCATGGTCGACATGACGCGTGGAATCCAACACCTCGACGAGATAATGGAATTAATGCTTGACGCGTTCGAACAGTGCATGGACGACGGACCGCAGGCTAAAGAGCCGATGATAGGCGCGAAAGTAATGCTCGAGGACGCATCCCTCCACGAAGACAACATCCACAGGGGTCCAGCCCAAATATACCCTGCAATAAGGACGCCGATATACGCCAACATACTTCGCGCCAAACCCATAATCATGGAGCCAATCCAAAACGTCTGGGTTGACGTTCCACAAGAAATGATGGGGGGCGTCACAAAAGAACTTCAAAGGCGTCGTGGAATAGTCGTCAACATGGAGCAGAAAGACGAACTCATGACGATAGAGGCTAAAATGCCGGTCGCAGAATCATTCGGGTTCGCAGGAGACATAAGAAGCGCAAGCGAAGGGCACGCGCTATGGAGCACGGAAAACGCGGGATTCGACAAACTACCGCGTGAAATGCAAAACCAGGTTATAGGCAAGATACGGGAGAGAAAGGGACTAAAAAAGGAGGTGCCGAAGCCCGAAGACTATTTAGACTAGAAAAAAACCGAAACCGGCTTTTTATACGTCTAAATCAATTACTAAAGCACTTTTTTAAAGATAAAAAAATATTGTGAGGGAAAAAAAGACTATGGCTGAGAAACCACACATGAACCTTGTGTTCATAGGGCACGTAGACCATGGAAAATCAACGCTCGTTGGACGACTCCTATATGACCTTGGGGAAGTCAGCGAGCAAGCCATGAAGAAGCTAAAAGAAGAAGCAGAGAAGTCAGGCAAGGGAACGTTCGAGTTCGCCTGGGTTATGGACTCCTTGAAAGAGGAGCGTGAACGCGGAGTCACAATCGACATCGCACACAAGAAATTCTCCACGGACAAGAACTATTTCACAATCATCGACGCTCCAGGACACCGCGACTTCGTGAAAAACATGATAACCGGCGCAAGCCAGGCGGACGCGGCAGTACTCGTCGTAGACGCGAACGACGGCATCCAGCCTCAGACTAAAGAGCATGCATTCCTCGCGAAAACCCTCGGCGTCAAACAGTTCATCATCGCAATCAACAAGATGGACGCCGCCAAATACGACGAGAAAAGATACAATGAAGTCGTAGGCGACTTGAAAAAGCTTTTGGGCAGCATCGGATACAACCTCGACGAGACGCCGTTCATCCCAACCAGCGCCTATGCCGACGACAACATAATGAAGCCAAGCCCGAACACTCCATGGTACAAGGGGCCGACTTTCCTACAGCTTTTGGACAGCTTCAAGCCGCCCGAACAGCCAGTAGACAAGCCCTTAAGACTCCCAATCCAGGACGTCTACACCATCACAGGTGTCGGAACAGTCCCGGTAGGCCGAGTCGAAACAGGAGTGTTGAAGGCTGGAATGAAGATAGTCTTCATGCCCGGAGGCGCGATAGGAGAAGTCAAGACCGTTGAAATGCACCACGAAGTACTTCCAGACGCGAAGCCTGGAGACAACGTCGGATTCAACGTGCGCGGAATCGGCAAAAACGACACGAGGCGCGGAGAAGTCGCAGGACCAGTAGACAACCCGCCGACAGTCGCCGAAGAATTCACGGCGCAAATCGTCGTCCTACAGCATCCGAGCGCGATAACCGTCGGATACACGCCGGTATTCCACATACACACGGCGCAGGTGGCATGCCAGTTCATAGAACTGGTAAAAACCATCGACCCGAAGACGGGCGGAGTAAAGGCCGAGCATCCGGATTTCCTCAAGACTGGAGACGTTGCGGTAGTCAAAATAAAGCCGACAAAGCCGATGGTCATAGAGAACGCGAAGGAATTCCCGCAGCTCGGACGATTTGCAATCCGCGACATGGGGCAGACCGTTGCCGCAGGACTTGTAATCGACATAAAAAAGAAAGCGTAAAACATTGAGGGATTTTTTTCCCTCACACACTTTTTTTTTATTTTCAAAAAAAAATAATCCACAAAAAACAAGATGGAAAAGGCGAGAATAATACTAATAGGACGCGACATACAACAGCTCGGAGACGTATCCGACCAGATTGTGGGAGTCGCCAAGAAAACAGGCGCGAAATACGCCGGACCCATACCGCTACCCACCCGCAACATGAAGATAACAACCAGGAAAAGCCCGGACGGAGAAGGCACGGAAACCTGGGAACGCTGGGAAATGCGCATACACAAGCGGGTGGTCGACATCGACGCAGACGAGAGGAGCCTGCGCCAAATAATGAGGATAAACGTACCAGACGGCGTACACATCGAAATAGAGCTCACCAGGTAGGTTAAAAACAAAAAAAACTACCTGTATTTTAAATCCTAGACGCCCATAATAAAAAACCAAAAATTTCTAAAAAACCGCTCCTGTAGTGTAGACCGGCCTATCAATCCAGGTCGGAAATTGCCGACAACAATCGGCGCATCCTACGGGTGCACCATATCCATGAACCCCGTACGCGCGGGGGGATCAAAAAAACAAATACACAGGCTCCTGTAGTGTAGACCGGCCTATCATTCCGGACTTTCGATCCGGTGACCCGGGTTCGAATCCCGGCGGGAGCATTGCACGGCTCGCTCCGTGCACACGCGGAGCGATTTCGCTTCGCTCAATCACTCTTAGGAATACTGTGAATACAGTCTGCTGAAGCTGGGCGGTTATCTCCTTTTCGCCAACGTTTTGCGCGAGTGAAGCGAGCGGAAAAGGTTGTTCTATAGTTTTTTTATTTGGTCTTGGTAGTCTTTTGGGTGTGTTTGCATCCACATTTTCGCCATGTGTTTTATGGTTTTGGTGTTTCCTGTTTGGTGGAGTAGGCTTAGTTTTGCCATTGGGCCTGAGAGGTCTTTACCAACCCCGTTCATCACGTCTTTGACTGTTAGTCTTCTTAGGATTTCGAGCTCTGTTTTCATATCACCATCCTCCCGTACCTGCTTGTCATAACTTAGGGTGGCTGCAAGGTACATTAGGGCCGCGTTTTCTTCCTCACCGCTTACTGTTTCCAACTGTTTTCTTCCTTGTTTTTGCATGTTAATACCGTCCTTTATCAATATTCAAGCCTCTTTATGGGCCGTAATCTTTTTATTTTATCTAGTCTTTATCTTGGTTTTTAGGTGTTGTATTTTCACTGTTTCCCGCATGTTTTTCACGGTGTCCGGGTCTATTACTGATATTTCCGTGTTCGGCAGGTCTATTACCGGTGTTTTTATTTCGGGAATGTTTTTTTCTATCCAGCGGGCTGTTTGAATGACGCAAGTTTTCGCCTTCTCCCCCCAAACGTGCGGTTCGGTTTCTTCTGTCAGGTTTAGGTTTCTTTGTTTTAGGATTTCTTTGAGCCGGATGGCCTGCGCCGTGTCTTCCTGCCTGCTGGATTGCGGGTGTGGTTCAATGTCGGAGTTTGGCAGGAATGCGGGGCTTGAAAACACTATGCAACGCCCCCCTAGTCTTTTCTTCGCCTCTTTTGCGAGCTTCATCCATGGTTGTCCTCCGATTTTTGCGTCTTCCATGAACCTTTTGGCTGATGAGGCCGTGAATATCACCAGTGCCTCATCCGCTCGCCTGCTAATCTCCCTGATCTTTCCCTCATACTTCTCAAGCTGTGCTTCTGCCTGCTCGAGGGAGCCGTAGGGTATGCCCGTATGCTCTCTCACAGCCATACTGTATGCCGGATGCACTAGGAAGTGGATTCTACTCAACGCCATCAACAGATTATTTGTAATACGAAGAAATTAATCACGTTTTATTCAATCGGCTTTTTTTATCTTCTTTTGTCTATACCTATGTGTTGTAGATGGCCGGCATCGAATCGAAGAATTCCAGAACTAATAGCGTGTTCCTGTTTTTTTCCGCAATACTCTTGGTGTTTCTCGCATACGCTGTAGTCTGGGATGGTTCCGCTGTTTTGGACGTCTTGGCCGCAATAGCCTCCCTTGCGGTGGTCGCTGTTTTCGACAGGAGGTTCGGCCTTTCCTTCTGGCCGGCTCTACTGCTTTCCATCTCGATCTTGTTGAATCCGCTCGGCAGTTTTTTCTTGTACTCCCGCTTCGTTTTCTCAGAATTTGTCGGATACGACAAGGTAATCCACTTTTTCATCTCATTCGCGATAACCTACGGGATTGTTGACTTGTGCCGGGAGAAAAAAAATTTTTTAACCTTTGCGTCGGCACTCCTGATTACTATGGGTCTTGGCGCATTCACTGAAATCGCGGAATTCATTGGCGAAGTATATCTCGGATTGGATGCGGGAGGATTCATAATGTCCGACTCGCTCCCCCACATTAAAAGCGACCTTCAAAGATACGACACCCACTTCGACCTGATATTCAATTTACTCGGCTCTCTAGCCTGCATAATATCAGTCGTGGCGAAAGATTCAGTAAAAAAACGCGTTAAACGCTGAATCCAGTCTGGTGTTTCCAATCACTTTCACGCCGGACATTCACCCGCCCCTTCCGTAAGCGATTTTCAGCGTATGGTGCATGTTTGAATCCAGCCAAGTTCTGAACGCCCCGCAAAGCTCGCCTGTTTTTTCCACATAACTGCTTAGGAATTCCATCTGGTTTAACGCCTTCGGATGCTCGTTGTTCTCCCTGGCAAGTATCCTATACTCCTCGTTCATCATCGGCATAATGTCGAGGACGTTTTCCATAAGGTCCTTGAAATACTCTCTCGCCTCCGCGCTTTTCCAGTCTGAAATGGCCTTCATGCCATTAGTCTTCCAAAGGATTTTTCTCGCAATCTCTTCGCCGACAGTATTTTTTTCTTTGGGAAACAATACGGGGGTTCCGTCCTCAAGCTCTGTCAAAGCGTGCAGGCTGAGGGCGATGCACCGTCCGTCCAAAATACCCGGAACATGAATGTTGTAGCCGTCAAGGCAGAATGCTTTTTCCCCGGTTGCATGGTACTCGCTTTTTGCCTCGTTCATTCCGCAGCAGAATACTGTCAGCGAAAACTTTTTCAACGCGTCGGCCGCATGCTGACTGAATGTGTCTGGCCCCGCGACTATGCTGCTTGCGGCAATATTTGAAACAAACTGCTTTAAAGTGCTCTCCCCCAACTTTCCATAGCTCAGTTGTGCGAACGGGATTCCCCCGCAAATCCCGTCTTTCACACCCCCTGCTATCAGGTCGGACTCTTCAACATTATCTGGCTTATAGCCTTTTTCAAGGCAGATGGCCGCGTCCCCGCCTTCCATAAGCTCTGTCGCCCGGCTTATTGCGTCAATCCAGACGTCCGCGTCAATCTCCTTCTGCTTCGACGCTGAAAAAGGGTTGATTAATACTATTTTTGTTTTGATTCCAAGCCGCCTGCCGGACTCCTCTTCCAGCAGGTCTGAAATCCGGGCTCTAGCCTTTTCACTGAGGCTTCGTCGACTCCAAGAGAGGGCCTGAAGTCTTCAGGCACTTCCAAGCCCATTGAACGCCATATGGAAGCCATTCTCCTTGGAAAGCTGACAACTTCCGGCGCGTATCCCGTGTAGGCTCCACCCTCCCTTTGGAAAACTCCCTCTCGCATGAACCACGGCCTTATGCTCTCGCTGACTGCAAACAAAATTACGTTATCCTTCTGCCCTTTAAAATCGGCGGACTCCAGCCAAGACTCCATCCCCTTCACGTCCATTGAACCGGCGGCAAGGCAGACTGCAAGGTCGTAATGCCGTCCCCCGAGTATTTTCTTCACACCCTCGTCAAAATTGTAGGCCGGCATTTCAAGCATGTTGACGCCTTCAGACAGTTTCCACAGTTCCCCGTGGGTCGACAGCACGTCAATTTTGCCCTTAGCCTTGGGAAATCGGCGTGCAAGCAATACAAAGAACTGCTTGACGCAGTTCGTGTACATGAACAGCTATGCTGTTCATTGTACCCCGGCATTCAGGCTGGGGTATTTTATTCAGCCCCGCTTATGCACGCATGCTTCCACCCGACTGCCTTGACGGCGTCGCAGATTGACGCGTCTTTTTTCATTTCAGCAAGGCTTGAATAGCATTGGAATTGGGAGTAGTCTGACTCCAGCATTCCGCAGTATGACGTTTCGCCTTTTGTCAGCGCAAAACACATGTTCTGGATTTCCAGGCTTGATATAACCTCGCACAACTCCGGGTTTTGAGTGTTTTTCGCGGCCTCAAAATAACAGCCGTCCCTCATCTCACCGGACAACATGCCGCATCCCTAGGAGCCGGACGGAGGCGCAGGCTCTTCAACAATTGGTTCGCTATAGTAGTCTGAAGGCGTTTCGTCAGCCGCATACTCATAGGCTTCAGCCACAGCCTTCTCCTGTGACACGCATCCCGTTAAAGACAAGGATAATGCCGTCAACAAAACCAGCATGCTGCAGTTCCACGAAAATTCTCTCAAAGACATGGCATCCCTCTGCTACCTGAAATTATTTGCGATAATCATATATAAGCCTCGACCATCCTCTTGTAGCCTTTGCCTCTCAAAAAATATTTTAGCGTCTACTATCCATATCCTGCGTCAAATCATTTTTATCTTTGTTTTTGCAGTTATTCTACATGGGACACCGGACTGTTAGGCATTCTCCCGGCGGCATTGTGGCCGGAGGAGAGCTTCCAACCCACAAGACTATACTCGTTGAAACTGATTCACAGAAGGAAGACCGTCTGCTTAAAGATTTAGACGGCCTGAAAAAATCGATTTTAAAGGCGGCTTCCGGCCAAGAATCCAAGGCTGTTTTGGATGCTGATGACTCCTTCAACAGGCTGGTGGGCCTGATGAACGGCAACTCTAAAAACACTATGATACAAGTCCACGGGATGTTCGCGCTCGGCGAAATCGGCTCAAGCGAAAGCCCGCTGAAGGGGGTGGCTTGCCGAAAGATACTTTCCGTGGTTTTCGACAAGTCTTTAGAAGATAAGCCCGACAGAAACATCATAATCTCGGCGGGAGTCCAAGCGCTCGGTTCAATAGCGTCTGTTAAAAGCGAGGCCGCGCAGGAAGCGTATGCCGGCTTGGTTAAGATTTTGGACGAAGACTTGGAATATGCCGCAAGTGAGCTGAAAAAAAGGCCGGCAAAATAGATCCAGCCCTGAAAGAATATGAAAAACGCGTGGAGGCCGAGGAAAAACTAAGGCGTGATCTGGAGGAGCGGAAGAGTGAAAAGAAACGCTGGGGGTCTGTCAGAAAAATCAAAAAACTCGGGGAAAATCTTTCCAATGCAATAAAGGAGCGGGCGGATTCAGGAGACAGGCTGCGAGAAACTGTTAAAGAAATTTCAGACGTTTTCATGGTTCAGCTGGCGGCAATACCCCAGCTTGGCAGGATAGGCGCAAGCGAAAGCCCGGTGGCGAAACACGCTCATCAAAAAATAATCCGCGTCTTATACGGTAGTCTTGACAGGCCTGTAATGAAAGAACTGAAACAGCTCGCCCTAAGTGAAGCAAATCCAAGTCCTATCTTCGAAAACGCGTATTTCACGATAAACGAGTGGGCGGTTGAAGCACTCGGCCGGCTGGCGAAATCCCAAAGCCAGTCCGCAGCCCAAATATGCCGAAATATTGTCAAAATCATGGATGATAATGAGGGATTGCATGGAATACAAAAAACGTGTTTGAACGAGTTGGGGATGATGGGGGCCTCCAAAAATCCAGTTGCGGCAGAAGTAGCGTATCACGCAATAGTCAAAAACATGCAATCCAACTTCAACGACCCATTCCTGCGTGAGCTGGGGTTGATGGAATTTTCGAGAATAGCCGCAGGCGACGGTCCTCTGGCTGAAACTGCATACCGGAAACTTCTTGAACTAATCAATCCAAGCAATGCGCCTTCAGACATTCACGATCTTGGAATGCGGGCTATCCGGCACGTCCAAAACGCTGGAGGCCGGCTGGCGGAACACGCCCAACACGCTCACAGAACGCTAAAAGAATACTGATGTTTTCCGGTCGGCGAAATCACTTGCTCGTCTTTACTTGGAATGCGAGTATTACTAGGACGAGGAGTCCGTAGCCTATGAAAACGTATTCTATCTCGACTGCTCTTTTCAATAGCATTATTGTCCCGGCGATTAATGATACTATTGCTGTTGAGAGGAGTATCGACTCGATTATCGTCCTAAGCAACGCTTTTTTCATGGCGTAGCCCGCGTCAATCGCATCCTCCCTTAGTTCCTCGACTTTTTCCGCTCCTTCCTGCCTGAGTTTTTCGACTTTGCGTTCGACCTCCTGCTTTGCGTTAAGGGATTTCGCGACTATTCCAGCCACTCCCTCGACCACGTCGACTGCCGACCCCAAGGGCATGTTCTTGCCCTTAGAACCTTTTTTACCAGTCATCTTCACCCTTATTTCTTCAGTTTTGACATTAGGAATGCGCCCGTTATCGCGCCGACTACTGATGAAACGATTACTGCCGCGCCCGGGTTTTCCTTAACTTCTTTATGTATCTTTTTCTGGGCTATCTCCAAGTCTTTTTTCACTATCTTCTCGTATTTCGCGGATTCCTTTCTCCAGTCTTCGCCTTTCATGCCCGAGACTTTCCTGTAGTTGTCCATCAGCTTTTTTTCGGCGTCCGCCAGTGATTTCTTTATATCCCCTCCAATGTTTTTGGATTTTGGCTTAGACTTCTTCTTGGTCGTCTTCTTTTTCACAGTCTTCTTTTTAGCGGCCTTCTTCTTCACGGTCTTTTTTTTGACGCTCTTTTTTTTGGAAACATTCTTTTTTGCTGCCATTGTAAAATCAAACCTCGATGTTATGAATTGATATAATATGTTTATAAGCCGTTTGAATTCAGTATACTCCCTCCCCGTATCGTCCGAGAGTGTGGTTTTTCATGGGGCTGACGGTTTCGCCTTCAAAAATCTTTTTGTACCTCCTGACTGTTTCAGCACTGTCGTCATCTGGGTATACTATGAATTCTTTGACGCCTGATTTTATGAGTGGTGTTATCTTGTTGTAAGTTCCGTGGGGGATGCTGTTTAGTATCACCCTCTTGTCTGCTTCTTTTTGGACTTGGAATTTGTAGCCCAGCGCGTCCGTAATCTCTTCTTCATCAAGTTTGTAGCATGTTGTCATGAAAATATTGCCGTATAAAAAATTTTATCCTGCTGAAGAAAGACACCAGAATTACTACCTCAAGAATCCCGCCCGCTACAAGACCTACAAGTTCCTATCGGGCAGGACCCCATTTCTCGAGAAGATGCGGGGCAAAGAAAAAAAGAAGGGGGGTGGTGGTTCGAATCTTAGGAACAAGCTATCAGACCTACAGTATCATGTCACGCAAGAGTGCGGGACTGAGCCCGCATTCAAAAACGAGTATTGGAATAATCATGAACCTGGAATCTATGTCGACATAGTGTCGGGCAAGCCCTTGTTCAGCTCGAAAGACAAGTTCGATTCTGGCACCGGCTGGCCGAGCTTCACAAAACCGATTGACGCGAAAAGCGTCATCGAACGGGAGGACAAGCGTTTTGGGATTCCAAGAACCGAGGTTAAGGGAGCGGATTCAGGCTCGCATCTCGGCCACGTTTTCGAAGACGGCCCCAAGCCTACTGGATTGAGATACTGCATCAACTCGGCGGCCCTTAAATTCATACCGCTTAAAGACTTGGGGCTGGAGGGTTATGGGGGGTGCCTGAAATTGTTTGAATAAACTCATTTTTAAGCCAAAATAACGCATATAATTCTGTAGTATCCACTCATGGTGTTAACTAATCGGGTTTTCTAGCATAATGTTTTCAGAATATCTTTTATCCGGTTTTCTTGGAGCGGCTTCCAGTCAAATCTTTCTTTTTGACAGCAGTAAACATGAAATGGAGGTGAGGGTTTAATATGGTAGAAGGCACAGTAAAGTTTTTCAACACTTCAAAGAACTTCGGCTTCATCAACGGAGACGACGGAAAAGACTACTTCGTCCACAGAAGCGGCGTTGAAGGCGAAAAGAACTTGAATGAAGGCGACCGTGTAAGCTTCGACGTAGTCGAAGGCGACCGCGGCCCGAAAGCAGAGCACGTGAAACAGATTTAGGTGAATCTGCCCTCACCAAGCGTTTCCAGGCTGCGCTAATCCAAACAATTCATTCTTCTCTTTTTTATTATATTATAATCTCATTCTTTACCAAGGTGTTTTTACTCTTGGCCAAAACAATATCCTTCAGCTTCAAGGACTCATGCGGGATTTCCGAATCCCAGATTCTTTCGTACGGCAAAAAACTCAGGACGGAAATCAGAAATATCTCAAAGGCGTCGAAATCGGGGTTCGACACTGATTATGCCTCGATAAACCTGCCTTCCGACAAGAAAATTCTTGAAGCGGTCGAAAGAGCGGTTTCTGAAAAGAAAAAGCTTAAACCAGCGATTCTCGTAGTAGTCGGCATCGGCGGCTCAAATCTCGGGACCATCGCGGTACATCATGCAGTCAACGGAGTCAACTACAACGAGTCTGACCCAAAACTCAAAGTCTATTTCGCCGACACCGTTGACTCGGACAACATTTCAAGCATCCTCGCAATATGCGAGAAAGCGTTGAAGTCCGGACAAAACATCCTGGTGAACGCAGTCACAAAATCCGGCTCAACGATGGAGACTGTCGCAAACCTCGAAGTATTCGTCAAGCTCCTGAAGAAATACAAGAAAAAAGATTATGCCAGACATGTTGTCGCAACCACCGGCAGGCGCTCGAAACTTTGGGACTACTCCATAGGCCGCAACTTAACGCTCCTTGAAGTGCCCGAGAATGTCGGCGGACGCTACTCGGTGTTCTCCCCCGTAGGCTTGTTCCCGCTTGCCATGCTCGGGGTTAAAGTGAAAAATCTTTTGGCGGGCGCAGCCTCAATGATAAAGCCTTGCGCGAGCCAGAACATTCTCAAAAACCCGGCCGCATTATCCGCGATACTTTTGTACAAACACTCCACGTCCGGGAAAAACATCAACGACAACTTCATATTCTCCCACGACCTCGAATCCTTTGGAATGTGGTACCGCCAGCTCATGGGAGAAAGCATCGGCAAGGAAAAAGACCGGCGCGGCCGCAAGATTAATGCCGGAATCACGCCCACAGTCTCCATAGGCTCGACAGACCTTCATTCCATGGCACAATTATATCTCGCAGGCCCCTACGACAAGTACACGGCATTCCTGCGGGTGGGTGCCACGCGGGAAAAGGTAGTCTTGCCGAAAAAAGGAGAGTTCGAAAACCTCGCGCCACAAGTCGAGGGCAAGTCGTTTACGCAGCTCATGGACGCGGTGCTTTCAGGGGTTCAAGCCTCTTTCAGGAAGAACAGGAGGCCTTACGCTGAAATAATTCTGCCGGAGAAAACAGAGTATTACGTCGGCCAGCTGATGCAGATGAAGATGATTGAGATGATGTATCTGGCACATCTTCTGAACGTGAATCCGTTCGACCAGCCTAAAGTCGAATCCTACAAGCTGGAGGCTAGGAGACTTCTGGCAAAAAACTAGTCTTCGCCCCCGTCATAGTCCGGGTGTTCCGCATCCTGCTGTATCCTGCGCTCATCACCCTCGACATCCGAGAATCCTGACGTGAAGTTCAGGGCGCCCTCCGAAAATATTATCGCGCCGACAAGAAGCCCCAATACTATTGCTGCCGCGACTGTCGTTGATATCAATCCCAAAGCAAATAATATTGCGACTATTACTAGGGCTACAGCCCCCAAGACTATTCCAATCACTGTTGTGGAAACCATGTCTATGAATTAAAAACAGCGTAATAAAAAAGGTTAAAACACGCTAAAAACCGCGATTTAACGCTTTTTAGAGTGTTTGAGGCGTTTTTAACGGGCTTCAAAGTTGTTGTAACGTCTTATTCATCCTTTTATTTGCGTATGCCGATAATTTTGAAAATGAAAATCTCTGATTTGAAAGACAAGACTGCAGTGGACGAGATAGAATTAAAGATTACAGATGTCAAAGAACCAACCGAAACAAGAGTCGGGACGGTACAACAGGCGACAGTCGAAGACGATACGGGCTCCGCAACACTCACATTGTGGAATGAGCAGGCCGGGGCGTACGACGTCGGCGACGTCGTGAAAATCACGAAAGGCTGGTGCAAGGAATATCAGGGCCAGCTCCAGGTTTCGACCGGCAAGTTCGGAGCAATCGAAAAACTCGAATAAAAGAAGGTGAAAGGCTGAAAAGCCTTAAACCGCCCTTTTTCTATTCAAAACTTTTTTTTTGTTTCAATGAAACTCGGCGTATTATTCTCGGGCGGCAAAGACTCGGTGTACGCGCTCTCAAAGGCGCTTGAGGCCGGGGAAGTCAAAGTCCTGATAACAATAGTTTCTGAAAACACCGAGTCCTACATGTTCCACACTCCAAACATCAGTATAACAAAAATGCAGGCTGAAGCAATCGGAATACCCCTCATGCAAAAGACGACGAAAGGCGTGAAAGAGGAGGAATTAGTCGACCTGCAGGACGCTATTGCTGAAGCCAAAAAAGAATATGGTATCAGTGGAGTATACACTGGCGCAATCGCATCTTCCTATCAGGCGGACCGCATCAAGAACATCTGCGACGAACTAGAGCTCGAATTGTTTAACCCTATCTGGGGTAAAGACCAGGAGGAATTCATGCGCGAGCTCGTGGACGCGGGATTCAAGGTATTGGTTTCAGGAATCTTCGCCTATCCTCTCGACGAATCATTCCTTGGCAAAATCGTCGACCACGAACTGATTGACAGGCTTGTGAAAATCCGCGACACATACAAGATTAATGTGGCGGGCGAAGGCGGGGAAATAGAGACCACGGTACTTGACGCCCCGTTCTTCAAAAAACGGATTGAAGTCAAAGAATCCGAAGTCAATGCGAAGCGGAATGAAGGAGTCTGCATCATAAAAAAAGCGGTATTATCCGGAAAATAACGCTTTAAACCGCGAAAACAAAATATTTTCCCGATCATGACCCACCACATCCTCAAATACAACTGCTTCAAGTCGGAGGCCGACTTCGTGCGCCTGATGGAAGAAAAGTTTGGGGGAACACTGGATTTGGCGGGAAAACTCCCAAAACTATTCGAGTTCGGAAACGTTGAAACTTATCTTGAGGGAAAAGACGAAAAACATGGATACTGGACCTACCGTGAAGACCAACTTCTTGAATTCTTCAGAAAGCACGGGGTGAAAAAACATCCGCACGAACTTGAAGGAAATCCCGTTAAAAACCGAAGCGACGAGCTTGCGGGGTTAATAGGCGAGCAAGGCCCCCGTCTCGGAGTAATAGTCACAAGCCTGCCCCACGATCCCGGCACGCCGGAAATCATAAAAAACAATTATCTGAGGTTCCAAGTCCGGACTAGATGACTACTGCGAAACCGTAGATTCTTGGAATCCTCTGGCCCGGATCCAAAAGCAGTATCCTCTCTGAAATCAGGGGCACCGGCTTCTCAAGCTTCAACTTCAACTTAGCCTTCCCGCCGGGCGAAACCCCTCCCCCAACTATTTTTGCGGGAGTGTAGTTTAGCGCGGAATTCACAAGAACAGCATCTCCTGTCGCCAACCCTCTTGGAGCGTATTTTGAAAGAACGGCCTCACACGCTATCTCGCCCGCACACTCGACCTCTCCTGTTGAAAGCACTGTCCCGCGGGGGATGTCTTCAGGCTTCACGTCCTTCAACGCCAGCCCCACCCTCACTCCAACTCCTGCTTCCGGGACGTCGGTATCGTGGACTTGGACTGACTTCACCATCGTCTCAATATTTTGGGGATACGCCTTAAGCTCGGAATATTTTTTCAGCATACCCCTCTTCACGACTCCCAAGGCGACAGTTCCGACACCTCTCACTGGAAAGCAGTGGTCGACCTGCACGACGGGCTCGCCGGTCAAGTCTTGCTTCAATTCCGCGAGCTTTTCTCGAATTGCGACAGTCTTGTCCTCCAACGGCTCATACTCTTCGACGATGGAGCCCGCCAAATACTTCTTCAAAACCTCCAGGTCAACACCGTCCTTCACAATCAAATAACCTTTCTCTATGCCTGCAGCATCGAGTGCCACAATGGTTTCAGCCAGAAACTTGTCAAAACCTGAAACCCGCAATACTGCCTGGTCTGCGAGATTCAGGGCCGATACCAGAGGCTGGATTTTGTCGGGATAACCTGAAGGCTCGACAAACGAGAGGACGCAGTCGCCCTGCTTGTGGTTGTAGAGGGTTATGTCGCTGACAGTGCCCTTCCTGCCCAAAGAAGCGCCCAACCCCCCGCCCAAAACAACCGTAACATTACCCGAAAAACCCATGACATCTAAATAGGAAAAAGGAGAAGAAAAACAATAAGCGGGCTCGAAGGGATTCGGACCCTCGACCACTCGGTTAAAAGCCGAGCGCTCTACCAGACTGAGCTACGAGCCCTGGTGGGTAAATGAAAGAATTAGAACTTCTATTCGAAATTCTTCTACTAATTAAGTTTTTCTCGTTTAAAAACGGGTTTTGCAGGCGTTTATTTCTCGATTTGGCGGTATCTTTCCATGAGCTCGCTCATCAGCTCGTTTATGCCGGGCGGCTTGTAGCTTATGGCGCTCGCCCCTGCCTCTATGGTATTTAGGATGCTTTCGTCTGTCGGGCCTCCCGTAGCCATCACCTGGATGTCGTATTCCCTTTTAATGTCTTCCACGAGTTGCGGTGTCTTGCTTGCGGCTGCCGCGTTTATGATGTCGGCGCCAGCCCGTATTTTAGCCTCCACCTGGTTTTCAGATACTACTGTTGCGATGACGGGTATTCCGACTTCTTCAACCACGAGCTTCAAGTCTTTTTCCGCAAGCGGGCTGTTGACTATTACCGCCAGCGCCCCCATGAATTCCGCGTTCAAGGCGAGGTGCGCGACGCGTTTTCCCACAGTGGTCCCGCCGCCAACTCCTATTACGAGGGGCATGTGGCTGATTTGTATGAAACTTTGGATTATGACTGGTTCTGGAGTGAACGGGTAGACTATCATGCCGGCGTCAGCATTATTGTTTCGCACGATAACAGGGTCTGTCGAGTTCAGGACGGAACGGATTCTACGGCCCTTCACCTTGATGCCGTCAGCCTTCTTGATGACTTTCGGCATGCTGATATACTTTTTCTTGTATGCGTCCTCGAAATCGCGCCTCAATTCCAGCCGCTTCTGATAGTCACTCCTCATCATAGAACATACGCTCCCAACCAAGTTCAGGGACTTAAACTAAGTTTTAATCATATAAAACTGGTGGAATCAATGTTTAATCCAAAAATGAAACCGCATGCAAGCCTGATACTGCTGGTATTCCTCGTTTACACGCTTGGATGCCTGTGCGGGGAGGAGCCTGGCGTCCAGGTTTTAACACGGGCTGAAACCATCCCCTCTGATGCAGTGAAATACACGCCAGAGAGGGACGAGCATCCCCCAATCCTTCATGTTGATGGATGGGAGAATCCCGTCCCGCTTGCGCCACCTGTCAACACTGCGGGCGCCGAGGATTCCGCATTTGTCACGCCTGATGGCAATACACTATACTTCTTTTTCACGCCCGACGTCCGCGTTCCGGTTGATAAACAAGTGATTGATGGCGTGACTGGAATCTGGGTCTCAAAGAAAGTTAATGGTGCTTGGAGCGAACCCGAGCGCGTCATACTCCACTACAAGGACAAGCTTTCTCTCGACGGCTGCGAGTTCGTGCAGAATGGTGTAATCTGGTTTTGCTCGGCTCGTGAAGGCTACACGGGAGTCAATTTTTTCCGGGCGTACTGGCGTGACGGTGCCTGGCGCGACTACGAGTATGTTGGCGACAGATTAATGAAAGAGTTTGAGATGGGGGAGCTGCACATCTCATCTGACGGGAGTGAACTCTACTTCCACTCCCCGCGCGCGGGCGGAAAAGGCGGATACGACCTTTGGACGTCCAAAAAAGTCGAGGGAGTCTGGACCGACCCCGTGAATCTCGAGGTCGTGAACTCGCCGGACACCGACGGCTGGCCGTATCTAACAAGCGATGGGGGCGAGCTATGGTTCACCCGGACTTACTTAGGTTCGCCCGCGATTTTCCGCTCAACCAGGGTTAACGGCGAATTCCAGGAGCCGGAACTGATAGTATCACAGTTCGCGGGAGAACCAACCCTCGACGACGCAGGAAACCTCTACTTCACACACCACTACTACAAGAACGGAGAAATGCAAGAAGCAGACATCTATGTCGCATACAAGAAATAAAAAATAGTAGTCCCGATGAGATACTCAAAAAACCTTACGGTTTTTTGGTGCGCCAGAAAATCCTCGATTTTCTGAGCGTTTGAACTCATGACCTGGCGTCTGATATGGTCCCAATGAGATTTGAACTCATGACCTCTCGATTATCAGTCGAGCGCTCTAACCAACCTGAGCCATGGGACCTTATTTGTTTACGTTTTTTTTATCTTCTCTTGCGAGATTCATCATGTGCCCTTAGCGCGGGCGGTTTATCTCTTTCCGCCAGCGCCACCGAAACGGGGTTTCGGTGCGCACGAAGACTTCGTCTTCGTTGCGCTTTTACGAGCGTAGCGAGTAAAAGGGTTGCTGGGGAAATTCTATTATTATAGGTTGGCGATTTATTAAAATGTACTATGTTGGCCAAGCGTATTATACCGTGTTTAGACTGTGATTTGAGCGTTCCTGAGGGCCGTGTGGTTAAGGGCGTCAGGTTCAAGGAGATTCGGTATGCCGGGGAGCCTGTGGAGCTGGCGAAAAGATACTATGAGGAGGGGGCGGACGAGCTGGTTTTTTTGGATATAACTGCCTCGCATGAGAGGCGTAGGACGATGGTTGATGTGGTGAAGAAGACGGCTGAGTCTATTTTCATGCCGTTCACAGTCGGCGGGGGGATAAAATCGGTTTCGGACATGAACGACATGCTCAAAGCCGGGGCTGATAAGATTACTGTCAACACGTCCGCAATCAAGAATCCTCAACTGGTGGCGGATGGCGCGAAAGAGTTCGGAAGCCAGTGCATTGTCGTCGCAGTCGATTCAAAAAGGACTGGCAACACTCCGTCAGGGCACGAGTGCTCGATTTACGGCGGGCGGGAGATGACTGGCATCGACACGCTCGAGTGGGTGAAAAAGGTCGAAGAATTGGGTGCCGGCGAGATTATGCTCACCAGTATGGATCGTGACGGCACGAAAGACGGATTCGACCTGGAGTTGACGAGAGCAGTTTCTGAAACTGTCTCGATTCCCGTCATCGCATCAGGCGGTGTGGGGGGGCCGAAGCACATGCTTGAAGCCTTTACGATTGGCAAGGCTGATGCGGCGTTGGCGGCATCAATATTCCATTTCAGCGAGTATCCAATCAGTGAAGTAAAGGAATATCTCAAAAAGAACGGGATTGAAGTCAGGATTTAGCCTTCCTACTTGTATCTCCTGTCTTCTATGTTTATTCCCGCAAGTTGTTTCATGCGTTCGCGGACTACTGTTGCGACGTCGTCTCCCGGCATGCACGACAGCGCGTCTTGGGCTATCGTCTCCATCACGTCTATTGGCGTGTCGCGCAATACTCGCTTTACCGGGATGATGGAGTCTGCGACCATGCTGAGCTTTCGGTATCCAAGGCCTGCGAGTATTATCGCTCCTGTTATTGTTCCCGCCATGTCTCCGCAGACTTCAAGCGGCATGTGTTTTTCGGTCGCAGGGTCCGCGTCCCTGACTTCTGGCGGCGCATTCTTTACTATGTGGTCTAAGAGTTCGACTACTCTCGGATCATGGTCGTGAACTCCTGATATGAAATCTTCCGGCTCTATCCTTAGCCTGTCGCAGGTCAGGTCGTTGGTTCCCACTGAAAATAGTCTTATTCCTCTTCCACTGAACAGGCGGATGTGGCTTACTGATTCTTCGGTTTCGACCATTATACCGTATCTGAAGTCTTCCTTGTAGTCGAACCGCCGGTCTCCTCTTCTTTTCTCAAGCTCTTGTTTGGCTTCATCAAACACCTTGTTTATCGCCAGAATGTCCCGGTCGTCTTTAACTAACGGCATTATCAGCTCGAGCTCATCAAATCTTGCGGCAAGCCGTAAGACTGCCTTCAGCTGGGCTTTGAATAATCCCGTATTGTCTAACAAGACTTCTAATCCGCGATACGTGGCAGGATCCTTGTTTGCGAACAGGTGCCTTACACTGTGGGGTATCTTGTCCCCACCCAGATCCAGCGCCCTGAGTGTTATCGAATATCCCTGTTTTTCTGGTATCGCGTGCGCCCGCATGGTCTTGAAGAGTTCTGAATACTTCTGGTAAAATATTTCTTCCAGCTGGGTTTCCGACTTCACGTCTTCCGGCGTCAAGTCTGCGAGAAGCTCTTCGCCCCTGACAAGCCCGAGTCCTTTCGCCCCGTGGGTTATGTTTGATATGACGTGGGCGGGGTCTGACGTGTTTCCAGCCAACTGTATTGTCACCGACTTCACGCCTCTTTTGGGGACAAACTTGGTCCGGCATTCAAGCGGGGCTTCCGCAACCTTTTCAGACTCGATTCGTTCTGCGAAATCCCTCTTGCGCCTGTAAAATATTTTTGTGGCCTCGGTAGGATTGAATATTACTGTCGGCTCGTCGCTGCTGGTGTCTACTATCACGTGGTCTCCGCTTTCAAAGGGGTGTCCTCTTATCCCTTCCATGTGGGCGAGGACTGCGCCCCGCTCGGAGTATATCACTTTCAGGTGCCGGTTCATCGCCTCCTTCACTCCTATTACCGTCGCATTTATTTTTGGCGATTCTGAGAATGATATCCCTATGGTCTGGTCAAGGTTTGCCGGACAAAATAGTATGGTCTGTTCCCCCATATTTCTCAAGGCTTTTTTTGCAAGCTCGCTCGGGGGTTCTCCAGTGAAGAGCATCATGGCGAGGTTTCCAGCATCCTCCATCTCAATCCACATGTTTTTTAATCGTTCGTCGCTTGATCCGCCAAGCATTTTTTTGTAGGTTTCGCTTACCGCGTCTCTTGCATGTTCAAGAGCCCATAACGCGTTGTATCTGCTGTTTTTGACAAATTTTTCAGCATTAGTTATCATGCCGTTCCCCTCGTCCAGGATGAAGCTTAGTTGGATGCCACGTATCTCCAGCTCATTCTTTTTTCTTCGTCTTACAGCATTCTCGATTTCTTCCGGAAGCTCTCCCTTCCAATCCCGCCTTACTTCATCAACGCTTTGTTGTATGGTTTGCTTAACGCTCTCCGGCTCAGTAATGCTCTTGTGCTCCTGCACCATCTGGTGCCTGAACCTTTCAAGCTTTGCGAGCTCTTCAACTATCTCGTCGTCGTCAAGCCTCCTGCTCTTGTCGATTACCGGCACTTCAGGCTCGTAGTACCACGCCCGCCCAAATTTCACTGTTCTCGGCAGTCCTTGCGCGGTGGAGCACTTCTCTTCCATTTGGATGGTTATTGGCATCCCCTCAAACACCATGGTCTTTCTCCCGCCGACCATCCTCTCCCCGCTCTTGCAGTAAAACTTGTTTACATTTTCAACAGCATTGTCGAATTCTTGCAATACCTGATGCGTCTCGTCAAGGCCGAGCCTTCGCCATTCACCGCCCTCATGGACTTGTATGGCTCCGTGAAGCCTGTATTTCAGGCCTTTGAAGAAATTATCTCGCGTTGTGAGTTTGACGCCGACAATCGACTGCAGATACTTTTGATATTCTTCTTCGTCAGGCTGCATTATCTCGTCCCAGTGGGCTGCAACATGACGCATGCTCATCTTATCCTTCATGAAACGGTATGCGAGCGCCCCCCTAATCCTTCGTTCCCTCTGTATCTCTGCTTCAGTGTCGCCGAGCGCGGAATCGGGCCTGGTGGGTCCGAACACGCTGTCCATCGGATCCTTCAGGCGTATCTCGTGTATGTTCGCAAGCAGTTCGGTTATCTGTCTGGCGCTCGCCTTCCTGACGTCCAGGATAGTCCCCTCCTGCTCTGGTGTACGGTGCGCCATATAATCTATTGAACACCAATCATTTAAGAAACAGTTTGAGGGGCAACACCTACTTTTTCTTTTCCAGGTGGTGTTTTTCTATCATCTCGTGGATTTTACCGCCGGAAGGCACCATTGGTAGTATGTGTTCATGCGGGTCTACTAAAACGTCTATCACGTGTGTTTCCCCCGATTTTTTCGCGGTCTTCAATGCATCCGAGATTTCCGAGGCTTTCTCCACTCTTATGCCCTTTGCTCCGAAGGCTTCTGCAAGCTTTACGAAGTCTGGCGTGTCCCCGAGGAACGTGTTGGACCTGCGTTCACCGTAAAACAGGTCCTGCCACTGTTTCACCATCCCCAGATACTTGTTTTTCAATAAGAGTACTGTTACCGGGATGTCCTCCTCCTTGCATGTCGCCAAATCCTGGCATGTCATGAGGAACGAACCTTCGCTTCCAACATCCACCACCCAGTGGTCTGGCTTGGCCATCTTGGCGCCAATAGAATACGGGAATCCTGCGCCCATAGTCCCAAGCCCTCCAGAGGTTATGAACTTCCTCGGCTCTTTTATGTGGAGGTAATGGGCTGCGAACATCTGGCACTGGCCTACCTCGGTCGTCACAATAGTCTTCTTGTCAATCAGAGAGTCAAGCTCCTTCATCACACGCTGGCTTTTAACGGGACAACACTCTTGGTTCCAGTCCAATCCGAACTCCTTCTTGTACTGTTTGAGCTTCCTATTCCATTCCGTATTGCCTTTCGCCCTCTTCTTTCCCACGACCTTTATCATCTCGTGCAATACGCTTTTCGCGTCCCCTACTATCGGCGTGTGGGCTTGAACGTTCTTCCCGATTTCCGCGGAATCAATGTCTATGTGGATTATCCTGGCGTCAGGCGCGAAGTGCTTCACGTCCCCAGTAATCCTGTCGCTGAACCTGCATCCAACCGCAAGCAGGACGTCAGACTCGGTCACCATCAGGTTTGCCGTCTTCCTCCCGTGCATGCCTATCATTCCGAGCGCGAGAGCGTGGTTTTCAGAAAAACATCCCTTGCCCATGAGCGTCGTAGTCACCGGAATATTGAGTGTTTGCGAAAGCTCCAAAAGCTCGGCCGACGCGTTTGAAATAGTCACGCCACCTCCCGCAAGTATCACCGGCCTTTCCGCCCCCATCAAAAGCTCTACCGCACGCTTCACCTGCATTGGATGGACTTTCGGATTCTCCGGCTTGTAACCTTGGATGCTTGTTTTTTCCGGATACTTGAACTCTTTCAAATCCTGTTGCTGCACGTCTTTCGGAAGGTCTATCAACACTGGACCCGGCCTTCTCGTCCGAGCTATCGTGAAAGCCTCCTTGAACACTCTTGGAATGTCTTTGGCGTCTGTTATCTGATAATTGTGTTTTGTTACCGGCATTGTTATGCCTACAATATCGGCCTCCTGAAAAGCGTCGTTTCCTATCAGTTTCGTCGCAACCTGTCCCGTCAAGGCGACAACAGGGTCTGAATCGCAGTATGCGTCGGTGATTCCGGTAACAAGGTTTGTGGCGCCGGGACCGGAAGTCGCCATGCACACTCCGACCTTCCCGCTAGCCCTCGCATACGCTGCCGCAGCATGTGCCGCAGTCTGCTCGTGGCGGACGAGTATGTGACGCATTTCAGACGCCTCAATGCCGTAGAGGACGTCGTAAACCTCCATTATGGCGCCACCTTGTATGCCGAAAATGTGCTTCACCTTCTCGGCCAAAAGGCTTTTGACTATCGCTTCAGAACCCTTCATCTTAACGTTTCCTTTTAATATAGTCTTAAAATCAAAAATATTATATAAGATTCACCCTGATTGCTTATATAATGT
>OMKS01000909.1_pt1 | contig 27408 bp, 23 predicted proteins | sample 1674721 | NCBI WGS metagenome assembly OMKS01 (sample SAMN06264996, study PRJEB25208) | sediment metagenome | isolation source: hot spring sediment | place: USA: California | collected 2014-09-02 | reverse complement strand
TTCGTCGGCAGCGTCAGATGTGTATAAGAGACAGGTTCGCGAGAGCGACCCCGAAAAACTTGATAAAAGGGCAATCGAGCGCGCGGTTGATGTTCACTGGCTTCACCCCGACCGCGACATTTCGCAGGAGATACTTTCCGCGCGCCATGGCCGAGAGCTTCACCATATCTTTCTCGTTATAGCGTTTTTCCTCATGCTCGCAGAACTCGCACTTGGCGCTACATGGCGTAAGCCGCGGAACTTGTCGGCACAAATCAAGGATAAAGAGGTTTTGTAGCGTTCTCTGCCGCAATTCCCCACTCCATTCCGCGCTGGCACGGGGGTTGCGATGGCAACCCGCGCGCCAGCGCCCCATCGGCAATCAATCGTTGCTTTTTCGCTGAATCTCCTCACCCTTCCACATTGCGGCCGCCGATGCCCATTGCGATGCGATTTCGCTCTCGCCCATTGCGCTGAAAAACTCGGCGAGTTCGAGGGCTATTTCGGCGGCGATTCTTGCTTCGCCGAGCGCGGCTGATGCTCGATATGTGTAAAGCATATAACTGAGATATCTATCTACATCGCCTTCCTCACGCGCATGCCTCGCCAATCCTCTTCGCTCGTGCATCATTCTGTTAATTTGGTTGACAATTGCTTTTGCGTCATCGATTATTTCACGCATGTGAGCGGGGATAGGCTCATCGCCAAAATCGAGGCCGAGTTGGAATATGCTCGCCACATAATTGAGCGAGGTGTCCGGCCTGTCGAACATGTAGCATTTCGCACCTATTAGAAGGGCGTCAGAAAAAGGAAATATGTCCCCGCGCGAGTTATGTAGGCTCTCTGCCCATTGGAGGAATTCGGCCCCTGCTTCTTTGGCTAAAAACAAGTGCTCTTCTTCGCCGGCAATGAACATATCGATGTGAAAGAGCGCGAGATGCTTATGCCCCTGCGCACGAAAAACGTCGTTGTTTCGGGCGATACCAAGCTCAATCATCCATCGATAAAGCTCATCAACACAGGCAGAATTTCCGCATATACTTGCCGCAATTTCAACATGAGATATTGCGCTCTGAAGCTCGCCTCTTCGTAAAGCTTCCTCTGCGGAGTTTTTATTTTGAATTAGAAGTGAATTTGGACGAGTGCTTACACATGAGATAGTTAGACCAAAAATTATTGTAATAAGTAAAATGACTCTATCAGAATGCATTTTTAAGGCTCCATATTTTATGATAACATATTATCAGAACTTCCACACCAACGAGATTCCATCAGGTGCTATCTCGATTTCGGGCATTGGGCTTGCAGTAGTGCAATTATCTTTCCAAAAGAAGAAGCCTGTGGCCACACCGGCGCCGAGAAGCGCACCCGCTATAACATCTTCCGGCCGGTGTTTGTTGCGATCCACTCGAGAATATGCCACTGCCGATGCCCCCGCGAAAAATCCAGCCGCGCCGACGATTTTCAATGAAGAATGTCGCCAATTATCGTCTTGCGCAAAACGCATGATGTATAGCGAAGAATATGTCGCGCACGCGAATGCAAAACTGGCGTGCCCGCTGGGAAAGCTATCACGTATGTGGCGTTCGTCGTATTCTGCAAGTCGGCGAGCATCGGCATCCGGCCTCGGTGCGCCGAATATATCTTTCGTTAAGCCGGTCAACATCGCCGTAGTAGTCGCGCTCTGTATTAAACCCTTGAAGTGATTATATTTCATCGACTTATCCAATTCGAGGGCTGGCATCAAAAGGGCTATTGCGGATATTGCGAAAGTAGTTCCATAGAACTCCATTCGCGGCAAATTCTCATCCATCAAGGGCAAATTGGTTCTGCCGTCGATGAATGATTGCTCACAGAAAGGCCCCGTTGTCGAAAAAACGTAAGCCCCCGCTCCGGCAACCGCGACTATCCCCCAATCAATGATTTCCTCGCGGAAATCCACAGTGCCACTCATCAATGATGACAAGATTAGTATTAGTATTATTGCGTATTTCACTTTACAGCCAGAACTTTCGAATGAGGTCCTTCAAAGCGTCGCCGTCGATTAGTTCTATCGGAGCGTTTTCGGCTTGCACGATAGCATTTTTCGTGAAAGTGCTCGTGGTAATCAGAGTGGCCAAATCGGCATCGCACTTGTGCATTGCGCCGAGAATTTGCTGAACCCATCGATTCCCCACAGGGCGGTTTGGCGCGTAGCACTTCGCGGCGACCACGACAAGGTTTTTGCCTTTCCGCGCGATAACATCAATGCCGTAATCTCCGCCTTTGGGCGTCAACTCAACTTTATATCCTCGGCGGGAAAAAATCGCCGCACAGAGCACCTCGAACTCCTCGGGCGTAGCCAGATAGGGGTTCTTAAGCTTCTTCACAGGAAGCGGCCGCTTTCCGCCTATAAGTAAGCGAAGACCGAGAACCCAAAGGATAATTGCAGATACTGCTGATAATATAATCGCTTCTATCGTTGAAAACTCAAGGGAAAATGCAAGAATGAACGCAATGATCCCCATTACTGCTATCGAGAAAAGCGACCATAGCCAAAATTTCGCCGGCCTGCTCATTCGGGCTGGGGCATAAGAAGGTGCCTTCGGGGGCTAACTCTCTCGCCGGGCATGAGCAAAATTTTCACCGTAGGTGGCGATTCTCCGCTCGTCCAAGCTTCAAGCGTAATCCCTAAAACGACGGCTTTGAGTGGGTAATTGTGGTCTATCGGCATTGCGCGCCCCGGCGAGCCGGACGATACAATCCACTCGCCGGCTGGAATGCTCTCTACAAAATCATCGACGAGAACTTGAACTTCGCCCCCTACCGCGATTCTGAGTGCGCCCGCCGAGTCTTCCACCGCCACACCGAGGACGTTAGGATCGAACGGCCACTGCGTTCGGATGATAACGGTGGAATCAAGGTGATGTTGCGAGAGGACTTCGCCCTCGGTTGCAAGCTCGGGGATTTCAGCAGGATAATATACAGTAGTATAGGTTCGTGTTTTGTTAATATCGAGTTCAGTCTGTGCTGAACACAGTGTAACAACAAGTAATACTGTGAGATAAAAGAATTTCATAATAATGACATTTAGATGTTTAATTTATCCTCTTGTAATACAATTAATTATCAAATTTCAAATTCTGTATTTGATTTCTGGCAAAGCTCGAAAACCTCGTTGTCGTTAATTTCGATGAGGCAGGTCGTAGCTATTGACGGAATCACCAGTTCATGTTCGGGTGGGACGGCCAGAATGTCGATAGAATCAACCTCAGGGAGAAGCTCGCGAATTTCCTCGTGAATCTCGCGCGTTACCCTCTCCAGAGAAGCGCCGTCCATATCTGATACGAGAATTAACACTTCGGCAGGGCTTTCCATTTGGCCGGGAATGAAAATTTCCGGCATAAAGGCGAAGTATATTTCGGGCCTCGCGCGGATTGTGTCGGCGATGGTATCCGCGATGCTTTCGGGCGGCGGCGCCTTAGGTGGGCCGATAGTTATTTCGAGCTTCGAGGCCATGGATTCAAACTCCTTTACTTTCACACAAGTATAAGCTAAATTTAGCCTTTTTCAAGGGTTTTGCGAGTTTTATACGGCACTATTACCATTCGGCAAAGGAGCGCTTGTGTAATATTTAAAAAATCGGTGAAGTTGGCTAATTTATCAACACCCGCCAATCTACATATATCGAGAATAATTTTTTCCCATTTTGCAAAATTTTTATTGACATTTGAGATATGCAATAGTATTTTGGATAAACACTAATTAATCCACCTAAAGAATGGAGGGACATCTTGTCACCAACAAAAAGCATTCTGTTAATCATTGTGGCTATAGGGCTTGTAGCCCTATTCGCAATCGTTTCCTGCGATCTCGAAAGGCCGCAACAACTGCAAACCGAAACAGGCGAACTCGCGAGCGCACAGCCAACTGAAAAACCCGCCGAGCCAAGGGTTGAAACTCCTATGCCCCGAGAGGATGAATCTCATCAGGTAGAGGAGCCTCAAGCTCAACCGGTGCAGAGACCTAACGGCTCAATCAAGCTGGGAATCAACCCATATACGGTCTCGAAGGGCGTCACGCCGAAGATGATCGTCAGCGCTTTCGAGTATCCCAATCCTAAGTATTGTGGGAAACTCAAGTGCGTGGAAATAGTCAAAGAACACAACAATCGCTCGCTTGTTTGCGGCGATCCTGTGTCTTCGATAGCGACTTACCCGCACGGTAGCGAGATGCTTATCGTCGTGACGGTCAAGGACGAAGGAGTCGATCTTTCCGGTGCGAAAATCCGCTGGACGATTCACGACCCCTCCGGGCAATACGGCAAGGGCGTTCGTCCCTCCTTCCTTATGGGCGCTGGAGTGCCGGAGGATAAAGCACAGCTTTCCACCGACCAGATTATCACCGAGTTCGGCCACGGGCCTGTTTATGTTGAGATTCCGCAAACTGTCAAAGGCTTGAGAGAATCCTCGGGCGAGCCGGTATGCAAAATCGAAATCGCGAAGAATCAGTCTTGGATTAAAGTCTATAGCCCTTCTATCGGAGTCACGAATTTCCTCGTGAGCCTTGTGCATCCTCAGAACCTCAACTATCCAAAAATCGACTACTCGGTTAGGTGGGGTAATAAAATACAGCCGCTTGAGCAGTGCATCGACCTCATGGTCAATGTCACCGAGAATCCCGCAAACCCCGATCCACATGTGTTCAACACTTCAATTGATCAGGTTCTCGCATGGAACATTGTGGTGACCGACATCTCGGATTACTACCTCAACCCCACTGATCCGGGGATTCTCCCGCTCCGCTACCCGATTATCAATTACGACCTCCGCTTCCGGAGAGACCCAATACAATGGGATCCCAATAACTGGGCGGATGTATATCGGATTACCATCAACGAGCCTCTTGACGCGATGGCGCAACATACAGCGCGCTTAGCATACGAGACCACAAACCGCAGAGCTGTGCCGCCGGCGGGACCGGTTGTCAGGACTGGCCTCTTGCTTGAACCTCAAGCCACCGCCGAGTTCACCGGATACACGGCATTCAGGGCACATCAGTCGCTGTTCCCGAACCGCAATGTCTGGGGCGATGCTCATTACTATGTTGCTTCTCAGAAAGCCGTCGATGTCAGCCTTAGATACAAAACTTGTTGCAAAAAAGTCAGTCCGGATGTTTGGTGGAACATCTCCGACGAGTCTATTACTATCGAGTTCCAGCCCGGCGATAATCAAGGAATCAGCGGCCTTCAAGTGAAATATCTGGCTGATGGTCAAGTTGAGCTTACGAACCAAGGCGGCGCACCCGTCTATGAGATTCTCCACGAGACCGCAGAAGGCGTTATGGGAGTTATCACGCCGATTCTTGGCGCAGGCGAGACAATCGTTATAGCCGAGGTCAACGGACGCAAGATAGCCCGCGGCGACTGGATTTGGTATTTCGTCCAATCCATCACGCATACTCAAAATGCCTTCGAGCCGCCAGTTGTGGCAAGGCAGAAGAGAGTCCGCGTTCAGTAAAAAGTGACGAAACTCGCTACATTTCTAATCATGACCGGCCTGCTGATATGCGGGCCGGTCTTCTCAACGACGCCGGAGCTATGGGCGCTGACCAAGGAAATCTACGGTAGCGGCGATGACCATATCAAGGGCGACGTTTTTCGCGTGTCAGTCTATTTTCTCAACAAGAGCAATCAGCCGATGCGGAATATTCGAGGCATGATTCGCTATCCCGATGGCGTCGTGCCGTATCCCGAGAGAATATACGAGCGGAAAATCACCAAGTTCCCATGGCCGGGGCATTTTATCGATGAGGAACGGCGAATTGTTTCGTTCAACTTCGAACACGACGTCCACAGGACATCTGCAGAGTTTTACTGCTTTTTCGAGGCGGAGCGATACGGAACTTTCCACTTCGACTACTCATTCGAGTGGCTGGGCACCGACTCCATATTCTACAGAGCCACGCCGGACGCTCAGGAGATTATTCTGCCGGACTCGCTCTCGCACAAATTCAGCGTCCGCTCGGAAAAACCTTCGATGGCCATTCCGGAAGGATCGACTCATAAGACCGACCGACCTGTAACGGGACGAGATTTTTGGATTGGGGTTGTCTTGGCGGGCATCGTCGGGATTCTTTTGGGAATTCTGATTTTCGGCAATCTGATAGCGGGCAAGTATAACATCGACGGGATGATAAGGCATCTCGAAAAAGAGAACAAGAAATTGCATAAGAAGGTTGAGCGGAAGCATAGAAGGGCGGGGAAGAAAAGTTGAACCTCCGCATATTATACATACTTTTCGCGCTCTGTATCGCGGCCGGCGCGCAAGACTATGGCCTCCGTCTTACGGCGGCGGAAGACGAAATCCGTTTCATTAACCGTGGCGATGTCCGTTGGTTCGAGCTGGAACTCGAAAACACGCTCGACACGACTTTCAAAGACGTTCAGGTCGAGATACATTACAGTAATAGCGTCCGGACGTTGAGGGACAGGACTTGGCGCGGGCGTCAGGGCGTCTCGCCGAGACAACACGCCACGCTTGTTCCGGACAATAGGGTTATCATTTTCGAGTTGCCGTCAATTGGCGCAGGGCAGAAGATGAAGATATCGGCGGCGTTCGTCTCGCTATCGAAGGGATCTCACAGCTTCGAATATCGTTTATTCATCAGGGACGAACATGGCGAATTGGCCTATGCGCATGAAGCCTTGGAGAGAATCCTCTCTCGCGAAGAAGAGGCTATCGAGGATGAGCCTCCACCCGAAATCGACTCGTTGGGCCTTATCGTCAGCGATGAGGAGATTTTGACGGAAATAGACTCGGCCGACGTTCTCGTCGAGGGCGAAGAGGAACAAGTTATAGCCGAACATTATCCGAGCTGGGACCTTCTGAACAAATATTATAAGACCTTGATTATGTCCCTCGCGGGAAATCTTTTTCTTATCGTCGTAGTTTTTGCGCTGATTATCTATCTGATAATTCGCACTTTGCGCTCTAAACGCCGGAAGAAGGCTTCAGCTGAGAGCACTATCGAGATTCCCCTGATAATCGCCCAACCAGACCTCTCGCCCACCCATCGACTTGAGGACATCCCCGAGCTTGATATTCTCGAGCCAGACACCTCCGAAGAACCACTCGCACCCTCGGAGCCTGAACCACGCGACCCCGAACCTCCCGAAGAGCCTGTCGCGCCGCCAGAGCTGGAAACTGCCGATGTGCCGAGCGCAACGCCCGAGCATCGCGAAATTGCCACTCCCGAGCTTGATTTCCTATCGGAAAAGCACGCTCGACTTGCGGAGCTTATCGCCGAGAACGACCGATTGAGAAGAGAGTTGGAGAAGTAAGATTTCGCAAGTAGTTATCCATTTCCCCAAAACTTTCCAATCTCACAATTTTCCAGTTGTTTCGCGGAAAAGCGAAGAAATTCGTTGCCATATCGCTTCTTGTGATTAAAATAAGGGATTATGGCACTATATTCAAAAAGACTCGAGCCGCTGTTGGCGTATCCGTTCGCGGAAATCGACCGCGCCAAGCGCGAGGCACAGACGAGAATGCGCGTAGTAGATTTCGGCGTCGGCGACCCGGACATCCACACCGACAAGGCTATTCAGGGCGCACTGGTTGCAGGCCTCGCAGAAGATTCGGCACACAAATATCCCAGCTACAACGGCAACGAGAAATTCCGCCGAAGCGTCGCGCGGTATATGCTCAACCGATGGCGCGTTAAGCTCGATCCCGATGCCGAGGTGCTGTCGCTCATCGGCTCGAAAGAGGGAATCGCGCATCTTCCGCTGGCGGTGCTTAACCCCGGCGATGTCGCCTGCTATCCCGATCCCGGCTATCCGGTGTATCGCGCTGGGATTATCCTCGCCGGAGGAGAGCCTGTAGCCCTGAGGCTTCGCGAGGAAAACGGCTTCCTTCCCGACCTCGAAGACATTCCTGTTAAGGCGAAGCTCGTTTGGCTGAATTATCCGAATAACCCCACCGCGCAAACTGCGCCTAAGGAATTTTGGCATGATGCTGTCGAGCACGCACGAGAGCGCGGATACCTTCTCGTCAACGATGCGGCGTATTCGGAGATCTACTACGGCGATAGGCCATCCGGGCCGCTTGCGGTCGGCGGCAAAGATGTCGCGATGGAGATACATTCATTGAGCAAACCGTTCTCGATGTGCGGTTATCGCGTCGGTTTTGCGGTCGGCAGTTCGGAGGCAATTTTCGCGCTCGGCGCGCTGAAAAAGAACATAGATTCGGGCGTTTTCAACCCAATTCAAGATTCGGCGCGTGCGGCCTTGGACAATTTTAGCGAGCTGATTCCCCCGATACGGAAGATTTACTCCGCGCGCGTTAAGAGGCTCCACGATGCGCTTGTAGAAGCGGGCTGGCAGGTCTTCCCCACGAACGCGACCTTCTATATTTGGGCGAAAGTCCCCGCCAGCGACACGAGCGCGGACTTCGCAAAAATGCTCATCGAAAATCACGGCATCGTCACGCTCCCCGGATCGGCGATGGGCGATGGCGGCGAGGGGTATATTCGCTTCTCGTTGACGCTCCCCGATGAGGATTTGGAACTGGGAATCGAGCGGCTACGGGAGGTGCGACTGTGAATCGAGCTATTTTGCTTCTTCTCGTGTTTTTGCTTGCTGTTTCGACCTTTCTCGCCGGTGCCGACCGCGATTCTATTCTCGCAGTGCGGGCAGAGGAACTTCGACACGAGCTGATTCGTGGGGAAATACTCATTCACTTTCCGTTGGCCGTATTTCCGTTGGACTCGGTTGGCGGCAGAGTGACATGGTTTCCGTTGCCGGAGATGGGATTCCGCTTTTCGCCGACTATCCCATTCACTGGCGGATGGTTCGAGTTTCCCTTGCGGATTATGGGGATGTTTCCATTTACGGATGATTGGGCGGCATTGGGCGATGCCTCACTCGGTTGCGAAGTTCATGTCCCGCCGGTTTACGCGGGCGTGAGCTACCGCTTTCTCCGTGGAAAGATTTATCCCTTGAAAGGCAATGTTTACGCGCACATCGCGGGGGTCGACCTCGGCATACCGGTCGAGGGCTGGAGCGGCACGGGAATCGCCGTCGATTGGATACTTTACACCAAGCTCGAAATCGGGCTAACAGAAGAAACATCTTACTGGGATTGGTATGACGGCAACATCCTGACGCTTGCGCCCCACTGGAGCTTTTCCCCCGGCAGATACGGGCGAGCGACCTTAACTTATCGCTTTCCGCTCATGCAAAAACTCACCGGATATAACGATAATACGGGCGCAACTTATGATGTAGGCAAGGGAAGTTTTTCGTTAATAGAATTCAAGTATGTCTATCCGTAGTTCCCGCGTTTCGCCGATTGCTATCCTTGCGCTCTGGGCGATTTTACCTTTTCTCGTCCTTGTTTCCTGCGATTCACAATATTCGCGCATCTCCCCGATTGAACACACCGATTGCCCTTGGATAGAGCACGAACCGCACATCACAATCGCCGCAGTCGGCGACATGATGTTCGCACGCGGAGTCGCGCGCCACACCGACACGACGGATGTCTATCGACCGATTATCGCCGTAGCGGAGCTTTTGCGCTCGGTGGACATCGCGACGGGCAACCTCGAAAGCCCAATTAGCGACCGCGGCGCGAGGCTCGATAAACTTTACGCCTTTCGTGCTTCGCCCAAGTTCATGCCCGTCCTCGAGTTCGCGGGCTTCGATGTGCTCTCGATTGCGAACAATCATACCTTCGACTATGGCCTCGATGCTTTCCGCGACTGCCTCGACCGGTTCGAGCGTTCGCCTATTGAACTTGTGGGCGGTGGACGCAACCTCGAAGAGGCGCTGAGGCCGAAGTTTGTCCGCGTAGATGGCGTCCGGTTCGGCTTTTTGGGATTCAACGACACGCGGACAAATTTCATCGGCAGAGACCGCCCCGCCTGCGCTCCGGCGCATGACGAATGGGTCTTCGATGCAATCGCCAAAACGCGTCCGCAGTGCGATGTTCTCATCGTTCACATTCACTGGGGCGAAGAGTATTTCCGCTTCCCGACAAATCGCCAGATTAGCCTCGGACGCGCCATGGTGGACTCTGGCGTCGAAGTCGTCCTCGGCCATCATCCGCATAGCTGGCAAGCCGTCGAGCACTACGGGGACGGCCTCATCGCGTATTCATTGGGCAATTTCGTATTCGACCAGCGCGACATGATGAACAACATCTCGGGCATACTATTCATCGATTTCGTGGGCGCGCGTATCGAGCGCGTGAGAATCGCGCCGGTAGAGCTTATCACCGCGCCAAAAGAGGCGAGGCCTGCAGGCGAGCCGTTTAACGGCATTTTCCTTGGGTTCATGCAGGATGCCAATTCATTCACCTCCTCCGACGTCCGATGGATTTGCGCCGACCACAGCGAAATCGAGGTTGCGCCGAGGTTTTAGGCTATCGCCATTTAGACTGCAAACATATAGTCTCTGTATCTAAGTGTTTAATAAATAATTATATCGAACACTTCATAAATAACATTATATTATATGCTTAAACTCATTGAAATAACAAAGATTAGACCGAATAACTGGTTCATAAATCGCGAAAAGCTGGACAAAGTCCGCAAGGCATTGGAGCGAGGGACTGAGCTACCGCCAGTCCTTGTAACCGAAATCGACGCCGAACTCGCACTCATCGACGGCCATTCTCGTGCTTTTGCGGCATTCGAGCGCGGAGAGACACACGTCCTTGCAGAAATCCTCGATATTGACAAAATCGAAGGCTCGCGGGCGCTTTACGAGCATATTCACCGCGAAGGATCGAACATCGGTGTCAACACAATTGCCGATCTCGCGTCTCGAATTGTCGAGCCCGATGAGCATCGCCGCCTCTGGATTGGCTACTGCGAGTCGTGGCTCGACGAGAACGAACGCGAACAGCTACGGGCCTCAGAAAAAGCCAGAAATACATCTTGACAAAATCTCTCCGCGTGAATATTTTGCAGAACTGCAAGTCGCGGGACTCCGTGGTTGTTTTGATAAAATTCTACGGCCTTATGGCCAACCAGCCAGCATAGCTCAGTCGGTAGAGCAGCTCACTCGTAATGAGCAGGTCAACGGTTCGAATCCGTTTGCTGGCTCTTTTTGTTTTAGTAGTGTATTGTTAACGGCGTCGCAATTCATTAGATTGCAGTGAACTTAATACAACGACATATTTCATCGAAAGGCAGACATGCAAAAAATAAGCACAAGCTGGAACCTCTCCGACCTCTATGAATCCTTCGAATCGGAAAAATTTCAACAGGAATTTGCGGAAATAATCTCGAAGTGCGAGGCTTTTCGCGAGAAGTTTAGCGGGAAAATCGCGGAAATTGCACAAGAAATAGCAAATATCAAAGCTTGCATCGAAGAATACGAGTCGATTGTCAATATCGAGCAGAGCTTATACAGCTATCCGGCGCTCAAATTCAATGCAGATACGCGCGACAAAGAGGCAGTCGAGTGGCAACAAAAAACTCAACAAGTCGTTAGCGCCGCATCTAATAGCCTGATCTTTTTTAGTCTCGAGCTTCAGGCACTTCCTCGAGAGGATATCCAACGCCTGATTAACGCACCGGAGCTTGCGCCTTATAGGCACTACTTTGAGAACCTCCTCAAACTCAAGCCCCACACGCTCAGCGAGGAAGTCGAACAGGTTCTGAACGAGATGAGCCTCGCCGGCGTTTCGGCGTTCGTTCAGCTTCGTGAGCAACACCTCGGCGCCCAGGAATTCGAACCTGTCACCACTCCCGAGGGTAAGACCGCAGAGACCGAGCCGGAGATTTCCGCGCTACTCTTCCATCCAGATGCCGAGACTCGCCTTTCCGCCTATCGCAGTGTCCGCAAAGTTTATGAGGAGCACAATTTGCTGTATGGCATAGTCTTACAGAAAATCGCGCTTCATTACAAGCTTGTTTCAAATCGGCGAAATTTCAAGTCCACACTCGAAGCGCAACTATTAGGCGACGAGGTTCCCGAGTCAGTATATCGAAATGTCATGGACGTCACTCGCGAGGGCTTCGGACTATTTCAGGATTACTACCGCTATAAAGCCGACGAGCTTGGCGAGAAAATCCGCATATGCGACCTTTACGCCCCGTTCGACCAGGTGCAGGTGCTGAAAGAACTCCCCGAAACGGTCGAGATGATCTATGAGGCCATGTCGTTGGTGGATAGCGAGTTCGAGGGAATCGTCCGCGGCTTTTTCGAGGGCGAGTATGTCGATTCTGCCGTTCGCAAGGGCAAGCGCGGCGGTGCTTTCTGTTGGGGGATATGGGGTTATCATCCCTATATCTTGCAGTCCTATACGGGAACCCCGGACAGCTGGTTCACGCTTGCACACGAGCTTGGGCACGGAATCCACGGCGTGCTAACCAACCGTGCCCAAAGGCTTCTCGGCGCAGACCCGCCCATGGTTCTCGCGGAAATCGCGTCAACATTTAATGAATTGCTTCTTCTGGATTATCTCCTCGAGCGCGAAACCGACGAGGCACTTAAAAAATCGCTCATCACCAAGCAAATCGAGGATTCTCTTAATTTGCTTTTCCGCCAAACCACGATTAGCCGACTCGAAGAGGATATCCACAATAAGACTGCCGAGGGCGCATTCGATAGCGATTGGGTGAACGAGCGCTGGATGAACTGGTATCAAACTCTCGGCGGCGATGCGGTGGAAATTCTGCCGGAACATCGCTTCGACTGGGCGAGAATCGGGCACATATTCTTCAAGCCGTTTTATTGCTATAATTACTGCCTGTCTCACATGGTAAGTCTTGCGTGCTATGCGCGTTTCAAGGACGAGGGCAAAGCATTCGTCCCGAAGTTCAAGAAGCTTTTGAGTCTCGGCGGGAGCAAAGACCCAAAGTCTGCGCTCCAGTCCGTAGGCGTTGACCCGACAGACCCGCAGGTCATGCAATCTGCGATAGATCATACGCGCGGGCTTCTCGATAAGCTAATCGAGCTAAAATAAAGCCTTTACTCTAAGCCCATACTAAGCATAAACTCGCGTGTGACTATTGCACACTCGTAGTCCGCGCGGTCGATATATGCTTTGAGATGCGCTATTCCCTCCTCGCGACGATTGAGTCTAAATAAAATCGCTGTGTAGTTGATGTTGAACATCGCTCGCCCGGGCTCAACCTCCAACGCTCGCAGAATATATCGCTCGGCCTCGGCGTTGTTTCTCTCGTTGTAATAGCTCGATGCCATATTATTGTAATAGTTTCCTGCGTTGCCGCCAAGCGAATATGCCAGCTCGAACGCATCACGCGCCTCATGCGTCCTTCGAAGATAATTTAGCACAATGCCCCAGTTATTTGGGATTGCGGGCGAATGAGGATACAGCTTCCGTCCGCCGTGGTAGAATTTCTCGGCCAGCTCCAAATCTCCGCGCGAGGCAAAATATGGGATATATCCCGCGATATGTAGCACCTCGACGAGCGATTTATTCCAAAATGGATCCGGTTCGGCCTCATCATCGGCGAGGCGCAACAGCTCTCTCTCAAGAGGCGGATCGACTGGGAACGAATGAATCACATCGCGAAATCCGCCACCGGTTTCCATGCGCGTCATTACCGTCTCGAGTTTGGCCTTGTCGGACATCGCGATGATATTGATAACGGCTGGCAGGATATCGCGTTCAAGGTTTGTTATTGCGAAAGCTTGGAGAGCATAATATGCCGCCAGCCGCGAGTTCTTGCGCTCGTTGGAGTTGAAAATTATGTAGATATACGGCATCGTCCGATACGGATATTTCTCGATGCAGATGGCGCTCCACTTGTCAATTCTATAACGGCGATCGGCGCGAAAGATGTTTCGGTGATAGATTTGAACGAGACGCTCCTCGGGGGGCTTTCTTCGGAAATATGCGGTCTCCTGCGCGAGAAGAGTGCTCTCTCCTTTCGAGATTCCACGATCGAGATCGAAGTTCAAACAAAGCCATGATAGAGTCAGAACGGCACAAAAAGAAAGAAGCACGAGCGCGGATCTTCTGGGGATTTTCGACAATTGCAAAGCTCCGGCGATGGTGAGCGGCAGAAGTATCGTCGCAGTTAAATCCCAGTCCATCGCACCGAAATCGAACTCCACGAGGAAAACTCCCGCAAGGGCACATATAGCCAAATCGTCTATGCGGTCGAGGCGAGTGCCACGCTTTTTGTGAATAAAAGCGAAAATCGCAGGTGATGAGAAAATCGTGAAATTCACGAAATTCAGAATGTGCGCAGACGAGAAGAAATACCGCCAGTCGCTCACCGGTAGGAAGTGATGAGAGAGCGGCATTCTTGCGAAGATGTTCGTCAGCGAGTATAGTAAAATAAGTATGAAGAACCCCGTGAATGCAAAAATGCGCGCTTTATCGCTCTTCTTTTGAAAGATAATTAACAGTAAAAATACGAGTAGCGGATTAAGGATTATCGCAAGTATTGTCGGGATTAGGAAGAGCCATTTCCTGTGTTCTCCTCTCGATAGATAAATCCCCCACATAGCAAAGACCACAGCCGGCGCGTAAAACTCGTGGTGAGTGAATATCAATATCGCGCCGGAAAGGATAATGCCGAGAAAAATTGCGGCTTTTCCGAACGCATTCCTCCCTTTAACTCGCGCGATTCGATGAGCGAGAATCGCGAAGAAGCCGCCGCAAAGAGCGTGAATTGCGCTCATAAGAAAATTCATTGCTCGTGGAGCTTCGTCGCCGAATCGTCCTGTTATTGTAAGAAATGCCTCGGCGAGCAATCTGTATATGGCCGCAGTGCCATAATGATGCCACGCAACAGCCGCCGTTCCGGGGAATCGCGATATGCTCCCGATTATCATGTGCGAGTCGCCCCATAGGAAATTCCTGCTTCGAAAGATATAGAGGACGATAACGGCAATCGCGAAGATCAGTGCGTCTCGCGCACGAAAGGGGATTTTTCCCAATTTTGCGAGAAACGACGAAAACTTTCCCACAAGATACTCGCTCGACGAAAGAAGAAATGTCCCGAGAAAAGCACTCCACAGAATAATTTGCGCCCACAGCGGCAAAAAGATTAGATTGGACGTCGCCCACAGATGCGCGGGAAAGATATAGCCGAGCAGAAGTAGCAAAGCCGGCACACAAAAAACTATGATTTTCCTGTCGATAGAGCACCTCCCGTTCGCACGAGCAGGATACATATCGGACAGCGCAGAAAATCGCGCAAAATCCTATCTATATATTGATAATATTGTTTTTGCGCAAAGTCAATAGGAGATTTTTCACGGCGAAGTCATTATCGCCTCAAAAAACCATCATATAATTGGGCGTAATTGAAAATGCTTAATCGCGCCCCACTCTTTGGCTACTTGAGTAAAACTACACGCTTGGTCTCTTCAACGCCGCAGGGCGTTGTCGAGCGGACCAAATAGATGCCCGTCAAAATAGATTCATCGGGCTTCCATATTATCTCGCGACCATGGGTTGTGGAGGTTGTCTCCGAAGGCCCAGCGAAGACGCGCCTCCCCGCGATGTCGAAAATCTCGACAGACGCACCCGCCGGCGCGGTGATTCTGCAGGCCGCGTTGAATGGGTTCGGGCTGACGGCGAACTCCATCGTCTCGGGGAGCCTCTCCCCTATTCCAACGGCGGGAACGAACCACCACCGATGGCGCTCGATGTTCGGCTCGCCCGCGTCGGGCGTGTCCCAGACGCCGAACTCCATCCAGTTTGTGTCGTTGGGCGATGGATTGACCCCGACAAGCGAAAAGGCGATGAGAACGACTGAATCGCCCTCGGTGATAACGCCGGTTCGGCCTTTGCGGATAGTGTCCGCGCCTTCGAAGTAGAAATACCAATTCTCGTCGCTGGTTCCGGAGAGCGCATCCCGATACTCAATCATCGCGCCGTCGGGGATGTGCGTAAGAACGCCCGAAGGCTCGTAATAGATGAGTTCGGGCGGCGTGTTGTCGATGAAGAAGTTATATACACGAACCGTGTCCGGCCCCTCGTGGCCGTGCGTGTCCTCGATACGTCGGATACGGAGCGTCACCTCGCCATCGGGCAAAGTGTCGGGAAGCGCGATGAACACCGTATCGCCAACGGCGCTCACGATTGGGTCGTGGCCGGTGAAAAGGACATCATTGAGATAGAACTGGAACGACGCGAGGTTGATTCCATCGTCGTCTTGAAACTCCATGCGAATCGTCGGATATCCCGTGACGATAGTGCCCTCATCGGGCATGAACGCGCGGAGAATTGGCCCCTCGCTACGCAGACCCCAATGGACGACGGCGTTTTGCAAAAGCAAGTCCTCATTGGGCGTAGGAGTATCATAATAATCCCATCCGAAGAACAGGACGCAACCCGCGCCAATCTCCTCGTAGCCGATGGACATATAATCAGTCGTGCCGGATGAGTATTTGCCGACGAGCGTCCAGCCTTCGAATTCCGGATACGCATACGATGCATTCATGCCGTTAAAAGACCCGGCGACGCCCTCGGCGATTGGATGTTCAGGCGTAACAATTTCAATAGCTCTGCTCATTGTGCTCATACTTGAGCCTCCAATTCGGGTGAATCCCGCGCCGTTGACGAACTTGGCTCCGTGCGAGTAGAATGCGATGAGCAGACCTCCAGCCTCGACCCACGATCGAAGAATCGGTGCTAAAAAATCGCCCGCCAAAGAATCCCGACCGGCCTCATAAAGGCGTTCCTGTTCGGGAACGATAAAAATATCGATGAGCGACAGGCTCTCTGCGTTGATCGCCGTATAGTCCCAATAGTCGTGCTTGACCCAGTCGTATGGCCCTCCGTCGAGCGCATCGCAGACGCGCCAATACTCGCCGCGCCACGATGTAGATGTATCCGCCCATTGCGCCCAAATTCCGATGTGCTTAGCTTGCCCGAAAGCGATGCCAGCAAGAACAAGCAATAACAAGACTTTAATTGTGAGCTTCATGCGCTACCCCCAATACTATATTAGCTGTTTTATTAAACATAACTTAATTAGGCCTTCATCGCAAGTAGTATTGCACAAAAAAGGCGGCCGAGGCCGCCTTTTGTTGTTATGCGAGCATTAGTCGGCGCCCTATCGGTTTGGGAACAGGTTCGCCAAACTCTTGTGCCGTATCGATCCATAATTGAATCGCCTCTTTCGCATTTTTCAAAGCTTCTTCCTGAGAATCTCCGTGCGCCATACATCCCGGAAGCTGGGGCACATCGGCGACAAAGGCTTCGTCTTCTTCGCTCCAATAGATAATTATCTCGTATTTATTCATCTGGATCACCTCCGAGACGGTATTTCACTATTACCTTGCGAACTTGGCGGACTTGATATGGCTTTGCATATTGGCCGTCTTGCTGAAGATTAATCTTCTCTTCCACGCCCGACTTACGGAATATATGATGGCTTCCACGGATTCTCTCTTCGAAGCCCAATCTTCTAAGTAGTTGACATAAATCAGAAAAGGGAATATTCGCATCGGATAAACCGCTGAGAATTTGCGTGATTAGCTTTTCCCACTTGCCCACAGTCCGGCCTTTCCGTTCAACTATTTCCATACATTATATAAATAATGACCTCGCCTGCAATAGATAAAGATTTTCTATCAATGAAAAAAGGCGGCCGAGGCCGCCCTTTTTCGAGTCACCATCCGAGAAGCTTCGGCTAATAGCGATGCACCACATAAGTTATTCGGCTTCCGTGGCGGAATATCTCAATTTTATAAGTGTAGAAAGCAATAGAACTTTCGCGAGCCAGCCAATAGACGCCCTCATCGCCATACCATCCAGAGAGGTTAAGATTGGCATCGTAGAGGCCTTCATCGCTGAAATAATACCAAGTGTCGTTAGTGCACAATATGTCATTGCCGTCTCTATGCGAAGTTCCACCGCTCTGCATATTCCAGCCGGCATCCCACCATTGGGTGATTCCGGACTTCTGACGGAAACGAGGTTGGTAACTTGTATTTACTCCATCGGAATAGCACCACTCGATATCGATATCGCTGTCGGAGTAAATTGTAGCATTCGATGAATAGGAGATTTTTCCGGTTGCGACCTGGCCGCCGCCGGGGGATGTGCCATCAACGGTGAGGTTGCCGGTGATATGGACATCGCCGTCGAAGTAGCCGGCCCAGTTAGTTCCTGTGCCGGAAGCTGTTCCGTAAACGCCGTATTTTGTCCCATTATCAGACCTTGCCACACCGTAAACACCATAAACATCTGCCGGATTTCCGCTGGTGTTTCTTCCAAATCCATAAACACCATAGGAGTTATCAATCGCGGAATTTGAAACGCCGTAAACTCCGTATGAATTTTCTCCCCATTCAGCTTCAGAATAGACACCGTAGAAGTTTCCGCCCATTCCGCCGCCACCGTAAACGCCTGAATAACTCTTGAGGCCATATGCGAATGCGGTGGCATCTCCGGTGACTCTAGCGAAGAGTGCATGATGCGTTCCCGAAGTAGTTCTCGGAACTTCAGCGTAGAGGCCGTGGGATTGTCCGGCTTCGTAAGCGCGGACATCATCGTTGCCAATAACTCGCTTGTAGTCTCCGGCGTCTTCCCATTCGCCGCCGGGGGATGTGCCATCAACGGTGAGGTTGCCGGTGATGTGGACATCGCCACCGAAGTAGCCGGCAAACCAGTTCGCGCCGTTGTAGTAGCTCAATGCGCCGAAAGTGCTGTTAGCTTCATTCGAACCCACAACACCGGCTATGTTTGCGTTATATCCGCTCCAGACTGCACCGTGTAGTCCGGCCTTGTATTGGCCTGCGGTCTCGAGCATGCCCATGACGCCGCTTCCGCCGGAGCTGAAGTAGCTCCATGAGCTTCCATCTGAGGTTGAGCCGTTAAGGGACGAAGCGAAAATCGCATGCAAATCTGTTGTTTCATCGTTATACACGGAGAAATTTGCTTGCCGAAAAGGATCGTCATGAATAAAGGTAGTGGTGGCATTTTGTTGCAATCTCGAATCGCCGAGGGTGGTTCCGTCGGGTGTCCAGAGGGGGATGTAATTCACCGTTCCGCTTCCGCCGACGCCGCCGCCGCTACCGGTAGTAAGATCGATCCAGCTGGTGCCGTCGTAGAAGTAGAGGTTATTATCGCTTGCGTTGGCGTATAATGCACCTTTGACCGCTGATGGCGCGGTTCCCGGTATGAGAAGGATTCCAGGGTCAAACTCGCCGCCGAAATCCTGAGTTGCGAGACGGCCGTCGGTCCCCGTATTATTATGGTATCCGCGGACACCGGCGTAATAGTCCGTGCCGTCTGCTACGCCAAATACGCCGTATCCGCCGTCGGCGGCATAGCCATATATGGCGTCAACGTAATAGGATGTATAGCCATATACACCGGCTCCACCCCAGCCGCCGGGATGGGCTGTTAAATTACCGCCGAAACCAAGATAACCTAAACAAGTGTCAGCCGGGCCATAGTCGCCTAATCCTCTTATCGCAGTCCCTGCGGAACTTCCGAAGGCATTGACCATGAAGAATGTATCTTCGGTTGTATCATGAGCCTGAATATTGGCGTTGTTATTTGCATAGATATAAGGATCGACTGCGTGGTCCGTCCAAAGGGCGTCTCCCCCGCCGGTAGCAGAAATTGTGATGGTCTGGCCGACTTGATCGAGGTCGATGCCGGTTCCGGCGGCGAATGTCACGCTGTCGGTCAGCCAAACCGAAGCATCGACGCGAAGCTGTTGGAATCCACAGGAACCGCCTGCCACACTGTCCGCGATTCTAGCGCGGAAAGCATAAGGCGATGTGGTAAGTGGGATTCTCGGCAAGAGAATGTTGCCATCGACAGTGATTTCGAGGAAATAATTGGCGTCGAAGGGCAGGTTTATCGGAGTAATCGCCCCGAGCGCGACATCGAAAAGCCCTTTATCGACGGCAACTTCATTTGCGCCGTCGTGGATTTCGGTCCACAGCGCCGCGCCGCCTGTCGGGGCGGAGAAGAGGCGGAAGCTCATCTCGAGGCTTTCGTTATAACCTACGCCTGCAGGGTCTGTGAGCTTGCCCTGATACTGAATGACGTGCGGCATTGCCATGGCAGAAATCGCCAAACAAAATACAGCAATAGCACAGAAACATACACGACTGGAAAACATGGCTCTCCTTTTTAGGGGGAAATTGAACTATTTTTTTATAAGATAATTTTGAATGGCTGAATTAGCAAGATAAAAAAGTATAAAGCGCGGAATATTTTATGCGTAATTTAATGTATAGCTTTAAGTAATAAAGTCTATCCTTTTACACTGCCGAGTGTTAAGCCGCCCACAAGCCACCTGCTCAAAACTATAAATAAAATCACAACCGGCACGCTCACTACAAAGCTTCCCGCCGCATACAAGCCCCACTGCGTGGACATGTTGCCTTGGAACATCTTGAGTCCGACGGGCAGTGTGAACATGTTCGGCTCTTGGAGAATCACCGCCGCGACGACATACTCGTTCCAGCTGGCCATGAACGAGAATAGCGCGGTTATCACCAGCGCGGGCGCCGCCAGCGGAAGAATAACGCGCCACCATGCGCCAAAATTCCCGCAACCATCTACGCGCGCCGATTCGATGAGCGAGGTTGGGATCGTGTCGTAATAGCCTTTCATCTGCCAGATGCAGAACGGCAAGGCTGTCGCCGAGTAGGCTATCATCAAACCGAGGTATGAGTTCACAAGGCCGAGCTTGGCGAGCATGATGAACATCGGCAGAAGAAGCATGGTCGCGGGGAACATCTGCGTCGTCAGAAGGCTCTGCATGACGGCTTTCTTGCCTGCAAAGCGGAATTTGCTCATCGCGAAGCCCGCCATCGATGCCAGTGCAACACCAGAGACAGTGACCACCGATGTCACGATAAGGGAGTTCAGCATCCACCGCAGGAAGGGGGTCGATGTAAATAGATTAATATAATTGGCAAATGTCGCGCCCTCGGGGATTACCGCCAATGATGTGGACAACAGTCTGTTCGTCGGGCGGAGCGAAATGGTAATCACCCGCACAGCAGGATACAGCGTTCCGACCGTCCACACAATGAGGAAGGCATAGATTAGAAACAGTTTAGGTGCAGAGTCCTTCTTTCGCATAATTATATTATAGTTATTTTCTGGCGGGGTGCAATAGGGTGATTGCACGAATTCCGCAAGTTGGCGCTGGCACGGGGGTTGCGAGGGCAACCCGCGCGCCAGCGCGAGATTTCCGCCATTACTCTAATCTTGCAACAATATTTCCAGCGGCGATAATCGAACCGATATTTCTCGTAGGCACATCATCGGCGGTGATATCCGAGTTGATAAAACCTGCGGCCTTAAGCTCGCTAAGAGCACCATCAAAATCTTTCAGGGAGCGGACGACATTTTCGAATCTCTCGTCATTGGGCGATTTGCGCACGGACTTGCCGGTGGCGTAATATCGCATTTTGCGGAAAGCTCTTCCGATGACATCGAGCGATGAGTAGATATTATTATAAAAATGTTGAAATGTACTATCAGTAAGATTCCATCCACGGTCGGTTTTCTCGGATGCAAGTCGCGGTTCTACTTGGGCGATTAGGCGCGAAATAAGACGGTTATTGCGCCTATCGGAATAGGGCAATTGCGACGCCGCACGCACAAAATCCGGCTCATAGAACATGAAATATGTATCGACGAAGCGGTTATCGACAGTGAGGTGTCGTCCGCCGGCCGCGCGGGAATGGTAATAATACGCACAATAATCATCAGCCATTCTCGCAGGTCTAATGGAGTATAGCTCTTCAACTTCGGCTATAGATTTGGTATGATAAATTTCTGCTATTTGAGCAAGGCTACTTCTTTTGAACAATGGCTGATATATTTTTGTAGCAACTCTTGCCATGTAGAATTTACGCAACTTTGGATGTTTTGAACGGATATGCGGCCACTCAGACAACCACCAAAAATCTCTAAAAGAACCGCCGCCGCCACCGTTAAGTCTCATCTTCATTCCACGGGTTTTCATTGCTTGAATCAGCTGGTAGTCGCGGTGGTGGTTTACTGGATTCGAAAGGGAATCGGAGGCTTCGAGCAAAACAGGGAAGTCTTCGTGAAGCTCCTCCGGCCGGTGCAAAACGGGATAAAACTCGAGTCCTATTTTACGAGCGAGTTTGGCGGGTATCTCGATATCGGGATGTCCTGAATAACCCGTCGAAGATAGCTTCGGCCTAATGCCTTTCGAGAGCAAAATCGCAAGCTGGAGGCGAGTATCGAGTCCGGCGGTGAAATCCGCGAAGAGTCCGTCGCTGTCGAGCGAACTACAAATTTTATCGACTTCTTCGAAAAATGACACAGCGGGATTAGTGGAAAGTATATCAGGAATTCCCTTAGTCTCAATAGTAAAATCCCCCAGTCGAGATAAGCGGACGACAACATCGCCGCCAAGACGCCGAATCGAAAGGATTGGAGTTCGATCCAAATTCATCGAGCCGTCCTGAATTAGCTCGAACATACCCCACGTATCAACATCATCGAGATAAAAGCGGCGCTTGTCTATCAAATCGAGAAACGACGGCGAGACGAAATCCTCGCCTATGTATGCGCAGTAAAATCCCGCGTTATCGATAAACGCATAATCTGCGTCGGAATCGCTATAGACGGCGTAAAATTGGCCTCTCGCGGAACGAATAGCCTCGAGAAGGCCTTCGGTCTCGGCAATCTCAATAAAAGCGCGTGCCGAGGCTTCTCCTCGATGATAATGAGGCAAATAGAAACAGCCCTCCCAAGAAAACTTTGCCCTCGCAGGCGAAACCACTTCGGACATGCGCTTGGATTTATATATTTGAAGTGAAGGCATAATCTCGAAATCGCTTAGCTAATTCTCATAGATAATTGTATTTGATTCAGGCATAACATTCAAGGTTTTTTCTAATAAATATTGTGAGCGGAGGATTTTTCGTTGAAATACCTTATGAGATTACTATATTAAGATGGCGATTACAAGGGAGAACATTATGATAAAAGTGATAATAGCCGACGACCACAAGATATTCCGACAAGGAATTACTCGCCTTATTAAAGATTGCGAGGGGATTGAAGTCGTGGGCGAGGCTGAGAATGGGCGTCAAGTTGTCGAGTTGGCGCGGGAAATCTCGCCCGATGTCGTGCTCATGGACATATCGATGCAGGAGATGAACGGCATAGATGCGACTCGCAAAATACTCAGCGACAACCCATCGGTGAAAGTGATTGCCCTTACAATTCATTCTGACCGCTCGTTCATCGCAGAAATGCTCAAAGCCGGTGCTGTGGGTTATTTGCTCAAAGACTGCGCATTCGAGGAGCTTGAGTCGGCCATTCGCGTTGTCGCCGTGGGAATGTCTTACCTTTCCCCATCCATCGCGAAAGTTATCGTAAGGGATTACATCAATATTTCGTCAGGCGAAAGCGAGGCGGCTCCTAATGATATTACTCATCGCGAGCGCGAAGTCCTCCAGCTCATTGCCGAGGGACACTCGACGAAACAAATCGCGTTCGAGTTGGGCGTTAGCATCAAGACCATCGAGACGCACCGGCGGAATATCATGAAAAAGCTCGATGCGACGAGCATCGCCGAACTCGTGAAAGCCGGGATTCGCATGGGTTTGACAACATTGGAATAGAAATTGTTAGCCTTAATCGAACTGAAACAACAGCGATAGAATATTTATGTGAACATATAATAAGGAGGAATGGTGAAAATTTTAGCCATCAATCCCGGGGCGACATCGACAAAAGTCGCCGTCTATGAGGACGAAAAGCCGCTTTTCGAGGAGGTCATCCGCCACACCGCCGAGGAGCTTGGGCAGTTCGAACGCACGAACGACCAGCACACGTTCCGCTCGGACACGATTCGTGAGTGCCTCAAAAAACATAACTTCGACATCGCGGCGCTCGACGCCGTTGTCGGGCGCGGCGGGCCGTTCAAGCCGTTGGTGTCCGGCACGTATAAAGTCAACGAAGCGATGAAGTCCGACGTTGAAAACGGCAACGTGCAGGCCGACCACATATCGAACATCGGTTGCCTTCTCGCCGACGAAATCGCCCAGCCCCTGGGAATTCCGGCGTTCATCGTCGATCCGGTGAGCGTGGACGAGTTCGACGACGTAGCTTATGTATCGGGAATTGAGGAGCTTCCACGCGTATCGCTGAGCCACGCGCTTAACATCAAGATGATTGCGAAACGATATGCCCGCGAGACCGGCAAAAAATATGACGAGTCGAACCTCGTCATCGTCCATCTCGGCGGGGGAATCAGCGTGACGGCGCACCGCGCGGGGCAGATGATAGACGTCAGCAACGCCAACGACGGCGGCCCGTTCTCCCCCCAACGTTGCGGCCAGCTACCGGTGACAGGACTCGTCAAACTCTGCTATTCGGGCAAATACGCCGAAAAGGAGCTTATGGGAAAACTCCTCAAACGCGGCGGCTTCTCCGATCTCGTAGGCTCGGACAATGTGGTCGAAATCAGCTCGCGCAGGAAAACCGACGCCAAGTGCGACCTCGCGGTTCGCGCGTTCGTCTATCAGGTGGCGAAGGAAATCGGCGCGTATGCCTCGGCGCTCAAGGGCGAGGTCGATGCGATACTCATCACCGGCGGAATCGCGTTCAACGATGATATAATGCGCGAAATCGGCGACTATGTCGAGTGGATTGCGCCGGTGCGGATTTACCCCGGCGAGGACGAGCTTGAGGGCCTCGTGATGGGCGCGCTCAGAGTCCTAAACGGCGAGGAAGCCCCGAAGGATTACGCATAGGGAAACACCGCCATCCCCGTAATAGCCAGCGGCCTATTGTCATTTCGAGGAGCGTAATCTCTTCACCCCCTTGTCAAAGGGGGGCGGCGCCCCAGCGCCGGGGGGATTAAATGGGCGCGCCGCGCCAATCAAGGAATTAATCCCCTTAAATCCCCTTTCACAATGGGGACTTGTTGTTTCCCCCCTCGTTCCACAGCTCCGTTTCGACTAATCGAAGCAGGCTGGAGCTATGGGACGAGAAAATAATTGTAGAGCTGGCATATATGCCGCCCGTCGATAATCAAATGTCATTCCCGACTTGATCGGGAATCCAGTTAGATGCGCTGGATTCCCGCTTTCGTCCAAAGGACGCCTTGGGGCGCGGGAATGACAGATAGGAGGCGCGGGAATCCCCGTAGGGGCATGGCGGCGACATGCCCGCGCGGGTTTGCCACCGTCAAACCCCTACGAAATAATCTGGCAACCCGAAGAATCCCTTCCCTACGGGTGTGCGGGCGCGGAATATCAAAGCGGAGGCACAAGAAAAGGCGGGCCGAAACAAACGACCCGCCCCGTAGGGAACCAAATTGTTGTTGTCGAGACTAAGCTATTTAATCCTCTGTAGTAGAATCGTAGCTGAAACACGTCTATCGAACGCCGGATCGTTGAGGAATGCGAAGTTCGCATTGGTTCCGCTAACGCGATATTGGAGTTGAACGAGGTCACCATCTTCTAAATAGGCGGTGCCTCTATAGCTGAGGCTGTTGACATAGTTGCCCTCCAAATTCCCTATCCATTCTCTCTGGCCGCATCGAGCCTCGACAGTATCAGCCATGCTGTTGGTAATCTGAATAACTCTCGTGAGAACCTTAACATTCGACATTGCTGAACCGGCCATATTTCTGAAGTGGACACATCCGCTGAAATCGTATAGTCCATCTTCATTTATGAGGATGACAGTCGAATCGGGACTTCCGCCAACTATCGCCGGCCATGTGAAGGCCGTGCCAAAGGATTCTTCTGCGACACCTTCGCTCATTTTGAATGGCAACCATTGATTGGTTGTCGGGTTTAGCAGTGTGTCGGTTTTGTGGACTTTGATTGTCGAAACACCACTGAATTGCATTCCACCTATAGAGTCATAAATTGCGCCGAGGGTGTCCCAATCGACTATATCGCCGGGCGCGACTTTCTTAACTTGGTCAGTAGTATTATCATGCACGAGGACGGAGTCGTCGGTCGAGCCTTCGGGAACGGTGCCGATGAATAGAGCTTGACTGGCAAAAACATCGCCGTCGGTTTCGACTATCAGGGATGAGTTGCCGATTTTGATTGGGTTGTCGGAGTTGAAGCGGGTGGTATCGCCGTCGTCGTAAATCCAGAAACTGTCCGCTCCGGAGGCGTCAGTGCCCCAATATCTGTCGCCGCGCATCATAACTCCGCCGTCCACATCGAGGGCAAACTCGGGGCTGTCCGTGCCAATGCCGACGTTGCCGTCGGTATCTACGAATAATCCCTCGTCGCCGCCGTCGTTGGAAATCCAGAAGCCGCTCATCTGGAGGTTCTCCGTGGCGGTGTGGTCGCCAAGGTTGTCGCCGGTATAGTTCGTATCGAGGTATGCGCCGAGCGTGTCCCAATCAATGGTATAATTTGTATCGAGGTATGCGCCGAGGGTGTCGAACAAGGCGTTCGTGATATTCGTGTCGGCGTATGCGCCGAGCGTGTCCCAATCGACAGCTTGCGGATAGTCCAGCGAGATTATCGCCCTGCGAAGCTCCGTGGCGTGGCCGTCTTCGAGTGCCCATCCGACGGACATTTCGCCGTCAACAGCAGTGCGCAAAGCACCGCTTGCAGATGTTGTCAGCCTATCGCCGGCGGTGACGGCTCCATCGAGCCGCGCGGGAAAAACATCCGACGAGGCCAGAAGGTAGAAGTCCGTGCCTCCCTCGTTCATCACGGCGATGACTATGCCCGCTACATCGGCGTCATTATCCCCGCAGGCGGAGATTTGCCCGAGCGCGTTGAGCTTCACCATGCTCCCAATCGGAACAGGCGTGCCGTCGTCCACAATAGGATGCTTCATCTGCGCCGAGAGGGGCAGGGCGAGCAGTAGCACTGCTATTAATGTAATGAAAGCGCTTCTTCTCATTGTATTACCTCTTTATCAACAGTTCGTAAAAAACAACTTCAAAATTGGGGCGCCGAAAAGACGCCCCGAGGGGATTAGTGCTGAATCGCAATAGCGCTCAAATCTCCCTGAATAACCCTGCCGCCGTTGCCCCACCCATCGGCGTAGCAACGAACCGTGTATTCGGTTGCAACTGCCGGAGTGGAAATCACATGAGATATGGAAACCTCTTTAATCTCATACCAGTCTCTATCCTGAAGGAAGACAGTGTATGATTTGAGGCTCACGCTGTTTGTGACGTCGTAAAGCTCGACGGTGATTTTCGCGCCGTTGTAGTTCGGCGTGATAGAATACTCGTCGCTGAGTATCAGATTCGCCACTAACTTGATTACATCGCCCTTGGGTGCGAAGTTAAGGGGCGTGATAACTTGCAGAGGCGCCGTGCCGAACTCGATAAGCGTATTTCTGCTCGACTGCGAGATTCCTTGACTAAACTCGACATCATCGCCGAAGCCGATCGGGCCTTCGAAATACACAGAGTCGTTAAAGGTAGCGAAGCTGTCAAATGTTGCCTCGCCCTCGACTGTGAGATCGCCGGAGATGGTTCCATCGCCGTCAACCTGAATGT